>TBL_comb47_HYPODRAFT_10003359_pt1 | contig 19002 bp, 17 predicted proteins | sample TroBogypolimnion_40_FD_10682 | JGI IMG/M metagenome (IMG submission 10682) | reverse complement strand
TGAAAGAGGGACCCAAAATGGTTCCACTTACACAAGAAATAATAAAACAATTACAAGATCAACGAGTACCACCAGAAATAATACATCAAATGCAACTACAAGGTAGTGTTCAAATACAACCAGGACCATTACCAGGTCAAATGCAAATACTTATACCTGGACAACAAGTGCAACCTCAGCTACCGCAACCTCAGCTACCACAACAAAATCAAATATCAACAGCAACTAATGATAAAATGTTACAGCAATATGAATCACGATTTGCAGAACAGCATAATTTAATTCAAACGCTAATGAAGGAAAATATAGAATTAAAAGATCGAGTCGAGTATTTAGAGAAAAATAAAAACTAGAAAAATAAAAAACTGAAAAAAGAAAAGAAAAGAAATACATTATGCAAACTACTTAAAGAACAAAAAGACTAGGTTCTTTAAGTAGTTTATTTGAATTAAACATTTAAAAAAAAATTGATTTGGAAAGTCCTCAGTATATTAATAATACAATCAATCTATATACAATGGCATACGAATTCCACAACGAACAAAATTACTATTCCGATGACGACCAGTCAACTTGCTCGGGGTCACAGCTTACAAGAGGTATGAAGAAGGCTTTGCTCAAGCTTCACAAGGAGGACAAGAATTTCCATCAACTGAATCGCAGAGTGACAAATTCGAAGACAAAGAAGTATGAACTCGTCGGCGTTTTCGCATCTGGCGGCGTAGGAATGTCAATCAGGAATGCGATTACAGGTGTAAGAAATTTTGAGCACAAGGTCGGCAGTGCAAATGAGGATTTGTATTTCTCAGTATTGATCTGCAATGGGGAGACCGGGTCTAATCCATTGACACTATTCTATGACTCGCCTGATGAGTATGAGCGTCATCAATATACTCAAGTTGATCGAGTTACAAAGCGAATTTGGCAACAAAAGAATCTAGATGCAAGGCGCAGAGTTCATCCATACGATGACTACACAATCAACACGACGACTACGGCGCGCGATGGACGGCGAGTGATTATTGTAAGGTAGTAAAAATATAAGTAAAAAATAGAAATTAAATAATAAAAAATAGATAGAATAAGTTATTGTATATATTTTTTGTTTTGTTTTTTATCTAATCTTCATCATCACTTTTCTCTTCAACATCTACATCATCCTCTGTAGGATTATTTTTAGTATATTTTTCCAAATAACGATAAATTCGATTAATATCTAATTTGGTTATTTCATAATTTTCAAACATACCTAAAATTTGTGTATCATCATACTTATTCTTTAAATCTAAAAAAAAAGAAAATAAATCTTTCTGATCCATACCTAATTGCTGGCATAAATATTGAATAAAAAGTGAATTATTATATTCGGTAGAATATTTAGTTAGTACCTTTGTAAATCGGACTTCTGGTGGATTATATTTTTGTTTTTTGCTGATCGAACTATGATATATTTTATTATTTTTAAATGTCTTAATAAGAGAACTCATCTCATTAAACTGCCAAATTTGTTTTTGAAATGTTATTCTGTCTATATAATCAGCAAAACACATATTTTGAAGCATATTTAAATAAAGTGGAATACTTTGTTCCTTTTTCATTTTACCTAAAACATCGATAATATTTTCGTGCCATAACAGTCCAACAATGGTGCGATCAGTTTCATTCATTAAAGTTAAATGATCATCTAAGGCGAACTGTTGATTTATTAATTTTTGTGTTATTTTTTTGGTATCATCATTGTATGATTTTATTTGAAAGATATTCTGAATAATTTCATTCTTCAAAATGGATTGTTTTTTAGTATAAATATTAGCAATCGATTTTATTTTTCGTAAATCGGCCTGAACAAACTTGATAATATTTTGATTTAATGAATCTTCTAAATTTGGCATAAGTATTTTAACAATATTTGTTATTTGAATATTATTGGGAATTTTCAGTTCGATAATATTGCATACTTTCATTAATTCTTTTATTTTTTTATCAATATGATAATTACCAATACATATTATTGGATTCATTGTAATTTCTTCCAACTTTTGTTTTTTTGTTTTCTTTGGTCGGATCAACTTTATTAGAGTATTTATTCCGCCTTTGTCACCATTATTCATACCATCTATTTCATCCATTACAATTGCTATTTTTTTCACCTTTTTATTGAACATTGACATAATATTTTTATCAGACATATTATGTTTAGTAATTGTATCTATAATAGATTTGTTTCTGATATCTCCAGCATCATATTTTACAATATCATAATCAAGCTCTTTTAAAATATTCATAACAAATGTAGTTTTACCTGTACCTGGTTCGCCATATATATAAATTCCTTTTTTAAGCAATGGATTATTTTTATTTAATTCGAAATTTTTAAGTATATCTTTCATTTTTAAAACGTCATCTTCTCTTTTTAACATTTTATTAATATCTAATTGTTCCATCTTATATTTTTACTAGTATTCTTTTTATGTTGATTTTGACTTAAACCTGAATTAATTATATAATAATTTACATTTTGTTTACATTTATCCGATTCATTTTCAATACAATATTCTAATAAAAAATAAATGTAATTTGAGAATATGGTTGATTTATATGAATAATTTTTGAAATATAACCATCTCTCAAAATTTTCACAGATTAATATTTTAAAAACAAAATCATTGTCTCTTCGTATCATTGCTCTTATATAATTTTCGTATTGTTTTATATGATTTCTTACAAGGGTATGATTTTTGCAATATGATTTTTTGTTTAAAAATAATGTTGTTATAATTGGAATAAAGGAATATATTATGTTTGATATTTCTATTGGGAGTTGTTGTATTTTATTGAAAATATTATTTTTTTTTTTGTTATTTTTATTATTTAATAGGATCTCCATATATAATAATATAATATAATTTTAAATAATTTTATTATAAACTATAGTTTAGTTTCTTATTATATATTATTATATATTATTATGCCTTATTATAAAACAGATGATGTAAATATATTATTTATACACATACCTAAAACTGGAGGAACTTCAATTGAATTATATTTTTTTTACAAGTTTAATATTCCATTAAATAATCATGCTTTATTTGGTTTTATTGACGATGAAATAATGTTAAATGAAAATATGATAATTAATTCATCATTACAACATATAACATATAACCAAATAGTTAAATATAATAAAGTCTTTAATATTGATTTTAATAATATAAAAATAATCACAATAGTTAGAAATCCATATGAACGTATTATTAGTGATTTATTTCATTATTCTAAAATTAACGTTAATACCTCAAAAGAAGAAGTATTTGATATAATAAATGAATATTTATTATCAGATTGTTATGATAATCATAATATACCTCAACATAATTTTATAACAGATGATAATAAAAAACTTATATTCAATATACATATATTAAAAACTGAAAAATTAACAATTGATATGAATAATTTAGGTTATACAGATTTTAATAGATTTGATAATAAGAATCAACATATAATAAATTATTATAATTATTTAAATAATAATTCAATTAAAATAATAAATAAATTTTATCATTATGATTTTTTACTGTTTAATTATGATAAAATAACGGAATTTTAAATATGAAAGGTGTAAAATAGATGAAAATGAAAAATATGGATATAAGTTTTTTGAATAATATTTATAATTATACAGTAGTAGGTGTATCACACGGATTAGGTACACCATATGTGATGCCATCCCATGTTACCTTACATCCTGTAGCCCATTTATATTTTTCACATGTTCCGGTTGATCCTGTAAATGGACTTTGAGAAAAATCCTTTGTTAAATGTCCTGTTGTTTGACCTAATGCATTACAAATTCCTAAATCTTTAATATTAACGCATTGTGATCCATTACCGGATGTATCAACCCAATAATCAGGACAATCGCCAACTAAAGGGGGCCATTGTTGAGTGCTCTTTGAATTGACTAAAACCATTCCAATAAGTATTAAACATAAAATAAGAAGAATAATAGCACATATTAAAATTATTCTTTGAAAATTCATAGTATGTATAAAATAAATGAATATAATTTTTTTATAAGAGTATTATATATTAAAATGGAAATGCCAAAATTAAGTTCAAATGGAAGAGTAGATATTAATATGCCTAGAACACAAGATCTATTTCAGATGTATGATAAAATTCCTGTTAATCAGTGTGCGACCTTTAGAAACCCAACAGAAGGGTTATGGAATAATACTCAGTTATCCGAGTTATTCTTTTCAGGAAAGAACATTTGTACAGTTCAAAATGGAATAAGAGCTGGTGTAAGTGAGAGATCAAATGGACAATTTGTTATTGGAAATCAAGACGAAGATACATTGAAAATTATTATGCGATCTATTTTTTTACAACATTCTGCTAATCAACCCACAAATATAAAAACGCAGGTAATGCAATTAAATAAAATAGTATGGGATTATTGTATACCACAGGTATATGGTGAGGCACAAGGTTATAGACAATATATTAAAGATGCTTCAACAATGTATACTCCGATGCCACCACCAATAATGGCAGATAATAATGATAAAGAATTAATATTGAAGCCGTGGTTCTAAATCGCTTGGTTTCTTTAAGTAGTTTATTATATGTTATAAATCGCTTGGTTTCTTTAAGTAGTTTATTATATGTTATAATCGTTTTATGTTTCTTTAAGTAGTTTATTATATACTATTTCTTAAAGAAAAATCCTGAATATCTCTTAAAAAGTGGTTTTAGAGCTTAATGCTCTGTTTTCTATTTTTTAATTTTTAGAAAATCACAAAAGTCCTAAAAAAAGCTGGAAAGTGTTTCCTGTTTTCGTTTTTGGACATTATTTTTGTCCAATTCCCAAAAGGGAAAGGAAATGTTGGGAAAAGGATTCCGGTGCTTTTTTGGAAAAAGTGGATTTAGAGCTTATAGATCTAAAATAAAAATAATTAATAAAAAATGGAAGAGCATAACTTTTTTATTTTTAAAAAGCAAATGGGAAAAAAAGGGTTTAGACATTTTATCTCAACCTTTAGAAAGAATGACAATCAATTACAAAAAAGAAGCAAAAACTAGTATAATATATGAATGCAAAACTTGTGACTTTTCATCATCTAAAAAAGATAATTATGAAAAACATATTAAGACCATAAAACACATTACATTACAAACCAATCACATAAATAAGCAAAATAAAGCTGCATCATTAATGATGTGTAAGTGTGGAAAACTTTTTAATCATCGACAAAACCTATGGAAACACAAACAAAAATGTCCGGCTTATAAATTGGAATCATCAGAAACTGATGAAATAACAAAAAATGAATTGATTAAACAATTATTATTTCAAAATCAGCAACTAATATTTGATAATAAAGAATTCAAAGAGATGATAATTGAACAAAATAGTAAAATGATAGAATTATCAACTAAACCAAATACGATTAATAATAACAATACTAATTGTCATAACAAACAGTTCAATTTACAAGTATTCTTGAATGAAAAATGTAAAAATGCTATGAATATGACTGATTTTATTAGTTCCCTTGAAATTATGTCTGACGATTTAGAAGACATCGGGAAACTCGGTTATGTACAAGGCATTTCTAATATCTTTATGAAAGGGCTTAAAGACCTCGATGAAACTGAAAGACCTATACATTGTACAGATAAGAAGAGGGAAACACTGTATATTAAAAATAGCAATGTATGGGATAAAGATGATAATAGAGAGAAAATGAATTTAGTAATAAAGGAATTAGCACATAAGAATTTCAAATACATTCCAATCTGGACAGATGCGAATCCATCCTATAATGATGGAACAACAAAGAAAAATGATCAATATATGCGGATTGTGAATCAAGTAATGACATGTATTACCCCGGATGATGAATCAGGGTTTAATAAAATAATAAAAAATGTTGCTTCAAAAGTATGTATTGATCGTTCTGTGCCTCTTTAAGTTGTTTTATTAAATATATTTTTATTTAATAAAATATGTGCGGTATTTATTTTTATTTTGTGTGGTTTTTATTTTTGTGTGGTTTTTATTTTTGTGATTATTTATGCTTCAATAATATCTAGTTTTACCTTTTTAACTGTCTTTACAAGTTTTACAGTCTTCTTTTTCACAATCTTTTCCTTACTTATTCCAGACATACTTCTCTCTCGTTCTTCTTTATACTTAATGTATTCTTCTTCCAAAATATTCAATTCATTCAACCACATCTTCTGTGTTGTTGTTGATTTAATTATATCCAATTCAGAACTTTTGTCTTTGTGCTCCTTTGCAAGTTTTGATACATTTTCTTCTGTAACAGAGTCCATCGGCATTCTAGTTAAATATTTATAGTCTTCATCATTTTCCATAATATCATATCCCTTTGCTGTCAACATCGCAACAACTTCATCGCGCTTCTTTCTGCGTAAATCAATAGTCCCTTCCAAATTTTCTTTAATATAATTTGACTTGTTAGATAACAATATCAACTCTTTCGTAATTGCTTCAATTAAATATGCCTTTCTAATATGATACAGATGCAATCTCGTTTCAAAATATTCATCTATAATTTCTACAACTGTCGAGTATTTTTTCAATTTATCATTTGCATCAAACATATGCATATTTGTAGTGCTATTTGTAGAGAATAATTTGAATTGCTTCTCTAGTCCATTGCAATCATTGTCTAATTTAATCGCTTCTAATTCGTCAAGCTTACCTTTTTGAAGTGTAACTATAAAATCGATTGTCGTATCTTTGCACATATCATCATAATCTTTTACAATAGGTGCGGTTTTTTTCCCATTCTTTAAAACTGTTTCAGTTAAAGACTCCAAATATTCTTTGAAATCATTTGTCCAAGTTCCTACTGGAAGTTCAGTAATACGGATCTTATCAGGACCCAATTTTTCATACCTACCTTTGAACAAATATTTCTCTTCTGATATTTTATTTATTGTTCCTTGAAACCCTTCATAATAAGGTGTAAAGATTCCTTCAAAAACTTGTGTTTGTATAGTAATATTAATAGATGGAGACACTAATTTACTCTTCAAATATTGAATAATTTCTAGAGGATTATAACACATAATATCTGTACTATATCCAGTTCCAATACCCTTTGATCCATTAACCAAGATCATAGGGATAATAGGAGCATAAAATTGCGGTTCAACTGGAAACCCATCATCATTCAAATATTTTAGAATTTTATCATCTGCTTCTTGAAAAATCATACGAGTAATCTTACTCAAATGTGTAAATATATATCTTTCAGAAGCCGAATCCTTACCACCAGCAAGGCGAGATCCAAATTGTCCATTTGGTTGTAGTAAATTAATATTATTAGACCCAATGAAATTTTGAGCCATTCCAACAATAGCCGCATTCAATGATGCCTCACCATGATGATATCCAGAATGTTCCGATACATATCCACTAAATTGTGCAACTTTTATTTCACTGGTTAACCCTTTTTTAATTGCAGCAAACAATATTTTTCTCAAACTGATCTTAAGACCATCCATTAATTTAGGAATACTTCTATCATTATCATATGTTGAATAATGAATTAATTCTTGATGAATAAATTCTTCAATTGGAACCATATCTTTATCAGTATCTAAATAACTTTCGCGATCATATCCACCCAACCATTCTTTTCTATCATCCGCACGCTTTTTATTAAACACCATATCAATTGATTCGTCGCTTACTTTTCCAGTATGCTTGAACCCAACCAACTTCTTTTTCGCAAAATATTCGCGGAATTCTGCTCCCGTGCTTGTTCCCAATCCTTTATAATATTTGAACTTCCAACCTTTTGAATCATTTAAATCCTTCCAAGACTGGTATTCACCTTCACTATAAAACACAACTTCTTGTGAACCTTTTTTCCCCTTTAGAATTGGCGTATTCATAAATCCAATAAATCCTGGGATTTTTGCCAATGATGGCCACTCAGAATGTATTAAATTAATACCTAACCCTTTAATATGACTTCCATCTAAATCTTGATCAGTCATAAATATAATACGACCATATCGCAAGTGTTTATGCACATCTTCGATCGTATTGTATTCTTTTCCTGTTTCCAAACCTAGAATCTGTTTGAATTCAATGATCTCTTTATTCTCCGCAATTTTCTTTGGCAATTCGCCGCGAACATTTAGAATCTTTCCTTTTAAAGGACAAACACCAATTGTATTTCTATCTTCAGAAGAAAGCCCTGAAATAATACCGGCTTTTGCTGAGTCTCCTTCACAAAAGATAATAATACATTCATCGGATTTTTCTGTGCCTGCATAATTCGCATCATTCAACTTTGGAATTCCTCTAATATTCTTTGTCTTAGAACCATCCGATTTTTTAGCGGCTTTGTTTTCTTTTACTTCTGTCAATGCACACGCCGCATCCATCACACCCATTTTTGCGATTTTTTCAATAAATTTATCACTTAGGGTACACGCTGAACCGAATTTTGCAGAAGGTGTATTCATAAAATCTTTTGTCTGGCTATCAAATGCTGGATTTTCAATATCACAACGGATAAACAATATGAGTTGTTCTTTGATTGAATTTGCATTGACAACTACTTTTCTTTTCTTTTCAATAAAGGCACACAATTTTCTAGTAATTTGTCCCAGAATATAATCAACATGTTTTCCACCCTTTGCAGTGTGAATACCATTTACAAAACTGATTTGAACAAATTCGTGTGATGGGGATAATCCAACTGCATATTCCCAGCGAGGACCGCCTTCCTCGTATGTTCTTTTCGAATCGTCTTTTCCACCAATATATAAATCTATATACTGTTGAAAATTCTTTACTGGAATGACTTGAGAATTATATTTTACTTTCAATGATTTATCTGTGACCGCTGCGACATCATAAACACGCTTCTTTAAGAGTGAAATCATATCGGGACTTAAACCCGGAATACCAAGCCGAACAAAATCGGGTCGGAAAACAATTTTTGTATAAGGTTTGCCTTTATATTTAGTAATATGTGGTTTTTCAATAACATCCAAGTTGTTGCGAAACTCTTGAGTATATTTTAATCCGCGAATGTGGTCAACTGTTTCAATGTAGCCATATGTAGACAATATTAAAACCAATTTAAACCCAAATCCATTTTTACCACCAACAATTTTTTTTTCAGTTTTATCATAATTTGTAGAAGTACGAAGATGTCCAAAGATCATTTCAGGTATCCATAATTTATGCTCGGGGTGTTGAGCAATATCAATACCATTTCCATCATTTATCATTGTAATAGTTCCATCTTCTTGAATGGAAATATCGATATATGTAACAGGAAGAGATTGAGGAACATTATCATCGATCGCTTTTTCCATACGAATTGTATGATCGCGGCAATTCACAATGCCTTCATCGAAAAGCTTAAATAAAGCTGGAATATATTCGATATTTTTTTCATAAATATGAGTTGAATCATCGCTTAAAACCCACTGATTAGAATCGACAAGTTCAACAGATCCGACATAAGTATCTGGATTGTCGAGAATATGTTGTTTGTCAGTCTTCTGTTGATATTTGTCAGCTAATTTGATTTCGGTGGAGTTCATTGTGGTGTTGTTATAACATATTATTATATGTTTAAATCGTTTCAATTTTTAACAAAAATAAAATGCGAATAAAATTCATATTTATATGATTAAATTGAATATTAAAAACAATTAATATATAAATACTAAATGCCTGTATATTTTGGACCAGGTAGAACAAGCACGACACGACAAATAGTAAATCAAAAATTTCAAAACGGAACTAAACCAGATTGTTTATGTGCTCCTTTATCAAATACTAAGCTTACTAATAGTTTTACACAAACACAAACTCAAAATCAAAGAATATCATCTATAATAAATTATTCATCTGGAGGTAGACTTCAATTTGGAAATGTAATTACAGGAATAGCTTCTAGTACATTTTTAGGAAGAACAGAAGGTCAACCAGGTGGAATAATTGGTCCTTTAAGAAATAAGTTTTAAATATAATAAAGGAAATAATAAAATATATAATAAATTATGCGTTATATATTTTAGCAAGAAATAGGGAAATATTATTTTCTAGTAATAATTTATAATGACTCGATATACAAAAAACGCTAATGGACATTACTTAATTCAGGGACATAAGTATGAAATGTTAGAAGGTTCACGAGCGCAAGTTATGCACGGGACTGCATTTAAAACAAGTGGTGGATTGAAAAAACACGAATTATTACAAAATAAAAGTGGTCGCATTGTCAGTAGAAAGAAACACGGAACCGCCAAACGAGAAAATCGACTTGTTAAAGCTGGTTATGGAACAAAGAAAGGTCATTTTGGAGCTGTTAAATTAGGGTCTCATTCACGAAGTCGCAGATCTAAGAAGATGCGAGGAGGATTTTCGTACGGTAATAATGTGAGTCCTGCGGATTTTGGTGATGCTGTTTCAGTTCCTTCAGGTCCTGGTGCTGTTTCAGAATCGGCTTCTCATACTGGAGGAAGACGGCATAAAAGGAGGAGAGGAAGACGGAGTGGAAGAGGTGGTGCACCAGCACCTGATATGACTGCTATGATGGCGACTTTAACAAAAGGATTATCTAGTGCTACTAGTAGTGCTATTTCACCAGTTACTTCAGCTATTAAAGCTGTTTCTCCTACTTCACCCACAGTTTCACAGAAAGCTGGCCGTAGAAAAAGTCGAAGACATAGACGAAGATAGATTATTTAAATTAACTTAGATACCAAGAAGAAGAAATGAATTTTTCATATTCAATATAGTTAAATAATGTAGAATATAAATATTTTTCGAAATATCTTTTACTAACAATAAATTTACTAATAGGTTTATTTTTTTGAAAATAAAAATCATACGCTTCATCGAATGCAATAAGAGTATGATTTTCTTCGAAAATACTTTTTGTATTATATTTTTCTTTCAATAAAAGAAGCGAATCATAAATAGAAGTATTTTTATCCCACATATTACAAGTAATTCCTAATATATATTTACTATTTGATACTTTTATAGATGGGAAAAAATGATTTAATATTTTAAGTACTTCTGTTTCAGCAATATTTCCATTAGAAAGTGATATATTTGAATTTTCTTGTGTCCATTTTTTGAATAAAATACATATTTCATCTATTTCAAATTCATTATCATTATTACTATCATTATTAATGTCATTACTATCACTATTACTATTACTATTACTATCATTATTACTATCACTATTACTATCACTATTACTAGTAGAAGAAGATATAGTTTTTTCCCAAAATTGAATAAAATCACCAACACAAGGCAGATATTTACTAGTAACATTATTAAAAGTGTCCGTTGTTTCATCATATGAATATCTTTCTTTCAAAAATTCCTTCAATGGAGTTAGATAAATAGCACTTGGTAGAGAGAATTTAGAAATATAAAGTTTCCAAATGTAATGCATATTTTTCCAACTAATATATAATTTAGAATTTGATTTAGAATTTGAATTAGAATTATTTTCTATTAAATCTTTATTAGATTCTTGATCTACATCATTACAAGAAGGTTGTGATGTTTGTATAGAATGTTTACAAAATTTATCAATAATAGAAATTTGTGTATTATTTTTTAAGAAAAGAAGATAAGATTTTAGATGTTCATCATTAATAAAATTATTAATAAAAAAATCTGAATTTTCAAACCTTTGTGAATAATGTGTAGCAACACATATTAAATCAATACCATATTTTGATAACATATTTTTCCATATATCAATAGAAAGTGTGTGACTCATTTTTAATAATCGACAATTATTATAATTATAATTTTCGTGATATTTAGTAACAATATTATGTGTAAGATTTGTGAATCCTGTATAAATATATGACATATTTTCAATATCAAAAAGAAATTTTTTAGCTTTAGGTTTAATTAGAAATATTAAATCACTATTTTTTTTAAGGATATTATCTCCAAGTATTGTTAAAAAATATTTTGCTTGATTTTTATCAGAAAAAATAGATGGATGTAAAATCGAAAGAACATTTTGAATAGTATCAGAATCTGGAATAGATTTAAAAAGATGGCGATCTTTTATTTGTTTAATAACATTAATTTTAGTACGGTATTTCCACTGCATTAGTTTTTTATCTTTAGATATTGTTGTCAAAAGTTGATGATGAATAATATCTTCTTTTATTGGCCAATAATTTTTACCATCATAGAAGTAGAAACAATTATTATTAGGTAAATAGAAATATTGGTTCTCACTTAAAAAAACTTGAATAAATTGTTGATGTTCATGAGTCAAATAGTCATTGCGAATGATCCTTTTTTCGTGATTTTTACATTCATTATCAAGTGCGTTTGGTAATAAATTCATAATATGATAATGAACTCGTTGTTTCATATATTCGTCATCTTTATATTTTTCATATAAATCAGAAATATTATTAATATATATGGGTAATTTTGGTTGTAGAATTATTTCATTATTTTGTGAATCCATTATAATTAAATAAATTATATATTGAATTGTATTTAAGTTTATATTAGTTATATTTAAAATATAATTAATGATTTAGGAATAAATATATAAATATCTTAATTTAAAAAATATTATTATATATTTATATTTATATAATGCCCACTAGTAGCGCTCGCCAGCATTACAGACGTCAAGTCAAATCTTCAAGTTGCAGAGGAATAAGAGGTCGTACATGTGCGAAAAAACCCGGATGCACATATGCATCGAAAGGATCGAAACGACAATTTTGCCGCAAAAGTAGAAATACTCGCCGCCTTCGTAGAAGTAGACGCCTTCGTCGTTAAAAAAATTAATATCTAAATTTTCTAGTTTTATTTTTTCTAGTTTTATTTTTTCTAGAAAAAATTTTATTTTTCTTACTACCACCTACTGAACTTTGACTTTTAAAAGAAATTTTAAAAACTTCGTCATTTAAATTTAAATATATTATAGTTATTAAATATAATGATATTAATATTTGATACATTTTCAGGTTTATGTAATCAAATGTATGATATATTTTATGGAATTAATTTTTGTATTATTAATAATATTAATTTTACTTTTAGATACTGCTCATTTAGAGAAAAAAATTTAGTTGATTGGTACAATGAAAAATTTGAAAAATTATTTGATTCTTCATTTTTAAAAAAATATGAATTATATGTTGATTATAATACAATAGAAAATAATATAAATGAATATAATTCCTTTAATTTAAATTGTGAAAGATGTATAACTATATTTAAAAACGATGATGATATTTTTGAACAATTAAAAAATATTAATAAAGAATATATTATTTTAAAACAATTTTGGTCAATAGCAGGTAATAAAATTCAAGAAGTTGAACAATTATATCCATTATTATTACCATCAAATATATTAATGGATGTTTACAATACAATAAAAATTAAAATATTAAATACTGATGAACAATATAACTTTATACATTATAGATATGAACAAGATTTTATTAATCATTTTAAATGTAATGTAGAATATTTAAAACCCCTTATATTAAATATAAAACAAAAATTTAAAAATCCAAATTTGCGAATTTATATAGCAACATCTAATATTACCAAATTAATAGATTTAAATGACCCAGAATTAAATAATATGATTTTAACAAAAAACGAAGATGAATTAACAAAGTATAATTTTGAAGAATTAGCTTTTATAGATTATATGTTTGGATTAAATTCTAATGAAGTGTTTGGACATAGTAAATCCTCATTTTCCCATATGTTAAATAATTTAAAAAGACAAAATAATTATTATGTTTAAATTTTATTAATATAGTGCGTTAAATTTAATCTTTCGCAACATAAGTATTTAAAGATTAAAATAGAAAAAATGAATATATAATGTCCAGTACTTCAAAAAATGCATCCCCAGAAAATAATGTATTAACTATAAAAACTGTTCAAATTGCACCATTTAGAACATTAATGACTGCATTGAAGGACATTCTTTTAGAAACAAATATTACATTTCAACCTGATGGAATAAGAATAATAAATATGGATAAAAGTCATACTATTTTAGCACATTTATATTTAGCTGCACAGAATTTTGAATTTTATGAATGCAAAAAAGAAAAAATTATAATTGGTGTGAATATGTTTCATTTGTTTAAATTAATAAATTCTATCGATAATGATGATACTCTAACAATTTATATTGAAAATGCTGATTATGTTGATGGAATTGTTTCACATTTAGCACTTAGATTTGAAAATGGAGAAATAAAACAATGTAAGACACAAAAATTGAGATTAATTGAACCTGAACAAGAAGAATTAGAATACCCTGATGTAAAATTTTCATCCGTTATTAATTTACCATCTGCCGATTTTCAAAAGATTATTCGCGATTTATCAGGCATTTCTGAAAAATTAGAGATAAAATCCGTCGGCAATGAATTAATTTTTAAATGTTCCGGACAATTTGCATCAGCAGAAATTAATAGAGCAGAATCGGATGGATCTATGGGATTTATTTTAAAACAAGATGCATCAAAAGTAATTCAAGGTGAATTTTCTCTTAAAAATCTTGGATATTTTATTAAGTGTACTAACTTATGTTCACAAATAGAAATATATTTGGAGAATGATTTACCGTTAGTTGTTAAATATGATGTAGCGAGTCTTGGATCTATTCGGCTTTGTTTAGCTGCACTTCCTTCATCATAATTATTTATTACACTTATTTATTACAAATTAAAAACATGAATATTATATATTAACAATATATAATATGTCTAATAATAATATCACAACTCAACTTAACTCAGCAAATTCTTCCAAATTTTATAAAGATTATTCCGACTATTTAGCACAGATTAATTGTTGTACTAATAATAGATTTTTAGGTCTCCCTGGAAATATTGGATCTACGGGATATGAAGGTCCTACTGGTGCAATTGGTATTTCAGGATTGCCAGGTTCAATTGGATATGAAGGACCAACTGGATTAAATTGTACTGGTTTTACTGGGCCTGTTGGTCCTAATCAACAAGCAACTTCTCAAGGATCACAAGGAATACAAGGTACACAAGGGGTAACAGGAATAATGGGATCAACAGGTTCAACAGGATTTACTGGGAATACTGGATTTACAGGATTAACTGGTTCAACTGGGTCAAATGGAATAACTGGTTCAACAGGTGCATACATACCAATTAATATATCAGGATTATCTGGATTAACATTTTCAGGATCTACAATTAATAATCCAAATAATATATTAAGTTTATCTTCATATGGTGTAACAGGAAGTTATAATATTACTCCTGATACTAATTTTATTTGGAATGTAAATGAATATGGTAATTCAATTATTACATTACCTTCTACACGAACTTCATTTTATTTAAACAAGTTTACAGGTTTAGATTCGTCTTCTATTTTAATTGATAACTTTGGATATAAATATCAAGTATATGTTTTTACCGGAAATGGAAGTTTTACAATGAATAATTCTGCGGGTGGTGCTGGTGGATATATTAATATGTGTTTAATTGGTGGAGGTGGTGGAGGTGGTGGTGGATCAAGTTCAATAACAAATAATTCTCAGGGTGGAGCAGGTGCAGGACAACTTATGTTTGTTGATAATTATTTATTACAAGATGGATCTTATAATATTTCAATGGGTGGCGGTGGTAAAGGTGGTATACCTAATAACAACGGTCTTAATGGTACTAATACGAATATAACTCATAGTACTACAGTATTATTTAAAGCTGCTGGAGGAGCTGGTGGTATTAATTATATAAGTGCTGCAAATAATGGAATAGATACTAGTTATAATTTTTATCCAAATCCAACAAATTTATTAGTAGGAGCTTCTTCTGCAAGTGGTGGTAATCAAACAAATGTTGCAGGCGGAACAGCAATATCTGTAGATTATAAAAATATTATTGTTCCTGGAATTAATTTACAAGAACAAGTTTGGTCTTATGGAAATAATGGTGGTTCAGGGTACAATAATAATAATATTGGTCCTTATAGAGGTGGAGGTGGAGGAGGTGCATGCAGACCGGGTCAAAATGGCAATAGCACTAATGCGGGTCTTGGTGGAAAAGGAATGGTTATTTATTTCGATGTAAGCTATGGTAGGGCAGTTTGTGGAGGAGCAGATGGTGGCGCAGGTGATGGTTCGGCAAATAATTATTCTATTTTTCCATACAATAGTTATCCTTATTTATATAATTATGGAAATACAAATCCTGTTTCAGGATATCCACCTCTTTATTCATATGGTGCCGGAACAATAAATCCTAATCATATAAATGCTTATTCAAATACAGGGTCTGGTGGTGCACCAGGACAATCTGGAGGTAGTGGAGGTAATGGAGGTAGTGGATTATTTATGATTCGATATAGAATATATTAAACTTTAAAATTGTAAACTTTAAAATTGTATAGTATTTATAATGATAGTATTTATAATGATAATATTTTATAATAATATAATATATTAATGTCAAGTTCTTCAAGATATTTAGGTGCACAAAGATGTTATCAATTAAATGGATTAGGTCCACAAGGACCACCTGGCCAACAAGGACCTAGAGGAGCTATTGGCCCACAAGGCTTGACAGGATTCACAGGATTTACAGGTTTTACAGGACCGATTGGAAGAAGTTGTAGAGGAAGTACTGGTCCGCCGGGCCCTCCAGGGAGTACTACAGGTTTACAAGGTTCAAATGGTATTCAAGGTAATATAGGTGATACAGGTTCGACTGGTTCAACAGGTTCTACAGGACAATCATATACAGGTTCAACTGGTTCAACTGGTTCAACTGGTTATACTGGAGCAACTGGTGCAACTGGCCCATTAATGGGTATAACTGGAGGTACAGGCATTGCCGCGACAATAATAAATCCTTTAAATATACAAGTTAGTTTAGCTGCATTTCCGGTTCCTGGATCAGTAGATACTAGTTATAATATAAATCCAAATACTTATTATAATGTTGGTACAGATGGTTATGGTAGAACTACAGTTAAATATACAGGAATAACCATTCTTGTAGCGACGGGTTGTACATTAGGAAATTTTACAGATTCTTATGGTGTAAACTATAACTTTTTTGATTTTACTGGATCGAGTGGATCATTTACAATTAGTAGTATTGGTAGTTCAAATGGATTAGTTAGTATGTTACTTGTTGGTGGTGGTGGAGGTGGTGCAGCCATTAATAATCAAGAAAATATTAATGGAGATTTTACTGGTAGTTCTGGTGCAGGAGGAGGAGAAGTTATGTTAATAGATAATTTTAAAGTAACTAGTAATACTACATATAATATTACGATCGGTACTGGTGGACAAGGAGGAACTCAAGATACTAATAATGGAGCAGGTAATGATGGTAATAGTACAATATTATATGATAGTTTAGGAACACAATTATTTGTTTCAGCTGGAGGTAAAGGTGGGTTAAATATTGTTTCTACTTATAGTGATGCTTGTTTTAATGGGTTACCAGGAAGTTCTATATATCCTATATTAAATTCAGAATTATTAACATCAAGTGGATGTGGTGGAATAACTAATAATACAATAGCACCAGGAGTTGGAACTTCTTTACAATATGGTATGGCTATTACACCTTATGTTAATCAAAACACAACATCTTTTACACCAGGTTATAATCCCGGGCCTCAAATTTGGTCATATGCAAATAGTGGAGGATATGCAGATAATAGTGGCAATGGAGGAGGTGGCGGTGGTGCTGGAGGAGGTGGCGGTGCTGGTGGTAGAATAGGTAGTACATTACCTATTGGAGGTAATGGAGGACCAGAGGCATTTATATATTTTACAAGTTCAAGTATACCTGTTACTTATGTTGGAACTACTCCTCCGTGGGATACTTCTGGCGGTATAGGAGGTGGTAGTGCAGGATCAGGTGTAACTACAATATTAAACAATCAAGGTATTCTAGGTACTCCTGGGTCAAATACTGGTAATGGTCAAGATCCATCTGTATCACCTGGAGCATATACAGGGTGTGCGGGAGCAAGTGGTATAAACACTAGTACACAATATCCTGCTTCAATTGGAGCATCAGGAAGATTTATATTACGATTTCAATCTTATACATAAACTATTTTTAAAATAAAAAGACAAAATAAAAATAATAAATAAAAAATATAATATAAAGTGTGTAAAAAATATAAATAAATTTTATTTATATTTTTATAATAATGACAACTATAGTATCTTGTTTTTTAGCTAATTCAAATAATAGAGGTGATAGAAAAACTGACAAATATGTAGATTATGGTAAAAAGTTATTAAATGTAAATAATCCAAAAATAATTTTTATCGATGATTCACTCATTGATTTGCTTATTAATTCTAAAGAATATAATAAAGAAAATACATTATTAATTCCGATTAATAAAAATGATATATATTTATATGAATATCAAAATCATATTACAGATTTTAATATTATAACAGATTTTCCAAATAAAGATACATTAGAATATATGTTTATAATTTGTAGTAAAACAGAATTTATGAAAAAAGCAATTGAAATAAATGCATTTAATACAGAACAATTTTTATGGATAGATTTTGGCATTAATCACATGTTAAAATATGATGATAAAGAATTTGAAGAAAAAATTATAAATTTAACTACATTGGAATATTATAATGTTCGAATTAGTTCAATTAAAGATCCAAATATAGAAAATTTAGATAAAGATATTTATAGACAAGTTGTTTGGTATCTTGCTGGGACCGTATTTGGTGGGTTAAATGAATCACTTATAAAGTTCGCAGATCTTGTTAAGGAAAAATGTCTTGAAATTATATTTGATAAAGGCTCATTAATGTGGGAGGTAAATATATGGTATCTTGTTCTTTTAGAAAACAAAGATTTATTTGATACATATTCTTGTGATCACGATAGATCAGTAATAACAAATTATTA
>TBL_comb47_HYPODRAFT_10003358_pt1 | contig 19004 bp, 12 predicted proteins | sample TroBogypolimnion_40_FD_10682 | JGI IMG/M metagenome (IMG submission 10682) | reverse complement strand
CTAATATATCCGCTAAGCGGTTTGGAACCGCTAAGCGGGATAGCTACCACTTAGCGGTTCTAAACCGCTTAGTGGTTATATTCTGTCATACTACTTGGTGGGCTGTAAGTCTTGGGGCTTGCAATGACGACGTTTTTATTCATAAAAGACTTATCGGAGTAGACTCATACAAAGATGATTTGTTTTCAATACAATTAATAGTTATATAATGTTGGCTATGTTGTCTATATGGTTAAAATTTATTAATATATAATGCAGATGCCTTTCATTTAGGTTTGAATATTAAGTTAAATAATCAATTTTATTTTATCGTTTTTTAGAAGTTTTCTTTTGTTAAAGCTAATTTCCTTCTAAAAGTTTAGAAATACCTTCTCGAAATTGAAAAATGCTGTATTTATGGTAAATAAGTTTTCTTTCCTGAGCATTGAGAGTCCATTCCTGAGCATTGAGAGTCCATTCCTGAGCATTGAGAGTCCATTCCTGAGCATTGAGAGTCCATTCTTGAGCATTGAGAGTCCATTCTTGAGCATTGAGAGAGCCATCCTGAGTATTGAGAAAGCCATGCTGAGCATCGAGAGAGCTTTGTTGAGCATTGAAAGACATTTTGCGGACATTTAGAGTTACTTAACTTTTATTTTAATAAATGAATTTATCATTCATCAAAATAAAATCATCATACAAAAAAATATTCTAAAAGAAATAAAAAGGAAAATGATGAAAGGGAATAATTTTATGAGTTTTTTGAGAACTTTTTAAATAAAAAACCTAACAGGTTTTGAAAAAATGTTAGGTTTGAATATTTTTGAACATATTTTAAACTTCAAGTATTCAAAGCACTCCAAGTACTCTAAGTGCTTTCTTTAACCTCACCCCCGCCTCTCCTGATAGGCAATGTCATTAAGTTAAGAAATTCATGTATTATAAAGCCCAACGGGCTTAAATATTAATAACCACCGATGCAATCGGTGGAAGATGAACACTGCTCTCATAATCACGGAGTGATTGAATAGTTTATTGATTGTATCTTTATTTAACCCTTTCAGGGTTTGGGGATATTATATATCTTTTTAACCACGCATTTCATACGTGGTTAATAAAATTAAAGCCCTTCGGGTTTAACTTAATGACATTGCCTGATAGGAGAGGAGCTTTATTAGTACAATTAATTATATTTTTAAATATTAATTGTCTTTAAACTTCAAGTATTCAAGGCACTCCAAGTACTCTAAGTGCTTTCTTTAACCTCACCCCCGCCTCTCCTGATAGGCAATGTCATTAAGTTAAGAAATTCATGTATTATAAAGCCCAACGAGCTTAAATATTAATAACCACCGATGCAATCAGTGGAAGATGAACACTGCTCTCATAATCACGGAGTGATTGAATAGTTTATTGATTGTATCTTTATTTAACCCTTTCAGGGTTTGGGGATATTATATATCTTTTTAACCACGCATTTCATACGTGGTTAATAAAATTAAAGCCCTTCGGGCTTAACTTAATGACATTGCCTGATAGGAGAGGAGCTTTATTAGTACAATTAATTATATTTTTAAATATTAATTGTCTTTAAACTTCAAGTACTTTAAGTATTTTAAGTACTTGAAGTACTTCTTAATTGTAAACGTGTAAATATGTGCCGTCGTAGGCAGTACGATATTGTTTTAAAGAAACTGTTGCAGCCGAACCTGAAACGGGTGAGCCATCCATGGCAATGATAAACCTTGACTTGCAGCAAGAATCAATAGCAGTAGTAAAGGATGTTTCGACAGTAACGCGACATCCGTTACCGTAATCGTAAGGACAAGCACGGTCGTAGGCTAGGAAAGCATCAGTTGATTGTCTGTAAATCAAGATACCGCTATAACCTCCGGTAACATATTCCCAGCCACCGACGGTATTTAAATGTATGTCGGAAGTAGCGTTAGGTTTTACATAAAAGTCAACATATATATAAGGAACCGTTTGGGTATTTTCTTTTTTACAAGAATATGAGATTGCTAAAAGCAAAAATATGGTAATAAATAATTTCTTGAGCATTATGAATAAAAATGATTTATATTATTTAAACTACAAATATATGAATTTATTTTGAGGTGGCTTGTTTTAATCTTATTATTTTAATAAATGAATCAAGTCCAAAAAGTACTAAGTTGTTATCGCGAACGAAGTGAAGCAATCTCAATTGTCATAAATACAATAGATTGCTTCGTCGTGCCTCCTCGCAATGACGATGAATTAATATAGATAGACCTTTTTAGACTTGATGAATAAATACATTTTTATATTTAGTCATAGTAAGTACTTTAGATAATATTTGCATATTTTTTTAAATAAAACATCCTGTTTGTTAAAAATAATTAGTAGGTTTGTAAAAAGTTTACGACAATGCTAAATAAAAAGCTACTAGTGTTTTTAATATTTTTAATGCCTCTAATGATGAACTGTCGCACAGGATCATCAGCAAGTCATCAATCGGCAGCAGAGACTAGAGCTGCCGAAAAAAACAAAGAGGAAAGTGCTAAATACCACGATGCAATAAAAGCACATGACAAAGATCAGACCAGAGAAACGCGAAAACGCATGAAAGAATTGAAGAAGAAATCAGGCAAAACACATGTTGAACACAAACAATTCTTTTTGTGGAGATGGCTAAGTCGCAAACCCAAACCTTGCACTCCTCAACCAACTAACTAATTATAAAGATGAAATGTCTTTTTAAATATATTGTAATAATAGTATTGCTTGTTGAGAGTATAACCGCTTTTACACAGGATTTTAAAGACATAAGAATAGATAGGATAGCCTCGGAAGTGGATAAACAAGAAAGAGGCTTGTCGCAAAACTCCGTTCAATGTATAATACAAGATAATGACGGCTTTATGTGGTTCGGCACTTGGGATGGGTTGAACCGTTATGATGGTTATAGCTTTAAGATAATAAGACCAGACCAATATAATACTTCTACAAGTTTAAGTAGCCCTACTATTCGTACCATGTTTATAGATACAGAAGGGAATCTTTGGGTAGGTACTGAGGTTGGTTTGAATAAATATAGCTCTAGAACAAAACAATTTACACAATTCAAAAGCAATTCTAAAAATATAAATAGTTTATCAAACGAATCTATTAATTGTATAACCGAAGATGATAAAGGAAATCTGTGGATAGGTACAAATGATGGTCTTAACTGCATGAATAAGAGAACAGGGAATGTTAAACGTTTCCAATTAAACCCGATTAATGCAAATTCGCTTAGTAATAATGCAGTTAAAAATATTGTATATGATAAAAGAGGAATACTTTTTATAGCTACAGATAAAGGTTTGAATGAATATAATATAAAAGAGGATGTATTTTATCATTATTATCATGATGTCTCTGATAAAAATTCTATAAGTAGTGATTATGTAAACTGTGTTTTTATTGATAACTCAAAAAATATATGGGTTGGAACCGATAAAGGGTTAAATTTATTCGATGAAAGACATCATAAGTTTAGAATTTTTAAAAATGACTTAAAAAATCCTAATTCTTTATCTAATGATGACGTGCGCTCTATAATCCGGGATAAAAATGGAATGTATTGGATAGGAACTTATGGTGGTGGGGTTAATTATATGAATTCAACTGACTTTAAGTTCAACAGTATTCGTAATAATCCTTACGATGTAAATACGATAAGTAATGATTATATTAATTGTGTGTATGAAGATCGTTCGGGGATTCTGTGGGCAGGTACTTCATGGAAAGGTGTAAATAGGATTGACAATAAATCAAATCTATTTAATCATTATTTTGCATCAGAAAGTAACGAGTCAAATACTACTATTAATAATAATATTGTATGGGCAATTGTAAATGACAAGGAAGATAACATTTGGATAGGAACAAATTATGGTGTAAATATTTTAAATAAGAAAACGGATGAATTTTCGTACATAACCCATAATGAAAGGGATAAAGCTAGTTTGATAAGCAATAAAGTAAGAGCAATACAACTAGATAAGTTCCGAAAAAATATAGTTTGGCTTGGTACAGATGATGATGGGTTGGATAAATATGATATTACTACGCAAAAATGCAAACACTTTAGGTATGACCCAAATAGTAATAGTATAAGTTCTAACAAGATCTCTTCTTTATTTCAAGATGATAGAGGTGAAATATGGATTGGCACACAAGATGGCTTAAGTATTTTAAATCCGGAGACCGAGAAGTTTGCAATATATAAACATAATGATAAAGATTCATACAGTATAAGTTGTAATCTTATTTATCCTATTTATCAAGATAGAAAAGGCGTAATGTGGATAGGGACTTATAATGGACTTAATAGATATGATAAGAAACTAAAGAGATTTTATAATTATTTTAGCAATCCACAAAAGCAATTTAAACTAAATAGTCAGAAAATATTTTCTGTTTACCAAGATAAAAAGGGAATTTACTGGGTTGGAACTATGGGTGGAGGTTTGAATAAACTAAATCCTGTGACAGATGAAGCGAAATATTATACTGAAAATGAAGGTTTGCCAAGCAATGTTGTGTATTGTACTATCGAAGACAATAAAGGTAATTTCTGGATGAGTACTAATTTTGGTTTATCACGCTTTAATCCTTCGGACGAAAGCTTTATTAACTTTGATGTTAGAGATGGTATCCAAAGTCATGAATTTAATTTTCCTGCTTTTTGCAAAGATAATGCAGGAGAGCTGTATTTTGGAGGGATGAATGGGTTTAATAGATTTGCACCTGAAAAAATTAAGGTTAATAAGAATATTCCTTCTTTAGTAATAACCTCTTTTAAAGTATTTAATACTGAAGTTCCAAAAAGTACAAATGATGGGGATACTATATATCTTAATTATGATGATAACTTTTTTTCTTTTGAGTTTGCTTCTTTAGATTATGTAAATTCATCGAAGAATAAATACTCTTATTATCTCGAAAATTATGATAAGAAATGGATTACAGCAATTCAAGGCAGGCGTTTTGCTGAATATACAGATGTTGAACCCGGAGAATATATATTTAGATTAAAAGGATCGAATAATGATGGTGTTTGGAACACAAATGGAATATCTATACATATTATTATACATCCGCCATGGTATAAAACTATATTGTTTAAAATAGCATTCCTTCTTTTTTTGATAGCATCTATTTGGCTTTTTATTTATTTTAGAGTGCGTAATCTAAGGAGAAAACATAAAATAGAAAAGGAAGTTTTAAGTATTCAAAAGCAGCTTTTTGAATTGGAACAAAAATCATTGAGACTACAAATGAACCCTCATTTTATTTTCAATTCTTTAAATTCAATCCAAAGTTTTATCTTAGAAAATGATATAGATAAAGCATTATTCTACCTTTCTAAGTTTTCTCAACTAATGAGATTAATATTATCCAATTCACAGAAATCTTATGTGTCAGTTAAGGATGATTTAAAAGCTTTACAATATTATATAGATATTGAAAAGCTACGTTTTGATAATAAATTTGATTATGAAATTATAATAGATGAGGAAATTGATGAAGACTTTTTTGGAATTCCACCATTAGTTATTCAACCGTATGTCGAAAATTCTATTATTCATGGCTTGAATAATAAAAAGTCAAAAGGTTTCTTAACTGTTGAATTAAAAATGCTTGAAGAAAACATTCTATGTATAGTACAAGATAATGGTATAGGTAGGGAGGCTGCAGATAAGATACGTGAGAATTCCGGTATTTTGCACAAATCAAAAGGGATGAATATTACAAAAGAGAGATTGGAAATATTAAGTAATACAAAAAAATATTCAGTTAATATTATTGATTTAAAAGATGAAAAGGGAAATCCGACAGGTACAAGAATAGAATTTATGATAGCCTTTATAGAGTTATAGTTTTTATATTTTTAAAATGAATTAAGATGATTAAAGCAGTAATTATTGATGACGAAAAAAGATCAAGAGACACTTTAGTAGGAATGATTGAAAGATATTGTCCTACAATCGAAGTTATCGGTCAGGCTGACGGATGTCAGTCAGGAGTTAATAAAATTAAAGAGTTGTCACCGGAAATTGTTTTTCTTGATATTCAAATGCCTGATGGCAGTGGTTTTAAATTATTAGAAGATATTAAAGAATATAATTTTGAAGTGATATTTACAACTGCTCACGATCAGTATGCAATAAAAGCAATTAGATTTAGTGCTTTGGATTATATTTTAAAACCGATTAACCCTGATGATTTAAATTATGCTGTCGATAAATATATAAAAAAGCAAAATAAAGGACAGATAAATAAAAATATTCAGGTATTATTAGACAACATTAAAGCCCCAAATGTGGAACCTAAGATAATTCTTAGTACATCTGAAGGAATTCATATAGTAAAAACAGATGATATTATTAGGTGTGAATCAGATGATTATTATACCAGATTTTATTTTAAGAATGATTCAATGATATTAATTTCAAAAACTTTAAAACAAAATGAAGAACTTTTAAATGAATATAATTTTATCAGAACACACAAGTCACACTTAATTAACACAAAGCATATAAAAAGTTATTTAAGGAACGAAGGAGTCATCATAATGTCTGATGGAAGTAAGATACCGGTTTCTAGGCGAAAGAAGGATAAAATTGTAGAAATTTTAAGTGATTTAGAAAAAATGTTTCCATATTAATAATTTTTACTAAATTTGCCGTCACATTAGGAGTCGAAAAAAAAGTAATAAATCGTGGGTTAAAAAGTGAAAAAAGTTATCAATTTTACCGTTAACTTTTTTTTTATCACCGTTAACTGATTTTATACTAATTTTTGATTAAATGTTTATTAATTTTACAAAACTTTTTAGAATTGTAATTATTAATATTGATTTTTGAAAAGTAAAAACAAGAAAAATAATAATCGTAGGGTATCAATATTTTTTATAATTTTACCCACTTTAATTTGCAATTTATCGTAACATAAAAATTACAGGTGTATGTTTAAAAAAATACTAATTACTTTAGGAATCTTACTATCAGTTAATCTTTTAGTATATTCGCAAAACGGTGAACTTAAAGGGAAAATCACTGACAAAGACACAAAACAGCCAATCCCTTTTGCTAATATTGTGGTTGACCAAGGAGGTAAACAATTTGGCGCAGGTACTACTGATTTTGATGGTAAGTACACAATTAAACCACTTCCAACCGGAAAGTACGATGTTAAAGCAACATACGTAGGTTACAAACCATTATTAATTAAAGGTGTCGTTATTAATTCAAATACGATTACTTTTAATGATATAACAATGGAAGCAACCACTAAGACTTTGGAAGAAGTTGTTATTACTGATTATAAAGTTCCATTAATTTCTAAAGACCAGACACAATCCGGTGAAACTGTAACATCTGAGGAAATATCTAAGATGCCGGGACGTTCAGCAGAATCTATTGCAGCAACTGTTGGAGGTGTTTTTTCTCAAGATGGAGGAATGGGTAGTGTTCGTGGTCAACGCGAGGATGGTACTGTAACTTTTATTGATGGTGTTAAGGTTAGAGGATCTTCAGGTCTTCCTAAATCTGCTATTGAAGAAGTTGGTATGCTTGTTGGTGGTACACCTGCTAAATATGGTGAAGCAACCGGAGGTATTCTTAATATTGTAACAAAAGGACCATCAAGAGAGTTTGGTGGTAGTGTTGAAATAGTAAGTTCTGAGTTGTGGGATAAACAAGGTTATAATGTTGCTTCTTTTAGTTTAAATGGTCCATTGTTAAAAAGTAAAGATCCTAATCAAAAAACATCTCTTTTAGGTTTCTTTATCTCTGGTGAATTTACATCTATTAAAGATACACGACCATTCGGTAACGGTGATTATCAAGTAAACGATGCCAAAAGAACCTATTTGGAACAAAATCCAATTACTTTACAAAATATCAATGGAGCATTGGGCGTTTTCTATAATGCTCAATATCTAAGAGCTTCTGATCTTGAAAAAGTATATACAAAACAAAACGGAAATGCTTACAGTGTTAACTTTGCCGGAAAGATAGACGTTAGAACAACAGCTACAACAAATTTAACTTTTGGCGGTTCTCTTGATTGGAATACCGGAAGATCTTGGGATCGTGCTAATGCATTCTTAAATTCAATAAATAATGGAGAATATGTAAATTCTACATGGAGATTTTATGGTAGATTTTCTCAAAGATTCTTAGGTGATAAAGATAATAAATCACTTGTTAAAAATGTTTATTATCAAATACAGGCAGATTATACTAAATTTGCTAGTACTAGTCAAGATGCTAATCATAAAGATAATTTATTTCAATACGGTTATGTTGGTAAATTTAAAACTTATAAAGCTCCAAATTTTGGTCTAGGATCAGATACAGTAAATGGTGTAATATATAATAATGTATTACTTCTAAATAATGTTTACGACACATTAGTAACATATCAACGTTCTGAAATCAATCCTACATTAGCTAATTACACATCTCAATATTATAGTTTATTTAATCTTCATTCAGGATTTTATCAGAATTATACAACAATTCAACAATACAAAGGTCTATTAAATGGTGAAGTTCCATCATCAGTTTATGCACTATTTAATAATACAGGTACTGTATATAATGGATATGGGAATTTTGATGAAACTCAATTTTCTATTAATGCAAATGGATCTGCAGATATTGGTAACCATGCATTTGAATTCGGTATTCAATATGAACAGTTAGTTGATAGAAGTTATAATGTAAGCCCAGTAGGTTTATGGACACTTATGCGTAATCTTGCAAATAGACATATTGGTCAGCTTGATACAGATCATCCTACTTTACATCCAGGAGGTTTGTTTGATACTATTTATTATGATTACAAATATTCTCAAAGCGAACAATCATTTTTTGATTATAATTTAAGAAAAGCTCTTGGAATGGCTGTTGATGGACATAAATTATCTGATTGGATTGATATAGATAATTATAGTCCAGATTTATATAAAATTAATATGTTTAGTGCTGATGAACTTTTAAATCAAGGTTCATCTTATGTTAACTATTATGGTTATGATTATACTGGTAAAAAATTATCTAAACAACCATCTTTACAAGATTTCTTTAGTGCAAAAGATGAATATGGTAATTATAAAAGAGAAGTAGGTGCTTTTGAACCACTTTATATGGCAGGTTATATTCAAGATAAATTTTCTTTCAGTGATTTGATTTTTAATATCGGTGTACGTGTTGACCGTTTTGATGCAAACCAAATGGTTTTAAAAGATCCTTATCTTTTTTATTCAGCTAAAACAGTTCAAGATGTTCCTGGGATTTATAATACTACAAATAGTGGCAGCCATCCAACTTCAGTAAGTTCAAGCGCAGTTGTATATGTTGATGACTTTAAGGCAACAACACCAAAAGTATTAGGATATAGAAACGGTGATGTATGGTATAATGCAACAGGAAGTGTTATTACAGACCCAACTCTTATAAAGGGTGTTTCAGGAAAACCTACTCCTTATCGCTCAGACCCAAATCAAACAGCAATAAGTATTGATGCTTTCAGAGATTATTCGCCTCAAACTACTTTTATGCCTCGTATATCTTTTTCATTCCCTATTTCTGATGAAGCTTTATTTTTTGCACATTATGATATTATTACTAAAAGACCTACAACTGGTTTAAGAATGGATCCTATTTCATATTTATTTATAGATAAAATTGGATCTACAGTAATTGATAATCCAAATTTAATGCCAGAGAAAACTACAGATTATGAATTAGGTTTTCAACAGAAATTATCAAATTCTTCTTCACTTAAATTTTCAGCATATTATAGAGAAATTCGTAATCTAGTTCAAGCAAAACAATTTGCTGGAGCTGATCCAAACCCAAATTATATTTCTTTTACTAACATTGACTTTGGAACAGTAAAAGGAATGACAGTTAGTTATGATTTAAGAAGATCAAGTAATGTTAGAATTAGGACTAGTTATACCTTGCAATTTGCTAATGGTACAGGTTCATCAGCAACAGATCAGATTAATCTAGTAAGTTCAGGTCAACCAAATTTAAGGACTACTTATGCATTAGCTTATGACCAACGTCATGCTGTTAAAGTTAATTTTGATTTTAGATTTGATGAAGGAAAAAAATACAATGGACCTACTATTACAAAAAAAATAAAGGGAACCGATAAAGTTAAAACAATTCCTTTATTAGAAAATACAGGTTTAAATATTACATTTAATGGCGGATCAGGAACACCTTATACAAAAAGAAATATTATTGGAAATACAATTGAAGGTAATTTAAATGGATCAAGATTACCTTGGCAATTTTATGTAGATGCTCAGATAGATAGGGATGTTGTACTTAAAGTAAATAATAAAGAAGGAAAAAACAAAAAGTATATAGTTCTAAATATTTACCTTCAATTAATGAATGTACTTAATACTACAAATACAATTGGAGTTTATTCTACAACGGGTAATCCAAATGACAATGGGTATTTATCTGCAGCCCAAAACCAATCTACAATCGCCACAATGGCAGATCCACAATCATATAGAGATTTGTACTCAGCAATGATTAACAACCCATACAATTATTCACTTCCTAGAAGAATACGTTTAGGACTAATGCTTAATTTTTAATTTATTATTTTTCTGAAATTAATGACTTTTAACAATATATAAGTAATGAAAAAATTAATTCAAATCTTATTTGTAATTACCACGGTATTATATCTTTCAAATAATTCTTTTGCTGAAAGGTTTGTTGGTGCTAAAACAAAAACTAAATCAGTTCGTGCAGTTGCTTCGTTGTGTAAGCCTGCAACTGGTTCAACAGATTTAAATCTAAATAATGTAAGGGCAAGAATAAATACTGGTGGAGATATGTGGTGGGATCTTGCCGGTGGTAATGGTAAAGCTCAATATGAAATACCAAAAGGTTCAAGAAAAACCTCATCGTTTGCCTGTGCTCTTTGGATTGGAGGTTTAGATGTTAATAAACAATTAAAACTTGCAGCTCAAAGATATAGAGATGGTGGTGTAGATTATTGGACTGGTCCTTTAACAGTTGATGGGACTGCTGCTGTTGATGCTGAAACTTGTGTTAAATGGGATAGACATTTTTCAATAACTAAAGCTGAAGTAGAAGCGTTTATTGCTAATCCAGGTAATTCGGATTACCAAACTCAAGTAATTAAAGATTGGCCATGGAGAGGTGATCTAAGTAAATTGCAAACTAATTATCTTGCTCCATTTTATGATGTGAATGGTGATTATGTATATAATCCTGATGATGGAGATTATCCTTATTATGATTTTACTAATTCATTATGTCCAACAAATCCTGATAAACAAAATCCTGATGGAACATGGAAACCAATGGAAACAACTATGGAAACAACTATGGGGAATGGTAATCCTAAAGTTAAAGGAGGGATTCTTGTTGATCAGGTATTAAAAGGTGATATGACATTATGGTGGGTATTTAATGATAAAGGTAATACTCATACAGAAACACAAGGTGCTCCCATAGGTTTAGAAATAAGAGCTCAAGCTTTTAGTTTCTCAACTAATGATGAAATAAATAATATGACTTTTTATTCTTATGAGATCGTTAATCGTTCAACATATACTTTAACAGAAACTTATTTTTGTCAATGGGTAGATTTTGACTTAGGTTATGCTTTTGATGATTATACCGGTTGTGACGTTTCAAGAGGGTTAGGTTATGTTTATAATGGTAAAGATGTAGATGGTGAAGGTGAATATTGGGCTTATGAAGGTAATCCTCCTGCTATTGGACTTGACTATTTTCAAGGTCCATATATGGATCCTGATTATATTGATAACCCAAAATACAGCGATTCAGCACATTTAAATCAACTTTGTGATGCAAGTATTAATGGTGTGAATTTTGGAAATGGTATAGTAGATGACGAACGATTTGGAATGAGACGTTTTGTTTACCATATCAATGCAAATACTGGACCTACTACAGATCCACAAGTAGCTATAGAATATTATAATTTAATGAAAGCTATTTGGAAAGATAATACACACATGGTTTATGGCGGAACCGGTTATTATAATTCTCCAGGAGCTTTATCTAATGTTAATGCAGATTTTATGTTTCCGGGTGATTCAGATCCACTACATTGGGGAACAGGTTGTGGCCCTGATCCAATGCCCGGCACTTTATGGACTGAAGAAACTGCAAATAACCCTTATGGTGATAGACGTTTTATGCAATCAGCAGGTCCATTTACTTTAAAACCAGGTGCTGTTAATTATATTACTGTTGGTATTCCTTGGGCGCAAGCACCATCAGGTGGGCCATTTGCTTCAGTTAAATTACTTAGAAATGTTGATGATAAATGCCAAGCGCTTTTTGATAATTGTTTTAAAGTTCTTGATGGTCCAGATGCTCCAGATTTAGTTGTAAAAGAACTGGATAAGGAGTTAATATTGTATATTTCAAATAGTAAGTCCTCTAATAATTACAAAGAATTATACAAAGAGTTAGATATTAGAATTGCGTTAAAAGATGCTGTAAGTGGTGTGCCATTTGATAGGTATTATCATTTTGAAGGATATCAGATATATCAATTAGCTAATTCTTCAGTCTCAGTAAGTGATTTGCAAAATAATGATAAAGCAAGATTAGTTGCTCAATGTGATATTAAAAATGTTGATGCTAATTTAAATCCTATATCACAATTAATAAATTATACTGCCGCTGAGAACTTAGGTGGAGCTTTAGTTCCAACAGAAATGGTTAATGGTGGAAATAGTGGCATACAACATACTTTCGATGTTAAAAAAGATTTGTTTGCTTCAGGTGATGATAGATTAGTTAATCATAAACAATATTATTTTATTGCAATTGCTTATGCATATAATAATTTTAAGAAGTTCTCAATTGATGCAAATTATCTTGATGGACAAAAGCAACCTTATTTAGCCGGTCGTAAAAGTCCTAAAGGTGAAATTACACATGTAATTGCAATTCCTCATATTTCAACACCTGAAAAAGGAGGAACTGTATTAAATGCTGCATATGGTTCAAGTCCGAAAATTAAAAGGATAGAAGGACAAGGAAATGGAGGAATGAATTTAGATTTAACTCAATCTTCAATAAATGAATTAATGTCAAAAACAGCTCCACCTTATATAATAGAAAATCCTATTTATGAGAATGGAAGTGGACCTATCAATGTAAAAGTAGTAGATCCTTTAAATGTAAAAGCAGGTAATTACACTCTTAAGTTTATAACTCCAGACCCATTAAATCATCCTGATATTAATTATTATAAAGATTCTATTTCATTATTGAAGTGGGTTTTATCTTATGTTGATAATGGAAAAACTATTAATGATACCTCTGAATTATCTATTCAATTAGCTAATGAACAAATTATCCCTGAATTAGGACTATCTATTAGTATTAATCAGGTTGATCCACTAGCTGCTCCAATAACTGGAACTGAAGGAAATTATGTAAGAGATAATGGTTTTATAGAAGGAACCTTAACTTATGCTGACAGTACTAAAAATTGGTTATTTGGAGTTCCTGACATCGATGCAAACACTAATGGTTTTAACTGGATTAGATCGGGTAATTCACAAGATCCTAATGTAGCACAAAATGAAGATTATTATTATAAGCCAGATGCTAATACTAAGACATTTTTAGATCCTAATAAAGTTTATGGAAAAATACTTAATGGTACATGGGCTCCTTATCGTTTATGTTCTGTTTATACTAATGGTCCAGCATATTCAATAAGTGCACCTAATACAGATTCTTATTTTACAAAAAACAATTTAAGTAATTTAGCTAGTGTTGATATTGTATTTACTCCAGATCAAAGTAAATGGACAAGGTGTCCGGTTATTGAACTTAGTGATGATCCAACTTTAGTAAATGGTGTAAAGAAATTTGCTTTACGTTCTGATTCTTCCGTAAATAAAGATGGTGTTGTAGATCCTACTTTTGATCACCCAACAGGGATGAGTTGGTTCCCAGGGTATGCAATCAATATTGAAACAGGAGAAAGACTAAATATTATGTTTGGTGAAGATTCATGGCAAGCTGCGAATAATGGTAAAGATATGATGTGGAATCCAACTTCAACATTTATGGCTGGTAACGGTAGCATTGTTTTTGGAGGTAAACATTATATTTATATTATGGGTCATAATGATAATATTACATCTTTCCAATCTCCATCTAATTGCCCAGCTTATGATAATGGTTCTTGGTTATATCAAAGGTTAAGTGAACCAAATGGCACAGGAACACAAAATATTAAGTATGGTGTTGTTTATAATAATGTAATGTGGGTTGGACTTCCAATGGTATATAACCAATATGCTTTTAAAGATAAAAATCCAAAAAATATGCCAACTGAAGCTAAAGTAAGGCTTAGAGTTCAAAAACCATATAATAAAAATTATGCTGCAGGCAATGTTGGAACCACTAGTACAGTACAAAATAGTAATTTCCCAATGTATCAATTTGGTACATCTGATCTAGCTACTCAAAGATATGTTACTGATGCAGCAAAAACTGCTCTTGATTTAATTGGTGTAGTTCCAAATCCTTATTATGCGTTCTCAAAATATGAAATTAATCAGTTAGATAATAGAGTACGTATAATTAACTTACCGCAAAAATGTACTGTAACAATTTATACTGTAAATGGAACTTTGATAAGACAATTTGCAGTAGATAAAGAAGGTGTAACTTCAGGTAATGCAAATGGAGAAGCTCTAACTTCAATTGACTGGGATTTAAAGAATTTTGCAAATATTCCAATAGCTGGTGGTATTTATATTATTCATATTAAAGCTGATGGCATTGGGGAGAAAGTTGTAAAATGGTTTGGAGCTTTACGTCCAACAGATTTAAACTCATTTTAATTAATGTCTTTTTTTGTACTAAATATTATAATATATTAAATATATGAAAAAAATATATCGTTTTCTAATTCTTTCAGCTATTGCAGCACTATTAATTTTTCAAAATAATAAGCTGTTTGCTGGTAATGAAGATAGATCAGGTCAATCAGGAGCTTCGGAGTTATTAATTAATCCTTTTACTCGTAGTTCAGGATGGGGTGGTGTTAACACTGCAAATGGAAGAGGTCTTGATGCTATTTTTACTAATGTTGCTGGGATTGCTTTTACTCAAAAAACTGAAGTAATGTTTGCTCAAACACAATGGTTAAAAGGTTCTGATATCAATATCTCTACTTTCGGATTTACTCAAAAGGTTGGTGAAACCGGAGTTATTGGTATTAATATCATGTCAATGTCTTTTGGTGACATTATGATTAGAACAGTTGATCAACCTGAGGGAGGAATTGGTAATTTTACTCCTAGTTTTATTAATATTGGTATTGCTTATGCAAAGGCATTCTCAAATAGTATTTATGGAGGGATTAACTTTAAGATAATTTCTGAATCTATTTCGGATGCAAGTGCTGAAGGAATTGCAATTGACGCAGGTATTCAATATGTAACCGGACCTACCGATAATATAAAGTTTGGTATCTCAATGAAGAATGTAGGTCCAACTTTAAAATACTCTGGGGATGGTTTTTCATTTAGAGGTTATATGAATAATACTACTAATAACTTAACTATTGAACAGAGATCAGCTGAATTTGAATTACCTTCTTTAATTAATATTGGTGCTTCTTATGATTTTGTTTTTAGTGAAAAGCATAGATTAACTATTGCAGGAAACTTTACTTCAAATTCATTTTCAAAAGATCAATATATTCTTGGTGCGGAGTACGGTTTTATGCAGTACCTCATGCTAAGAGCCGGATTTAGTTATGAAGATGGCATATTTGATGTTGCTAAAAGAACAAATGCTTTAACTGGGCCTTGTGCAGGGATTACTATTCAAGCGCCAATGAGTAAAGAAAAAGGTTCTACTTTCTCAATAGATTATTCTTATAGAGCTACAAATCCATTCCAAGGTTGTCATACCATTGGAGCAAGAATTAATTTATAAACGCTTTTATTATAGACAAAAAGCAGTCTTAAAAAATATTTTTTAGATAAAGACCCTTTTCAAAAGGGTCTTTTCTGTTATTATGAAATCTCAATAAATAAACAAATGGCAAGTACTAGTTATTATAGTAAAGAAGGTATAGAGAAATTAAAAGAAGAGCTTAATCAATTGATTACATTCGAAAGACCTGGAATATCTCAACAAATTGCGGAAGCGAGAGATAAAGGCGATCTTTCGGAGAATGCAGAATATGATGCTGCAAAGGAAGCTCAAAGTATGTTGGAATTAAAAATTTCTAAACTTCAGGACTTAATAATGAATGCTCGAATTATTGATGAAACTAAGTTAGATCAAACAAAGGTACTTCTCTTTTCTATTGTTAAAATAAAGAATCTTAACAATGGCTCAATCATGAAATATACTATTGTTCCTGAAAGTGAAGCTGACCTCAAAAGTATGAAAATTTCTGTGACATCACCTATTTCAAAAGGTTTATTGGGTAAACAAATAGGAGAGAAGGTTGAAGTTGTTGTTCCTGCGGGTGTAATACCGTTTGAGATTATTGAAATTACAAGAATATAAATAATTATTATGGCTAGTATTTTTACTAAGATAATTAATGGGGAGATTCCATCTTATAAAATAGCAGAAGATGATAAGTTCTATGCTTTTTTAGATATAAATCCATTAGCTAAAGGACATACTTTAGTTGTTCCTAAAAAAGAAGTTGATTATATATTTGACATAAATGATGATGAATATAAAGAATTTTTCCTTTTCGCTAAGAAAGTCGGGATTGCTATTGGGAAAGTTGTTGAATGTAAGAAAATAGGTCTTACAGTTATTGGTTTAGAGGTGCCTCATGCGCATATACATTTAATTCCTATTAATTCAATTTATGATATGGACTTTAAGCGAGAGAAATTAAAGTTTACACCTGAAGAGTTTTTAGATATAGCTAATAAAATAGTAGCATCTTATAATTTAGTATAGTTTTTTTTAATAGTTTAGAATTCTTTAATTTATTTTCTAAATTAAACGAAACTAGAACCTCTGTTAAATTGCAGTTCTAGTTTACTTGCTTATACTCCTTTTTTATCTCCAATACAATATAATAAATAAAACGAAGTTCTTATTAACAAAGGACTGTTCAAAAATAAGTTTTATTACTGTGTTTTCTATTCGATATTGAACTAATTTTAGTGACTAAATTAAAGTAACAATGATTGGAATAATTTTGCAAATAACACAAGCCGCAACTACTGTTGGGGATACTATTAACAGGGTAGCAAATCAAGTGGTTAATCAGCCTACTGCTCAGCCAAAAGAAGAAGCGATTTCGATAATGAATCTTGTAATAAAAGGTGGTTGGATAATGATTCCTATCATTATTTTATCGCTTATTACTGTTTTTGTTTTTATCGAAAGATATATTGCTATCAAAAGAGCATCGAGAGAGGAAGCTAATTTCATGAATAATATTCGTGATTTTATTGTGAACGATCGTATAGATTCTGCGATGTCGTTATGCAAGTCTACTGATAGCCCTATTGCGCATATGACCGAAAAAGGATTGACACGTTTAGGTCGTCCTTTAAAAGATATTGAAGAATCTATTGAGATAGTTGGAAAGTTTGAAGTTTATAAACTCGAAAAGAATCTTGCTATTCTTGCAATTGTTGCCGGTATAGCTCCTATGTTTGGGTTTATCGGTACTATTATTGGTGTTATCAAGATCTTTCATGATATTTCTATAGCCGGAGATGTTAGTATTTCGAGTGTTTCCGCAGGCCTTTATGCTAAGATGGTTTCGAGTGCTTCGGGACTTATTGTTGGTATCGTTGCTTTTGTTTGTTACCATTGGCTGAATATTATGATCGAAAAAATTGTTCAGAGGATGGAATACAATGCAATGAACTTTATTGATTTCTTACAAGAACCTACACGATGAAACTTCGTAGGAAAAATAAAACATCTATAGAGGTAGCTACATCCTCGATGAACGACATCATGTTTTTCTTGATGTTGTTCTTCCTGATTATGTCCACTTTGCTTAATCCTAATGTGATTAAGCTCTCGTTGCCAAGCTCCAAACATCCCAGTGAATTGCGTCAGAAAGAAGTTAGCTTATCTGTTACTAAAGAAATGAATTATTTCATTAATAACAGACAAGTGCCATTTAATCAATTAGAGCAAGAACTGATTGCTGAATTGAAAGGTGTAGAAAATGCAACAGTTATATTGCGTTGCGACAACTCCTTAACAGTTCAAAATCTGGTGGACGTATTGGAAGTTGGGAATAAATTAAGAATTAAGATGATACTTGCAACCAAAGCATCTAATGGAACAAAAAACTGATAGTAGAGACACAAAACGCCAGATAACAGGTGTAGCAGGAACGCTTATCTTTCATGCGTTGCTGATACTATTGCTTTGGCTTGCTGTTCTTAAAACTCCTATCCCTCCCTGGCCTGATGCAGGTGGCGGAGGCGGCGGTCTTGGAATTGAGGTTAATCTTGGCAATTCAGATAACGGCATGGGTGTTAGTGAAGCAAATATTGCTTTCCCTGAGTTTAAGGAACAAGCCAAAGACATTATCAATCCTGAGCCTGTTGATTTGAAATCTAAGGATGTACAAGAAAATATTATTACTGACGAAACTACTGATGAGAATGCAACTTCTTTAAAAACTAGTAAAGAAAACAAAACTAATAAGACTGAAGTTAAACCTGAAGAACCTAAAATAAATAAAACTGCTCTTTTCCAAAAAAATAAAAGTGACGGTAATACTAACAAAGTAGGTAATCAAGGAGATCCTAACGGTAACCCTAATAGCAAGAATTACACTAAAGGGGGTGGTAGCGGAACAGGACAAGGCACTGGAAGCGGAAGTGGTATTGGTCCGGGTACTGGCTCTGGAACTGGTGGTGGTAATGGTTCAGGTACAGGTACTGGGACTGGTCCGGGTAAGGGTCCGGGGAT
>TBL_comb47_HYPODRAFT_10003357_pt1 | contig 19007 bp, 21 predicted proteins | sample TroBogypolimnion_40_FD_10682 | JGI IMG/M metagenome (IMG submission 10682) | reverse complement strand
CCACTGATCCGCGGCGGAGAGTAGGACGGATACGAGTACGAAGAATCGTAGCCGCCATAACTGTGATAACTGCCACCGCATGCAGGGCAGGCCGCTCGACCGCTCGCTGTGCGATGGCCGCGTACTGGTGCTGTGCATCTAGCCATGTTGTAATCCTCCCTTTTGTGTTCGCTCTAACAAGGTGTTAACCGGTTCTGGTAATCTCCCTAAAATTATCCTATGCGTTGAAGAGTCAAATTATTTCAGAGCAATCTCGAGCTAAATATTAGAGCCTACCCTGTGACAGGAGTAAGCCCAAGGATGTTGAAGTTTTCAAGGTAGTATTGCGACCCAATGAAATCTCCAACGGTTTTCACATCAAGCTTCGACTTTCCCTGTGGTTTAAAACCAAGCGAGAGATGGTAACTCGTGCTGTTAGGAAACTTACTGTTGAAGTAATAGCGAAGCCCATTGGCTACAACTGAAGCAGGGAAGACGTGAACCGTTGGTTCTACTTCTTTACTTGAAATATCCACGCAGCATACGAAGCGCTTTTCAACAGGAATGGTATCTTGATCTGGGGTTGCATATTTGCTTTGTAGCACCCAACGTCGAGGATAAGAGGCGGTAGATTTGACTTCAATGAAGGCAACATTTCCTTTTTTATCGAAGGCAAGAATGTCATAGCTGATGGTGTTGCCCCACTGCAATGTGACCATGTAGCCGCGCTGTGCGAGACGCGACGCCACCAGAAATTCACCGGCGAGGCGGTGCAGATTTTTCCTTTCGTTCGAAACTTTATCCATGATGATCCAATAGCTCTCGAAACTGCATATTTTCTCATAATTCATTGATCAAGATTGTCTTCCATAGTTCTAGTGGAATTAAATCTCAGAACCTGAAGTCACCTTTTTTCAATACAGATAAATAGGAGATATATGAACTATTAACGACAGCCGTAATCAGCGCAGTAAGTTGAGCAACGAAAAATACGTCCGCGTTTAAAGTATTGTTATGTACTTTTGGGGTACTCGCAGGTTCCTTTTAAAGGACACAAATTGCACTTTGGTGATGACAATGAACAATAGTTACGTCCAATCTTCCAAGCCGACGCATCAAAATCGGCAGGTGATTCCAATTGCAACGATTCTATAGATCTCACTGAAACCGTTATACGGTCTGAATCTATCAGACCGGTTCGAAACAGAACCCTACGAACCAAACTGTCGGGCTTTACAGACATTTTTGTTTGGGATGAACGCCCCCCAGCTATACCATACATTCGGACCAGAGCAAATTGCGCCATTTTTGCAAGTGCATCGCCGATTCCATCGAATTCTTTGAATCTTTCATAAAGCAGATTTACATCCTCGACGGGAACATTCCAAATATTCCGAGGATCGCCGTCATACTGTTCTAACATCCGAGTAGCTGCTGAACGAAGCCAACTAGGAAATTTGTTGTATGTGTACACACTAGCGTAAGAGGAGCCCTCGAACCCTTTCTGACAAATACGTTTTACTGTGGCGTGATGGGTATGTCCAATGACTGCCCAGAAGCCAGCATCACCTTGGAAATGGTTTTCAACCATATGAATTCCGCCACCCCATGCGCGCTCGGTCTTTTGGCCTTGATCGAGCATAACACCGACAAAAAAAGCGTTAGCGGAATTTACGGTGAATCGTTTTCTTTTGCTTACCCACCTAAGCCAAGCGTCTTCTCCAGTTTTCGCCAGGTGTTCATAGTAATCGTTAATTTGTTTTACTACCGGGTGCATTTGTGAATCCTTTGTTTAGAAGGCATGACAAGTAATTCTGTGGTTTTCGAATATCCCTTCCCAATATGTGATATCCGTAGGTAAGCCCAAATATTTCAGAGATATGGTGACCCGAAGTAGAAAACGTGGTGCGTCCCCTATCGTCCCCTACCCTATTATTATTACTACTACTGCTAACCCACAAATTCTGCGGAGGAACCTGTTTCGTTAGGCAATTGCTGTAAATGTATTCCTTGAAATCATAGCATTGTCATTGTAAATAATGTCCATGCTTTTATTTTCGACATTATAGAAATAATGAACAATCTCTGGAGCATCTAGATCATAGACAGAAAGAGGGTGGACTGCATACGGATTATGATATATCTGTAAGCCATCCAAATGTGTTTCCTTATGATCACCACCACCGTAAACATATACATCGTGTCCACATACCTCGAGGCCAGAGAACATACGTTCAGAAAAAATATCGTAAGTTTTTGAAACTTGAGTTCTAAACCTGCCGAGTTTGTCTAGACCCTCTTTTGCCATAAACTCAACTATACCAATTTTTCTCAACCTCGTTACTTTTACAAAACTTGCAGTTCCTGCTAAAGCAACTGCTTTACCAAAAGCACCAGTTGTAGAAAAAATTACAGCACTAATTTCTTTGTAACTATCATTAGTAAAAATTCCTATATTTACGTCTTCACCGTTTTTATTTACGATATACTCAATACATTTTTGTGGCTGGTGGTAATTTGTTGGCGGCTCTAATCCGTAAAGAACTCGGTTTATAGCTGTATTGTTTTGACTCTGCGCGAGTTGTTTATCAAAAGGGGCAATAGCTAGAACAAAAGGATTTCCTTTTACATGTTCCAGAGATGAATATGGATGTTTCTTCTTTCCGTCACCCAAGTACAACTGATGCTTATCTCGGATTTTACCTGCCAATTTCAGCGTGGAATCGCTTAAGTACTCTTCTTCATCTATCTTCGAAGCACTAAGTTTTATTGGCAGCACGCTAGAAGGATTGGATGTTACTGCCTCAACAGAGATTCTTTTATTGTTTTTACCCATCAGATTGAAGTCTGGGCTAGCTTTTGAATAATCAATATCATAGCCAAGTGACTTAAATGCTTTGTTTAGATAAAGCTCCCAAAATGAGGAGTTAAACGTGATTTGAAACTCTTTGATGAATTTAGTTGCTTCCCCACTTCGATCAAGAAGCCCCTCACTCCAGTCATTAATGATCTGACGAGCTTGTGCATAAGCAGGGTCATTTTGAATCTGTTTAAAATATGGATGCAGTTTGCTCTCATCCACAATCGCTTCGAAAAGATTGAAACTCATTTTTTACTCCGTTTGCTGCCTAACGGCCAAATAACCAGCCAGCCTATGGACTGGCAGCTTTGGGAACGCGGGTAATTCTGGGCTCGTTTATTGACTGGTTAAGCATCGTTCGCTACCACGAACATTTTTTCCATTTCGTCGCGTGCTGCTATTAAAAGGCTAATGGCGAATGAAAGGCATAACTGAATGTAGCCTTCCTCAACTTCGCTATGTACCCCGCGTCCTCGCTCTTGCTCACCCATGCGATAGAAAGCAAGTGGCAGTCCGTGAACTTGACTGGATAGGAGCTTGTACAGCCAACGGAAGGTTTGAACAGCTACTCCCGCTCTAGCAGCTATATCCTCGAGCGAGTGAAGGTATGCGTGACCTCCATGCAGGAACTTCTTTTTGTCCTTCTCGGGTAGCGCTGTGAAGAAGGGGTTCATGGTGAGTCGGTTTCGAAGCTCCTCCGCTTGAGCATTGAAATGAGTGATGTCGGGTGATCCACCTGGCAGTTCCTCAAAAAGTCGAATTCGAGCTGTGCAGTCGTGCAAGTTGAAAATGTTCCAACGGCATTCCCATTCTTCACGTGAGCACTTTTCGGCGCAGATATAGAAAAAAGCAAGCCTGATCTCTAGGATTGATCGCGTTAATCCAGCGACTGAACCGAAATCCCAATTCTCAAGCTTCTTCTTCGACCACGGACTATAGGGAGTCAGTATTGCGAGGCTTACGCCACGCGTGCATAACGACGTGAAAAGGACCGACGCGCAGAAATGAGCGCCCGTTGGTGATCGAATGTTGGCATACTTCTGGGAAATAGTGATGCAATGGCTCACTACATTGTCGAGCACGGCAACTCGCTCACGAAATTCCTTGGATGGCTTCGAGTTCATAAAGAAAAAAAGAATAAAAAGGGTCAGAGTCAAATTACCAGTAAGATCTTTATCCTCGGTCAAGGTATTCAGAGATAGTTTGACTCGCCCGGAGCAGAAAACGTGGTGCGTCCCCTATTATTTTCGGCTACCCAATTATGTTTCCTTTTCTAATTGCTGTATGACGAATTGCAATCTCCTTATCAAATCATCATATGTCACGATATCTATTATATTTTTATATTTTCTTTTTATTACTTCAAAATCATATTTTTGGTGCGATGACAAATTATTGTCTCTTCCCATTACAACTATGCCATTTGGGTTAGTTATTTTAATTTCGAATCCATCAGGAAGTTCTTTCTTGTATTTTTCAGTTAATATTTTTTCCCCAACTTCACCCCATTTATTAAGATGAAAAATATACTTCTCAATTTGCATCACTGTGCCAGTTAATTCTCTCAATGGAATGAAATTATCTCTATACATTCCATGTGTCACAATAGCACTGTCAAATGGCTGTTTAATTTCCGCTATGTCAATAGTGCCACTTGAGTCAACTAATAAGAAATCAACTTTTTTGTTTTTGTCTTTAACATAATCTCTTACCGGTGACTCCTGAAATGCACGAATGTACTTTGGGTTTAGAAGCAATATTATTTCAGCAATTTCTTTTTGCCATTGATTTTCAATGTATGAATTTTCATCATTCAACATCTCTTGAATTTTGGACAAAATAGCTTTGAACTTAAATATTTCCGAATCTTTAAAAGTTGATATAAGATTAGCGCCACGCTTGCTAACCTTTCCACTCATGTATTTGTTGTAAGATGATTTTGCGTCAAAGGTGCTATCAAAGTAATTAATAACGACTTGGCTGATACGAGCTTGAGCATATTTCTCAAGTTCGTATGAATTAGGAAAATTATTTAATAAATCAATGAAATCATCAAATGGGATTGCATTTTTGCTTTCTCCTCCAATGTATATATCTTGGCTAATTAATTTTCTAATTTTTCTAAAAATTGAAATATTTTTTACTGCTACGAAGTAATCTTTATGCAACTCAATGTCTTTGTGGAAATAAACAGAAAGTCCTAATGATAAAACATGATCAAATATTTTATAATAATCTCCCTCCATATGTGCGAAGACAAATACAATAGGGTCAAACTCGTCAATATCAGACAACTTGCCATTTTTGTTGTACAAATCGTTTAAATTGAAACTAAATGTTCGTTGAAACGTAACCGACCCAACTGTTTCGAGTTTATTAATTGCCCAGTAATTGGTATCGCTGTCGGCTTGATAGGCAAATAGGATCAAATCATTTTCTGTCTCGAACTTAATCATTTGCGATTATCATATCTCCTGTAACAGTAACGTACTGCTCACCGGACCAGCGCTGTTTGCGGTTCCGATGCAGCAGGTAGTTATATATTTTTTAAATCAATCATTTATTTTGAGAACTTTTTTAAGATGATTAATTTCAATAATGCCTTGAAACAGTATTGAATTAAAAAACATTCTGTCTTGATATTTTTCTATTGGATATTTATTTACTCTGTTCAACAAAAATTGAAATAATTGAGCAACAGTGCAGTTTATGTATGGGCCATTGCTGTTTTTTGCTGATATAAAAAGCTTAATTACTCTGAAATTATCTTTTATATCAAAAAAAGGTTGCTCACTATGGGATAGCTCGTACAATAAATCAAAATCATCCGTAAACCCCAATCTCTGAAGGTTGTAAAGATTATATTGTTGTCTAAAAATACATTTTGGATCGAATCTGCCTGTTTTTACTTCACAGATTATTCCTAAAGTTCTTTCAGATTTAATTTGTTCCCAAATCCAAGGGTCAATATCATCTGGTTTTCCACCTATGTCCTCAAAGACATGTGGAGGCCTAACTGCTAAAACATCACAATCTGAAGGATGTTCAATATCTTTTTCTTTTAACCGATGATTTACAAAGTTTGTTAATGGAAAAAATCCATTTAAACGTAAATACCAGTAAGCTAGAGTCTCTCCGTAATCCATAATTTTTCCTCGTATGTAACACTGTTAATAGGCAAAAAAATGAGCATAATATCTCGACGGGTCAAATGCTATTAATTTGCAAAAAATCAATAAGTTGCACCATATAAAACACGCCAGTTTAACTGTTGGGACAAAGTGAAAAGACAACTGCTCTTTTCCAGCGAGCGAAGGAAGCTGGACAACATATTTCCAATAAAGGGTAACTTGGATTCACTTTCTTATTCAATGGCACCATTGCCTTTCACAAGGCACCCCATCGTTATTCCCATCCATCTTCGTGCCGGGGCAGTTCCTCAGAAAAAACGTCGCCTCCTCGCATGAAGTCATTTGCGAACAATGGGTTCTTCCGTCACATCTGAACTGCCCTTTATTCATAGGACTCCCACCTCCTGAGGTGCTACTCGGAGTTAGGGCTTTCCCTATTTTCGACAATAAAGATTCGTCGGTAGCAGTGTTCGGTTTCCCCCCTAACTTGATCACTGAAGGTGTGACCTCAGAATGAAGTGCACCTTGCTTATTTTCTCTTTGTGCTGCTCGCCACTCCCAAGGTGGAATAACTACCGGGCTGGACCAGATTCCTTTCTTCTGTTGCCGGGCAGCTTCCTCAGCTTGAATCCAAGTTGAGCAGAAACTCTCCTTACAATACTGTCGATAAACCCATGCATAACCATTCTTGATGATCAACTCGTTGAGGCTCTGGCCATCAACCGACACCAGCCCAACAGTTCGCCCGTACCGATCGCGATCCTTTTGCTGAACTTCAATATTTCTTCCGGCTACCAAAGTGCTCGTGAGGTCAGTTGCTTTTTGTCCGAAGTCCTGCCCCTTTTCAGGGCAATCGATACCATACAGTCTGATCTTTTCCTCTTTGCCGTCATGCATAACCTTTATGGTGTCACCGTCTGTAACGGAAACTACCTTGCCGGACCAAGCCAGACAGATTGACGGGACAAGGATAGCGAGAATCAAAAATGTGTAAAGAGCCTTGGATTGTCCAGATGGTTTCATCCGTGAAGTCTCATGTAATGGTTGCAATGCTTTGTAGGTAATCCATCACCTAACCAACGGAATATCCTGCCAGCGTGTTGTGTATGCTGGTGAAAGCCGTTCTCGTTTCATCGCCCATTGCTGGTCCACTCCCGACGTCGCAAGTTTGATAGTACCTACTGTACTATTGATCCGGTCAATGGCTGCCATAATCTGGCTGTTGTCTCTGACAGGCTTTTCAAAAAGAGTAATTTGCCTACGGGTAGATAGAGTGAAGTCACCGAGCATAACACCGGCTTTATTGTATTCGTAACCATCACGCCATATCTGCTTTAGAAGGCGGTTGGCGAGACGGCAAAACTGAAAACTATCACTGGTGTGATCCGGCAGGTTTCCGTGGGCGCAATTGGCATATCCAGGCTGATGCTTTGCGAAAGGGTTTGTCTGGATGAAGACGCTAATTGCTCGTGCGTATTGCCTTCCTTTTCGCAACTTACTGCACGCCCGTTCCGTAAACTCGCTTATCGCCTGGCGCATATCATCAACCTCTGTTATTCGCTGCCCGAATGATCGAGAGGTGACAATCTGTTTTTTGGGTGATGGTACCTGCTCCAGGTCAAGGCAGGAAGTACCTTGTAGTTCCGAGACGGTCCTTGCCAGCACTACGCTAAATTGACGTCGAATATCCTGAATGTCACTTTGGCAGAGATCAAGGGCGGTCTGGACACCTAACGCATTCAATTTCCGAGTTAATTTCCTGCCAACACCCCAAACTTTATCAACCGGTGTAATGGCCATCAATTTGCACTGTCGTTCCACATCCGTCAAAACAACAACTCCACCTGTCCCTGAATATTTTTTAGCCCCATTATTGGCAAGTTTGGCGAGCGTTTTTGTCGGTGCAATGCCTGCAGCTACAGTGATACCGGTCCATTGCCGAATAGTCTTTCGAATGGAAAGGCCAAAGGCGTGTAAATCGCGAATGCCACCCACGTCAATAAAAGCTTCATCGATAGAATAAATTTCAATTGATGGGGCAAGTGTTTCCAGAATACTCATCACCCTATGTGACATATCTGCATAGAGTGTGTAGTTGGAAGAAAAAACCTCTATACCGTGCCGGGCAATTTCATCTTTGATTTGGAAGGCAGGGACGCCCATTTTAATGCCAAGGGCCTTGGCTTCAGCTGACCTAGCAACAACACAGCCGTCATTGTTGGAGAGCACCACTAGCGGCTTACCCCTTAGCGATGGCCTGAATATCGTCTCGCAGGTTGCGTAGAAATTGTTGCAGTCAACCAGGGCAAACATTACTTGAATACCCTGACTAACCCCTTAACCCTGCCGAATATCTCAAAATCATCGTGCTCGTTCAGTTCAATGGGAGGGTACTTCTCGTTGTGGGCAATGAGGCGCAGCTTGGGATAGAGCGATAACTCTTTGACAGTCATCTCACCGTTGACCATCGCAATGACAATGGCACCATCGACAGCCTCTTCGGAGCGATCAACAGTCAAGATGTCACCAGAGTGAATGCCTGCATCAATCATCGAATCACCATCCACACGTACGAAAAAGGTGGCTGGTGGGTTTGTGATCAGCAATTCGTTTAGATCCAGGGTGCGGTCGATGTAATCGTCAGCCGGGGATGGGAAGCCAGCGGTAACCAAAGACCCCATGAAAGGGATAGGTTGAGGAATGAACTCGCCCGGGTATCCGACAAATTCAACGTTCGAGACGCGTTGGTTCATAGTGAGCTCTTAAAAATAGATTAGTAGCGATTTTCCACCCCACCCAAGAATGCCGTCAACGATAGGGCCATCACGTCATAGAGAGTACAAAAATATCGGGCACCTTTTGTGTTGTAACTCGTTGGCCATCCGGTGCAGTCGATCTATTATTTGCATGCGGCCGCTTTTCTTTCGGCTACTATTCACCACCAGGAGCAAGGAATTGACTGCGAATATCCTCGATCCGGCTGCGGTTCTTGCCAAAATCTGAATAGCCAATTCGAGAAGCAGAACGAACTTGAATGACCTTATTCGTCCGATCCAGCAAAAATTCACCATCATCGACAAACAGGAGCGTTCGCAGTTCAACCCTCAGATAGTCAGGCAAATCCTCCACTATGGCTGTATCACTCCTTTGAAAAACCACCTGTTTCAGACGGGCAAAAGCTTTATCAGGATTTCCGCTGAATGTCAGCGGTGCAATCCGATGGCGCTCGTCACTGACCTGACTAGAAACGCAGTTGGGAGAACTCGGGCATGGGGCAAGAAGCCCACTCTTTGCTCCTAAGTTGTTGGGACTCTCACCGGCACAGCCTACCAAACCGAGCAACCCAATTGCCATAACAACAATCCTCCCTACCAAAGTTTTCATCGTTCACCTCCTTATCCTATTACTTTAGGAGATAATCGATATGGGTTTCTCCCGAGCTGTATACCCTGCGTCTTCCAATAACCCCGTGCCATTCGCAGCATCCGTAGCAAGCTGGTCGCATCGTTCGTTTTCCTGGTGACCATCATGACCTTTTACCCACAGGAATTTGACTTGGTGCTTTTCGATCAACGAAAGCAACCGCTCCCAGAGATCCACATTCTCAGCACGAACCCCGCCGCTACGCTTCCAGTTATTCCGCTTCCATTTTACTGCCCAGCCCTTCGATACCCCATCGACCATGTATTTCGAGTCACTATAAACGGTAACGGCACATTCTCGTTTCAGAGCATCCAAGGCGACAATACAGGCCATCATCTCCATCCTGTTGTTAGTGGTATGCTGATAGCCCCCTGAGAGTTCTCGACGGTGCTCACCGCAGGCCAGGATTGCGCCATACCCACCCGGGCCTGGATTACCCAGGCATCCACCGTCTGTGTAGATTTCAACGTTTTGCATTATAGCGTCACAGCTGCACAACAAGCCGTTAGATAAGCATCCGCCTGGTATCGATTAAGTTGATCAGGAACTTGAAAATCATGGCGCCTCGTAGCAACCGCTATCGCCGACCCAGAAAACAGCTGGGTGACAGCGTGAGGATTAAACTGAAACAACGCCTCCATTTTGAAAGTCACTGGCCCTCCAGCAAATGGACCTTTGGGAGCTCGTTGTTTGATGCCTATTTGTTCGATATTATGCTCGAGAATAAACACACAAATTGCATCGTAAAATAAGCGAGCTGACTGTTGCTCAGCACTGTCTCCATATTTGATCTTACGGGTTTGACATGGGACGAACGATATTTCCTTACCCACGACATCTATGATGGCGAATATTGCCTCGCTTCCCTTTAGCTCAACTCCACAAAGCCACATTTTTAGCCCCTCGCAGCTATTACCCGAACCAAGCCACCTATTGCTCTTTGATGTCTTCTATATAGACGGCGCCTGCTGTAAGCAACCTATTGTGAAGTCTGTTTTTATTACAAAATGCAATTTCATCTTTAACCGTTAGCTTGCCTCCTCTGGATGCCCATACAACTTTATCACCTTCAAAGAGTACTGCCGGTGCTGCGCCTTGTTCATATTTAGCCATATTGTCACCTCTCACCTTGCCACGCATTCAGGGCTATTATGCCTGTGGCTGTTGACATAGTTGCTCACCGGATAGGCCTCCATCAAGTCATCAGAATAAGGTACAAGCATTTTAAGGACATCCGACTGCGCTGACCCTGGATCAATCCATGCCTCAACATCCTGCACCTTCAGAATCACCGGCATCCGATCGTGGATCTCTAGCATCAGTTTATTGGCCTCTGTGGTGATGATGGAGCAGGATTCTATCACCTCTCCACCTTCTCCCTGCCAGTGGTCCCAAATGCCAGCCAAGCCGAAGTAGCCACCATCAGTGGGCCTGATAAAGTATGGTTGTTTACCACCTTCATTATGTCGCCACTCGTAAAAACCGCTGGCGGGAATAATGCATCGTCGGTGCTTGAACGGGCTTCGGAAGGATGACTTCTTTTCTATTCCCTCGGCCCTGGCGTTGATCAAGGGGTAGGGTGTCTTTGCAACCTTTGACCAGAACGGCACCAGTCCCCAATGGAGCATGGAATATTCGGGTTGACCAGTCTCAGGTGATGAACGGATGGCAAGGATACTCTGGGTGGGAGCTATGTTGTAACTCTCAAAGGGCGGAGGCTCCGGCAGGTGAAGGGACCCGTAGCCGAAGGATCCATTACCGTAGAAGGCGAAACGACCACACATGTTGTCACGTTATGAATTTGATGATAGTGAACGCTATTCCTGCAAATCCAGCACCTATCACCATAATCACCCAACAGCACCCTGTGCTCTTGTTTGGTGGCTGCCTAGGGTTCTTGCCTTCTTCAAGGATGACGACATCGATGGCATCGAACTCTCCATCACCATCGAGGTCAGCGGGGTCATGATTCATAGGAGATATGTGGACTTTGAATGACGTGAAAATTGCCTGCATACCGGATCTTGCCTGCCGAAATCAAAAAGAAGGGGGGAAACAATGGTTGATTTTATCAACTTATTTTTTCTATATTTTATTAGTGCTAGATTAATTTTTCGCACGATGCAAACAGTGCCTTGGCATATGTAAAAGCTCTTACTTCAACCCATTTTTCAGTGACAAAAAATATCCAAATTAGCAACATTGATAAGAGCAACAAAACCAATGCTGTTTGCTCGAAAGGAATACGAAAAATTAAGTCTACAAGAGAGAAATCATTTCCTTTTGCATTTCTGTACCATATTACAAAAACACTTACACACAAGGATAGAAAGCTAATCAACGTGCCAACCCACTTAAATGCTCTTGCATTCCTACTAAATCCATATGAGATGTTTTCTTTAAAAACCAAAGGGTATTTTTTAGTATCCCTTGTGTGCTCTCTCAAATAATTTGCGGCTGTCCGATACATCTGGTCAGCTTCGTTTTTATCATTGCATTCTTGATCAACGGAAACGGCAAGAAAATTTGGAATGAGCTCTTGAAGCCTAGCCATGTAGCGATTTTTTGTGTGTTTATCTAGCCGTGAGTCAGAGTGCCTAAGAATTATAGTTGTTGGTGCCCCTCCCCATTTTTTAAAAAGTCTTTCCTGAAGGATGTTACCCTGTGTTGACATTTGGTTTGCTGCTAAAGATATGATGCCGAAAGAAACGATGAATGTAACAGCCCCTCCACCCCAACTTCGAGATGGCTCAAACAAAGTAAACAGCGCAATAACTATAGGAAACACAAGCATAAAAGCTGGTCTAACCCTTGCGTTTAGGCTGTATGTATCAAATAGCTTTTCAATTGCTCCCATCTCAAATTATGCCTCCGTTGCTTGTGAACCGTCTTTGGTTTTGTAATTTCCGCTCTTCGCTCTCGTCTCGATATTCTGGCCCAGCGCCCAATAAGTACCCGAAGAATTCCGAATTTATTTGTAGCCCAACTTTAAAAGTGCCTGCACAGAATCAATTACCTTCAAGCGTATACTCAGTTTCAACAGTGAGGCTCCCGATGTAGTGCTGGTAGCCCGACATATTTTCATCGATCAAGTATGGACTCATATATTTCTTGTCAGAAGTATAGAAATGAACTTTGTTCCCAATGCATTGAATGGTGATGTCTCCAGCTCTGTTCTGGGTAAGGGTATTGTATCCGGTGTAGTAATCAAGGTGGCGTGATGGCGCTTCACCGATCACGATAATTTGCGGATCGAGTTTCTTCAACCAGGAGTCTGGGATTTTCCCTGACGCACGGCCATGGTGCGGGGCAAAGACAATAGTTGTTTTTGTCAAGTTGATGCTGTCGGCTATGTTTTGCATGAATTCTGTTTCTAGATCGCCGAGCCAAAGGAAGCTTGCTCCATCTATAATTCTGTATTGGATTACCGCTGACGTATTGTTGTGACTCATCCCTGCATTGCATTCTACCAAGGCCTCCTTAAAGAAGCGATTCGATGTGTCGGGCCAAAGCACGCTGATCCCAGCGCTTCCACGAACATCATCTCCTTCGTTCATCCATTTCCTAGAACAGCCTTTGTAAATATAGAAGGCCTTTTGTCCGTCGCGAAGTTGACAGTAGCGCTTAAATGATTTGGTTTCTTGATCTTTGATTGCCTGATTTTTAACAACGTAGAAATTGTTAATCGGCATAGCATCATCCAGCAGATGTACACCTCCGAAGTGATCTTCGTCGGGATGAGAGCATATAAATCTACAGATTCCCTTACCCATAGCAGCATGCTTGATTTCTTCAATGATCCGGTAAGAGTTTTCTTCACTCAGATCACAGTCAATAATAGTAAAATTATCATTGCTGTGGATAATATAAAACATATCTCCCTCCCCTACAGCGAAACTCTTTACCACTGGCATGAAAATCTCCTTTCGTGAAGCATGCGTAGCATAAATAAATTCTTGAAGTTAGATACAAAGTTGCATCAAACATACACAAAATGGTCTCTTCTTGGCGGTGTATCTTCCGTCAATACAGCAAGAAGCACTTTTACTTAAAAAAAGGCCCTTGCTCAACGTCATTAGACAAAACAATTTATTTTGTCTAATGTTCGGAACAGAGAAAAAAGAACGGAATTGAGTCAACAAATTTCAGAGATATCTAGACGTTGGCGAAATTGGCATCCAGGTCCTTTTTTATACAGGAGACGGGTCAAGCAAAGACGCGACCCTTTTACACCTTTACCCCAAGACTAAGGACAATGCTCATTTGTCGCGCCTGGCCCCTCATTATAGAGATAGGCTTTCAAGCGAACGGTAGGGGTTGCCGTGTATACGAATTCGATGCAGCCAATTGGAGGTAGACCAAAATTATGATTCAAACCAGAGGAGATAAAAGGAAAAATAGAAAGCTGCAGCTGTTTTGTTTATTTTGGTGTTAAATTGAGGAAAAATATTGGACAAAGTTACATAAACGTTATTTCTCAACAATATAAGTTATGAAGCAATACCAGGTATATTCCCGTTATCTAAAGACTTTAGTTCAAGCAGCAATTTGTGAACAACCCGACAATGAACTTGCGGCATCTATTAGGAGGGCATTGGACGGGCAGCCAATAAGTGAATTGCACAAATTGGTCCCTATTAATCAGATTCGTGATGCGGGGGCTTTTTTTACCGGCTCTTTGTTGGCTCAAAGTGTACTGAAACATTTTTTGGCAACAATAGACTTAGATTCAGTTATTTATGATCCAGCATGCGGTGCAGGTGATTTACTTTTAGCATGCGCGAGTAAACTGCTGCCACATGACGATATTAGTCGTAATATCTCTTCTATTGAAAATAGATTAATAGGAAGAGATTTATACGATGAGTTTATTGATGCAGCAAAATCCCGCTTGATTTTATCCGCCATCTTAAACACTGATAGCTTTGAGCATGGAAGGGCAATTCAAGTAGAGAATAGATTTCCTGACATTCAAACCGGGTGTGGATTAGAAGACGATACACCATTCTCGCGAGCAACTCATATTGTAACAAATCCACCATTTGTATCTGTACTTAAACCTAACGATTGTCAATGGTGGGGACGTGGGAAGGTGAACCAAGCCGCTGTGTTTTTGGCAATGTGTGTCGATAAATGCCAACCAGGCGCACGGGTCATTGCGATTTTGCCGGATGTGTTACGGTCTGGCCCTATGTATCAAAAGTGGCGGGAGTATATTTCATCAAAAGCGCATGTGTCTAATGTAAACCTTCATGGAAGATTTGGTAGTTCAGTAGAAATTGATGTATTCTCTATTGAATTAGTAGCAGGAAGTGGGAATTATGGAGATACTATTAACTGGGGATATCCTGAAGATGGAAAACAAAATAAGCTAGAAGAGTATTTTGAAATCCGCATAGGTCCAGTTGTTGACTTTAGGCATCCACATGAAGGGGAAAAGTATAAATTTATTCAGGTTCACGGCTTGTCTTCTTGGGAAGAAGTAACGAAAATTGAAACGAAAAGAAAATTTACAGGAAGAATTTTCACACCTCCTTTTGTTGTTGTTAGAAGGAACTCTCGTAGAAATGATACTTACAGGGCAGTTGGAACAATTATAAACAACGATAGTCCTGTAGCTGTTGAAAATCATCTCATAGTACTAATCCCAAAGGATGGCTCCATTGAAAGTTGCAGGAATCTACTGGTAAATTTGAAAAACAATAGAACAAAGAAGTGGTTGGATGAGCGTGTATGTTGTCGGCATTTGACAATTTCCGCATTAAAAGACCTGCCTTGGTGGGATCAAGACCTATTGGTTAATAGTATAAATTGACGGAGAAATTTATGGATCGAAGAGTAACTACACAAGACCTTAGCTGGTTTCTTGATTTATACAACCAAGGTCAACTAGACCTTGAGCCATCTTATCAGCGCAGGAGTGTGTGGAATCCGAAAGACAGAAGATTTTTTCTTGATACTATTTTTCGTGGATACCCAAGCCCTTCTATTTTCATGAATAAGGTGATGGATGAATCTGGTCGGACGATTTATGCAGTAGTTGATGGAAAACAACGACTAGAAACTATTTTTAGTTTTGTAAAAAACAAGATTTACATCGACAAGGATTACGGAGACATTCGCTTAGATGGGAAACGATGGAAGGACCTGCAGGATCATAATGACCTGAAAATGCGATTTTGGAATTACGTCTTGCCAGTAGAGTTTATTAACATTTCTAACGATCCTACTCTTTTGGTTAAAGAGGTTTTTGATCGGTTAAACAGGTCATCAAACAAATTGGTTGAGCAAGAGTTAAGACATGCAAAATATGATGGCTGGTTTATAAGCTTTGTAGAGAAAGAAATAGAAGAACCGGTTTGGACACTTCTAAAAGTCTACACCAGGGCGAGGGCAAAGCGCATGAAGGATATACAATTTTTGTCCGAATTGCTCCTGGTTGTGCTTAAAAGGGATGTGCAAGGTTTTGATCAAGAGGGTTTGAATCAGGTTTATGCTGACTATGATGTTTTGGATGAACCTGATAATGAAATTGAGGTCGACGAGTTCATCCACATTTTCAAAAAGGTCAGGGACTTTCTCCTGGACGTTGACATACATAATCAAGTGATATCAAACTACTCCAAAGATTTTAAAGATTTTTACTCTCTTTGGTCAGTGGCAGCGTTGAACCATGATCGTCTTGACAATTTAGTTAATTTTGCAAGTAGTTATCTTGCCTTTATGAAAGATGTTAACTTGTTGAAGCAATATGAATCACAAGACCCAGAGGAAAGAGGGGCGAACTTGGTCTTTTCTTCGGAAGTGACAAAATATTATCAGAATAGCATAGGTGCAAACACTGAATTCCCCCAGCGTCGAGCTAGGTACGAGGCTCTTGCGTCTAAAGTCCTTTGATAATTGTGCAGCCACATGAAGATATCTACATCTGTTCGAAATGGATATTCTGATGAATTGGATGGATATGTAAGTCTAAAACGGCAGGTTGATAATCTTTTAAATATGAAAAAGGAGCATGGTTGGCATTATCTGAGTAGGATAAAGGAATTAGAGAGCTATAACCTTAAAATTGAGACGGGGAGATATACCAGTAGTACTTTGTTAGACGATTTTTTTGCATGCACCCTAGTCGTGGAAAATATAAGGTCAATAGAGCGAGCAGAAGACCTCGTGAAATCCCTATTTCATGTTACTCAAAAGCGCCCGCCAACTCATAAAAAAACTCATAAGAAGTCGGATGCTTTTCCATTTGATGATTTGAGACTTTATGTCAAATGGAAAGACTTTGAAGGGCAAAAGCCCACAGGGCTTGATGGGCTGGTTTTTGAGGTACAAATCAAAACATTTTTACAACATGCTTGGGGAATTGCTACCCATGACATGATTTATAAATCGGATTGTAAAAATTGGGCTCAAGAGAGGGTGGCGTATCAGATTAAAGCAATGCTTGAGCATGCAGAAATCTCAATTTTTGAAATAAAAAATATCGCTAGCTCCAGCGTGTTGAGCAAAAGTGACAATTACACTTTAAAGGTAAATAAAATTATCAACGTTCTTGAAGCTGTATGGGAAAAGGATGACCTGCCTGAAGATAAAAAGCGATTAGCCGAAACTATTCATTCGTTAATATCAACTATTAACGTTAAACCAAATGAATTGAGAGTCCATCTGGAAAAAGAGATGGCCAAAGGGCGAGGAGCAAGGCTGTTGAACCTGTCACCTTACGCAATTATTGTACAATCTTTGTTGAACACAGTTCCAGAAAAAATGGAGAACTTTTTCAACAAGCAAGACTCTCCATTCAAGCTGTACATTCCTGATGAACTAGAGATACCAAGCCAGTTTGATGCATCAGGAGATGATAATAGCGTGATTGTAAATTTTTTCTCAAAAACTTAGTTTGCTGTTACGCTGCAAGGCTTCAGGCCTTGCGACGCGCTAAGCCTCTATTCCTGGTTGTCCGGGCCTTAGGTGTGTCTTTTTTTCATCCCCCTTAAAAAAACATTGCAAGAAAGGGGTCGAAAGGGAGCTTAGGCTTGACTCATATTGTCTGGAAATGTCCTAGTTCGGTCGCTGTTGCCAAAGTCTGTCCACATACTTTCAATATGCCATTACCAACCAAATCGGCAATAGATGGAAAAGGTGTTGCCATTAACAAAACATCATCCACTCATCACGGTGAGCAGGATATCGGTTCGATTGATGGTAACTGCAGGTCGCAATGAAATAATCCACCACATTGTGCCATTACGTCCAGTGAACTCCCCAACGCCTCCAGATGGAATATTATCACCATTCAAAAGCGCCTTGTTTTTATTGGTTTATTATCATAGAGTTACCCATCACTATCTGTTTACACTGCATCCCCCCTGCCTTAAGGAACTTCATGATTAAACTCGAAGACCTCAAACCAAACGCCTCCGTCCGTGGCCTCCTGCCAGACAGTCTGGTCACTGTCGTCAACGTCCAATGGTTTGGTTCTGAGGCCCTCGAGCTCACCTATAAGGCCCCAAATGGCAAGGTCGCCAACGAACTACTTTACCGCAGTGACGAGCAGCGGCTCGACTTAGTCGAGCAAGGCCGCCCCTGGAGTTTCGACGGGGACGGTGCTACGTTCCGTCTCGTTTCTGAGGCCCACCGTATCCACCTTGCCCATCTCTTCGACCCGGTGCTCGCCGTCCACACCTCCTTGGTTGACCCTCTGCCTCATCAGATTACCGCGGTCTACGAGGAGATGCTCCCCAGGCAGCCGCTCCGCTTCCTCCTGGCCGATGACCCTGGCGCAGGCAAGACTATCATGGCCGGTCTGTTGATCAAGGAGCTGGTCGCCAGGGGCGACCTCCAACGTTGCCTGATCGTCTGCCCCGGCAGCCTGGCTGAACAATGGCAGGATGAGCTCTACCGCCGTTTTGCACTGCCCTTTGAGATCCTTACCAACGACAAGCTCGAGGCCGCCCGTACCGGCAACTGGTTCTTGGAAACCAACCTCATCATTGCCAGGCTCGATAAACTCTCCCGCAATGAGGACGTGCAACTGAAGCTGCAGGCCCCGGATTGCCGCTGGGATCTGGTGGTCTGTGACGAGGCCCATAAGATGTCCGCCACCATCTTCGGTAACGAGACCAAATACACCAAGCGGTTCCGCCTGGGTCAGCTTCTCTCCACCCTGACACGACACTTCCTGCTGATGACCGCCACCCCACATAATGGCAAGGAAGCCGACTTCCAGCTGTTTATGTCCCTGCTCGACGGTGATCGCTTTGAGGGCAAATTCCGCGATGGTGTCCATTCTGCTGACGTGTCAGACCTCATGCGACGCATGGTTAAGGAGAACTTGCTTAAATTTGACGGCACCCCCCTGTTCCCTGAGCGTATTGCCTATACCGTGCCGTACAGACTCTCTGACGATGAAGCCTGCCTCTACAAGGCCGTGACTGCCTATGTCCGTGAGGAGTTCAACCGGGCCGAGGCCCTCGAGAATGATAAGCGTGCCGGAACTGTTGGCTTTGCCCTGACCATTCTGCAGCGACGTCTCGCCTCATCTCCCGAGGCCATCTATCAGTCCCTGCGTCGTCGCCGGGAACGCCTGGAGAGCCGCCTGCGGGAACTTGAGA
>TBL_comb47_HYPODRAFT_10003356_pt1 | contig 19010 bp, 15 predicted proteins | sample TroBogypolimnion_40_FD_10682 | JGI IMG/M metagenome (IMG submission 10682) | reverse complement strand
CTTTCCCCGTTCGGCCAGCCGCGAGGATCGCAATCCGATTCCGCCCGCCTATGCCACTGAGTTGCAGACGGTGTTCAGCGCGCTCAACGACATGAAGCAAACCCGCGTGGAATGGGATAGCGGCACGACCGGCATCGGCGTGTTGATCAGCGATTCGCTGATGTTCCAACGCGGTCAGCCGACGCCGAGCGATCCGCATCTCGGGAATGTTTATGGGCTGGCGATGCCGCTGCTCAAGCACGGATTGCCCGTCGCACCCGTCCAATTGGAAAACGTCACGGCGCCTCATTACCTGGATGGTTTTCATGTCCTGCTCTTGAGTTACGACGGACAGAAGGTGCTGTCGCCCGAAGTCCACGCGCCGCTCGCCGATTGGGTGAAGCGCGGCGGCGTGTTGATCGTTTGTGACCGGGATGCCGATCCTTATCTCAGGGTCCGCGATTGGTGGAACAGCGACGGTATGAATTACGCGACGCCGCGCGAGCATCTCTTCCAGGAATTGGGGCATGGTGCCTCAACTTCGACAAACCGATTTGTTCAGATTGGCAAGGGCGGTTTGATTTGGATGCATGAACGCCCGGCCGAACTTTCATCGAGCGCGGCGGGGGCGGCCCAGGTTGTGGCGGCCACCAAGCTCGCCGCCGAAAAAGCCGGTCTGAAATGGCGCGAGACGAATTATCTGCTGCTCCGGCGCGGCCCGTATCTCGTCGCGGCCGGCCTGGATGAATCCATTGCCGGCGAGCCGCACCAGTTGCCCGGGCGTTTCGTCAATCTCTTCGATTCCGAGCTGCGTGTGCTCAACCAGGTCTCCATCGGTTCCGGCAGCCGCTGGTTTCTAATCGACCTGGAGGCTGCCCGCACCGGCCACCCGCATCTGCTCGCCTCGGCTTGCAAGGCTTTGCCGAAGATGACCACCCGCCGGGAGATCAGTTTCACTGTCGAGGGGATCGGGCAAACTTCCGCTGTCATGCTTCTGGAATCGCCCAAGCCGCCGCGCGCCGTGACCTTGGACGGGAAAAATCTGACGGCCTTTGAATACTCCGAAAAGGAACGGCTGTTATGGATTCATTTTGAAAACGACGTGGTCCCGCGCGAATTGACAGTGGCGTTTTGAGCGTCATTGATTTCGGCTATGCGGTGGCGCGGGGAAATCCGTCCTCAATCGTGAACGAGGTTCGGATCTGAATTGAAATCGGCACCTTGAGACGCTGCAATCGTCCTCAAGCTAGGCGGTAAAGCTAATCGCTTATTTCGTTGGCTGGACCGGTGGCACTTGGTTCCATGGCAGCACGCCGCAGCGATTGGCCCATTCTTGATAGAGCGCCGCCAGTTCCTTGACCTTGTCGGGATGCTTGTCGGACAGATTGTTCAACTCGGTCCGGTCAGTTTCCATGTCGTAAAGCTCCCAATCATTCGGATGGCGGGCGACCAGTTTCCATTTGCCAAGCCGCACGGCGCGATTGCCTTCATGTTCCCAAAAAAAGGGATGCGCCGCGCGTGTTCCGCCTTGGAAAATCGGCACCAAGCTCCGCCCCTCCATCGGCAAAATGTGATTGCCGTGAAAAGTTGACGGATAGGATGCTCCGGCGGCGGCCAGGCACGTGGGCATGATGTCGGTGATGTGCGCAACCTGCCGGGTAAACTTTCCACCGCTGGGAATGGTGTCCGGCCAGTAAGCTAGGAAGGGTGAGGCGATTCCGCCCTCATGCACGAAATGTTTATAGAGCCGGAACGGTGTGTCGCTCACATTGGCCCAGGGCACTCCATAACTCTGCCAGACATCGTCCGCCCCGGGCATTGCGGAAGGGTTGTTGCCGGCTTGGATGGGGCGTCCGTCCCTGGTTTTGCTCGGCACATCATACCATTCTGGCTGGACGACTTCGTCGCAGGCACCGTTGTCCGAAAGGAAAAGCACCAGCGTGTGTTGTTCGATGTTCATGGCTTTGAGCTGGTCAAGGATCTTGCCGATGCCCTGATCCATCCGTTCGACCATGGCGGCATAGGTGGCCATGCGCTGGATCTGCCATGCCTTGTTGGGCGCGTCCGGCCAGGCGGCCACCCGCATGTCGCGGGGCGACAATGGCCAGTTCGTATCGATGATCCCCATCTCAATCATGCGGTGATAACGGTTCGTCCGGATCACGTCCCAGCCGGCGAGATAGTTGGTCTGGCAACGGGCTATGTCCTCGGCCGGTGCCTGCATTGGCCAGTGCGGCGCGGTGTAAGCGACATAGAGGAAAAAAGGCTTGCCATCCCTGCCATTTTTTTTGATGTCGGCTACCGCGTTGTCGCTGATGGCATCGGTGTAGTAAAATTCTTTTCCGGGCGGCTTCAGGGGCGTGTTGTTCCGCACCAGGGAGAAGGGATCGTAGTAACTGCTGACACCGTGAATCGTTCCGAAGTATTCCTCAAAACCGCGTTGCAACGGCCAGCCCGCCTGATTTTCCCAGAACGGTTTGTCCGACTCAAAATTCAACTGACGCTTGCCGTCGAAACGGATGTGCGTGACGTGCCACTTGCCCGCCATCGCCGTATGATAGCCGCTGGCCTGCAGCGCCTCGGCAATCGTCACACATTGATCGTTGAGTTCACCGCGATAACCCGCCGCCCCGCGATCTTCCATCATGTGGCCGATGCCGGCCTGATGCGGATACAATCCGGTCAACAACGCAGCGCGCGAAGGGCAGCAGCGCGGCGTGGTGTAGAATTGCGTGAACCGCAGACCGTTTTTCGCCAATCGGTCCAGATTCGGCGTGGCAATTTCAGAACCGTAACAGCCGAGATCCGAATACCCCAGGTCGTCCGCTAGTATGACAATGATATTGGGGCGGTCGGATGGGGCTGCTTTAGCGACAGTCACCACGACAACCAAGTCGCATAAAACGATGCAGACGCTCAGCCGTTTTAGGCTTGGCGACAGTCCGTTCAAAAAATATTCCCATTTCATAATGGCTTTCGGTCGGCTTGGCCTTGACTCGGTTTGGTGGGTGGGTTGGGCGTGCATGAGGCATGGGTATTTTAAAATGAGGCCGGTTTCAAAGTCCACAGTGGAATATTAGCCGGGGGCGCGATGGAGCCGCTCGCGAAATCAAAACGCTTCGCTCCCGCACTGGTGGCGTCCGGTTGAAAGCGCAAAAGTTTTTCCGGATCACAATCAGGGCAGGGCGAATCCTGTCTGGCTCTGAGCGCGGCCATCTCGATGGCTGTCATTGATTGCGTTTGGATCGATAACAACATTTCAACCTCTTTTTTCTTGTTCAAAGTGTCGCTCTTCGTGCCATCGCTCGCCCAACTTCCGGACGCGTTGATTGAATCGCCGTTCCCGTCAAGCATGACTTTTCTGATCGTCGTGGACTTTTCACCTTTAATCTTGCTTTTGACCCTCCAGAAAGCGTAATACTTACCTCCGCGCACGACCAAAGAACCGTGCGATTGGATTGATTTGTTATCACTGTTGGTGTGTTCTCACGTGTTCGATTGCGTGAACTAATCAGACTGCGCCGGTGATGAAAGAATCGATCAAAATGCAAGCAATCGCATCGGAAAGCCAATAAAATGGCCGGAAAAACAAAGCAGCAAACTAAACGCGCAACAATTTATGGGTTCAATTAAAAAACGCCGCAAGGCCAAGATCAATAAGCATAAACGTCGTAAGAAGCTGCGCTTGAATCGTCACAAGAAGCGCACCTGGCAGAAGTAATTTCCGCCTTGCGGTTCCATTCATCCGTTCGCGGGCGGTCGCTTTTTGGGCGGCCGTCCGCGAACGGCCTTTTTGTAGTCCGGGTATTTTTCGCCGATGAAACATCAATTTGAAAAGCATTACACCCGCGAGGAAGCCAATGCTTTGCTGCCCCAGATCCGCCAATGGCTGGAGCGGCTGAACCGTCAGCGGGAGGATTTGCAGCGCTACGAAAAGCGTTTGAGCGGGTTGACGGAGCAGGGGAACGACATCGGCGGCGCCACGGTGAACAGCTGGATCCGCGCCCTTGCGGACATGCAGGAAACCCTGGCCGAATTCCAACGGCGCGAGATTTTCATCAAGGATCTGGAACGCGGACTCCTCGATTTCCCCGCCCTCATCGGCGGCAAGGAGGTTTTTCTTTGCTGGGAGGCCGACGAGGAGACCGTGGAATTCTGGCACGATCTCGAAACCGGTTTCGGCGGCCGCGAACGTTTGTAACCTTCAGTTACCCACCCGGCCGGTGTGGCGGGGATTGGCGCGGAACATTGGCCAGGAACTTTTCGCCGGCGGCGCTTGATTCGTGGAACTGATCCCGCACAGATTTCTGCCGTCCGTCACATAAACCGTCCCGTCGCGGCCGATGTTGGGGGAACTAATGATGAGATTGTTCAGCCCCACCGACCAATGCGGTTTTCCGTCCGGCCCGACGGCGAGCAAATCGGTCCAGGGCGCGGATAAATAAATCAGCCCGTTCGCCGCGACCGCCGGGGTGGCGTCGATCAGGCGCGGCGAGGGAAGTTCCCACAGTTTTTTTCCAGCTTCGCTCACCGCGATGTTGCAGTGGTTGGCCGCGAGATAAATCCCGCCGCGTCCATCCAGCACGGGCGATGATTCCATGCCGCCACCGGTGTGCAACCGCCAGGCTTCGCTGCCATCCGGCCTCAGCGCATACAGATTCCCATCCGTCGAGGTGAAATAAATCGTGCCGTCCGCATTGATGGCGGGCGACGAGGTGATGGGTCCGCCCGTCAAAAACATCCAGCGCATCGTCCCGTCCGGGCTCAGCGCATAAAACTTCTTATCGTGTGACCCGAAGTAAATAGTTCCGTCCGCGCCGATGGCCGGCGACGACACCACGATGCCGCCCGTGGCGAATTGCCATTTCTTCGAACCGTCAGGATTGAGCGCGTAAAAATTCGTGTCCCACGAACCGAAGCAAATCGTCCCGTCCGCGCCGATCGCCGGCGAGGAATCGATCCACGCGCCGGTCGGGAATGTCCACTTGAGTTTGCCATCAGGCCTGATGGCATAGAAATTCCGGTCGCGCGCGCCGAAGTAAATCGTCCCGTCCTCGGCGACGGCGGGCGACGACTTGATTTCGAGCGGCGCCTTGAACGTCCATTTGATTCCCCCCTGCGGCGTGACGGCCAGCAGCTTGCCATCAAAGCTTGCCTGATAAATCGTGCCATCGGCGGCGATGGCCGGTGAGGAGTCATCATCATAATTCGCCAGGTGCAGCGTCCAAACAAGGGTGGCGGCGGATTGCGCGCGACCGGGGAGTGTTGTGCACAGGCAAACCAAGGCGACAACGAAACAGATGGGCCGGGCGGTTTTCATTTCAGCGTTAGTTAATCGGCAAAACGGCAAAACGGCAAATCCATTCTGTTTTAACCGAAGTGCGCGGTGGTCGCACTTGATCGCACAACCGATGGCATCAAGGATGGGGCGACGGAAGCGCGTTTGCCGGTTTTACTTTCAGTGCCGATAGCCGCCGAGTCGGCGCAATCCCACGCTCGCCAGTCTGAAACGGACGGATCAATAGGCCGGCAGCGCGGCGATAGTTTGAAGTTAATCTAAATCAAAGGTTGAGGCCGCCTAAATTCGTTCATGGACGGATTGCGGTTCGAAAAGTTCGTGGGACTTTTAACCTGAGGATTAATGATACAAAGTTGGGACTGTCCTAGCTACCAGTTCGTGAGACTGATTTAAGCCAACTGGTGACCAATGCCGACGACGGCACAAAATACTGGCTGGCCGCGCACAATCTTTTCGTCTCGCTCAGTTCCACGAACTATCTCGCGGTCAACACCATCAACGCGATTTTGCTGCACGGAAATCCGGTGGATTTCAACCTCGACACCTCGTTGATCTACGGCGATTACTATTTCATCGAATCCTTGAAGCGTTTCAATGACATCTTCAATCAGCGCACCTTGACCTATCTTCCAGTCGCAAACTTCACCGGCACCGACACATTCACCTATCAGGTTTGCGACAGCAGCGGAGCCACCGCCACGGCAACGGTCATGGTCACTGTCGGGTTGGTCGCGCAAGTTTCGTTGACGCCGGTGACATCGCAACCGGTGGTTTCATTCCCCACCACCCTCGGCCAGACCTTCTTTGTCCAATTTGCAGATGACCTCGCGCCGCCCATCGCCTGGGGTATTTTGGCCACAAATGTTCCCGGCACCGGCGCGGTGCTCTCCGTCATTGATACGAATCCGCCCGGGCTGCGCTTTTACAGGGTTGGGATGATGACGCAATAGGATTTGCCTGAACATTTTGAGAAGAGGTTCACCTGTCGTGGTTAATCTATTCCAGTATCCATCGACGTCACGCGGCGTTTTTTGGAGCAGGATTCTATTCAAGGATGCGACGCAATCCCTTTGCGTTTGAAAAGTATCAAGCTGGCATCCGCCATTTCGTTTTCGGGCAAAGGTTCCATCCAACGCCCTTTGGCTCCAGCCTTCAGATAGCCGCCCACGCGCTCGTAATTCTCCGATTTGAATTGATTCAGAAACGCAAAGAAGTCCAGCGGCGTGGTCTCCTGCCGCATCCAGCTCGCGCTCGAATTCACATAGACAATCAGCGCCGGCGGCCAGGCCAGCAGATCGCGCATGGCTTGCTGCTGGTAATCTTGCGTGAACGGCGTCGGAATCATCAGCGCGTAAGACGTGATGAAGCGCGTGGGGCTGTAGCGTTGGGCATAATACAGGATCTGCGGTTCGGATCCGGCGACATAGACGAGGTCCCCGGGGGCACTCAACTCCGCCACCCGTTTGGCCACGAGCCGCGACTCGGAAAAGGGATAGCCGGCCCATTTCACCTCGACAAATCGCGCGGGCGAACAGGTGAGCCAGGGCACATCCGGTCGCAGCACCAGCAGCAGGACCCCCACGGTGATCAAGGCCCCGGTCCCTCTGGCTGATCGCGCCGCCGCTGCGTTGATGCGCCAGGCCAGCGCGCGGATGCCCGCCGCGCTGAGCAAAGCCCAGAACGGCATCACGAGGATGTAATATTGGCCGTATAAACTGTTGCTGGTGGAGATCCAGGAAACCGCCGCCATCCCGAGCCAAAACCAGAGGCGCGGCGGCGGCTTCAGGAACACGGCGCAGGGCAGCAGGAACAAAATCCACCAGCTCGACCAAAAAGTGTGGAGATGGGACCACAGCGGCGCCGAACCGAAATTATTTGAGCCGGCATAATACCGGTTGAACCGGATGGAGCATTCCCAAAAACTCGCCCCGCCGTCCTGCACCAGAAAATAACCCAGCACCAGGATCGCCGCGCTGAGGGCGCCCAAGCTGAGTGAAACGCCGGAGCGCCAGAACAAACCGGGCTTTTTCTGGCGCCCGACTTCCATCAGCCAGTTGAGGTAAACGAACAGCAGCAAGGGCAGCGCGGTGTATTTGTATAAAAAGGCCACCGCACCCAGAAAACCCGCCGCGAAGAAATAGGACGCTTTATGTCCGCGGTTCCGGCTGTGACTATAAACCGCCACCGTCGCGACCAGCGGCAACAGCAGGAACATTTCCGTGTTGGGGACAAATTGGTCAACTTCGGGCAGCAACACCATGGGCGTAAACAGATACAGGGTGGGGAAGGCGACCCCCTTGCCAAACTCCAGCCGTGCGATTAATCCCAGCAGCAAGGTCGCCAGCGCCACCATGACCGCGGCCAGCACGCGGGGTGCCCAGAAGAGACCGGGGGCCAGCAAATGCGAAAGCGCGTAGCTGTAGATGACCATCGGCGGCTTTTGCAGGAAAGCGTGTTGATAGGGCAACCCGCCATGTTCGAGCAATTGCGCCGCATAGGCATATTCCCCTTCATCGCGCCCGAGCGGGGCGTTGAAGCTGTTCCAACGCAAAGCGACAAATAACGCGGCCAGACCCAGAATGCCCAGCCACCCCAGCCATTGTCGTGTTGATAACGTCATTCTTAATTGCATCTGCTACCTACAACGTCGCTTCACCCATCACATTTTTTTGCATGGGCCTCTGGAAATGCCGTTATGGAATTGATGGGATTTGTCCTGTCAATGCAAACACATTCTGGTCATCGCCGGCTAAAATCGTCCGTTCTTTTGCATGAGTTCAGGATCACTGTTTATTGCACCAATGGCTGCACAGCCTGCACGCGATACAACCGCCGGGGCGCGTTTGTATCAGTGAAACTGCCGGTAGTGGTGCCGCCTGCGGGAGGAATCACTCCGAGACCGCTGTCAATCCAACTGCCGGAATTCAGCTCAATGGCCTTTTGCACAAGATACGAACGGGACGTCACACTGCTCCAGGTAAGCGAGGCGTTGGTGCCACCAGCCCCAAAACTTTGCGCGGTGATCACCAATTTGCTGTTGGGATCATTCGGGTCGGTGCCGGCCAGATACTCCTGAAGATTGTTCATGCCGTCGTGGTCGGGATCTGCGGCGGCAAGGACGTTGGTGGTGCCGAAATTATTCAGCAGCCAGGCGATGGGAATGCCATTCGGCGCGAGCGCGCCTTTCTGGATGCTATCCGTTTGCACGCGGACAAGACTGTTGCTCAAACTGATCCAGCCCCAGTTGGCGCTCCACGCATAGCCGCTCAAGTTGCCAGAGTTCATGTTTACTTTAGGAGCACCGTTGTTTTCAAAGTTGATCCAGCCAAGGTTCGCGCCGTAAGCATAACCGCGCAGGTTGCCGGCACCATCGTTGTTCACGCCGAAATCGTTGGGAGAAACATTGGAGTAAAACGCTCCGTTCGTGGGCGAGCCGTTGCCAAGATTGATCCAGCCGAAGTTCGCGGAATGAATGTAACCCGAGCAAAGATATTGGCCGATGACCGCGCCGTTGTTCGTATCGCCGCGCCAGTCGAGCCAGCCAAAGTTGGCCGCATAGGCATATTTGTTCGTGGCATTAATGGTGGTTGGTGTTGTCGGCAGCGCGACAATGCCGCCGATGAAGTTGTAAGTTTGATCAATGGCGTTGCCTGTCGTGAGAATGGTTTTCACGGTGCCGCTGCCGTCGGCCGCGAGGGCGTAAATGCCGTTCGTGCCGTTTAAGTTGAAGGCGGCGATCACCCATTGGCCATCCGGTGAAAAACAGGCGGCGGCTTCATTGCCCGCACCATTGTAGGTAACAAACGTGGCGCCTGACAGATTGCTCCAGAGATTGGTCCTCCCGCTGCCATCGGCCTTGATTTTCCAAATACCACCGCTGGCACTGACGAAGCAAAGCCATTGTCCATCGGGCGACCAGTTGGGCCAGAAATCGCCGGCTTGAGTGTTGGGCCGGTGAGCGCGATTCGCGCCATTCGCATCGGCCATCATCAAACCTTGATACTGATTGTGAAACGCGAGCGCTCCATTCACGGGGTTCACACTCGGTGCGTCATCGTAGCAATCAACACTGAATATCGTGCTGATACTACCATCGGCCGCATTCCGGCGATACATCCCGCAACCAAAATCAAACACCACATTGGTTCCGTCCGCCAGCCAGTCGTAATAAACCACATAGTCATAATTGCCAAAAATCGTGGTGGAATTGCTGGTGGTTAAATTGTAAATCGCCAGATCATTCTGGGCAAAATTTCCGGTGCTGCGCGTCACCGGATGATACAGCATCTTCGAGCCGTCTCGCGAGACACGCGGCCAGCAAGCGGTGTCGAGGACATGGGCATTCCCGGAGCCATCGCCGTTCACTGCGCCGACATAATTCAGCGCGGGCGTGCCAGATTGCGTGGAATAATAGACCTTAAAATTCAGGCCATTTGCACTCGTAGTCGGACTACCGCCTGAACCACCACCGCCGCCGCTCGGCGCATTCGTGGGCGTGATGAGAATGGAAACCCCGCCGTTATTATCACCCAACCCATTGTCGGGAATCACAAATACTAAGTTCGTAGCGGTGGCAAAGGTATAGCTATTCGCTAGGGTAGTGCTATTGCGCCCCAGCGGACCGGTGCGAATTTTATCAGCGTAGCCGCTGGCCAAGGCATCGGCATAAGCGGCGTTGGCGTTGCCAAATCCCGGCCCCGGCGCGCCGTCAAAAATTTGCGGCAGGGAATTATTGCCCAGAGCCGCACTGCCAAACACCAGATAATCTTCAATCCATGGCGAATTATAAGTCCACGCCGTAAACATCTGGCTGGTCTGTCCCGAAGTCAGCGCCGGATACAAGGCCGACGCATCGCCCGGACTGATCACGCGGAAAGCATACGTTCCGGCGGGCAGACTTAACTGCGGCAACGAACCGTTGTTGCTGAACGGCTGATACCATAACGACAGATCACCATTGTAGCTCGCCGCGCCATCCGTCTGCGCGTTGATGTTCACGATGGCCGTATTCGCAGGCAAGTTGGCCGTGATGACCGAGCCGCCGAAGGCAACCGCCATTGGAGAAGTTGCCAGCAACAGGGCGAGCAATTTTTTCATAAGCGAAAAAATGCCGCCGATTAGAACGAGAAATTACCCCAAGGACTGGAGTTAGTGATGGCTCCCGTGCTGTCGTTTAAAATCGGGCCAAAGACATTTCCAGCCACCAGAACATAATTGTATATATTTTGATTGTCGCCAGCCCCGACAACGGTGTTTTTTATGATGAAATTATTGGTAGGAAAACCACCGCCAACCGTAGCGCCAATCCCGATTAAACGGTTACCCGCGCAATGATTGTCTTCAATGCGGGAGCCGGTGCAGGCATAAGTAATTCCTCCAAATCCCAATACACTCTGAATCAAATTGTTCGATATGCAGCTATTACCGATGATCCTGTTGTTTGCTCCACTGGCAAAAATGCCACTGAACACGTTATTTTGCGCCAGACAGCCTGTTACGGTGCCAGACCAGACTGAAATCCCATTGCCTCGGTTGTATTGGGATTGGCAATCACGGATCACGCAATTGGCGGCGGCAATTCCGTCTTCGGAACTTTGCCAACCGTTACCGGAAAGATTCAGGTGTTCAAAGACCAAATCCTGTGTGTCTTGGTAATTGGGGTTAGCAGTTAACTCACCGTAGGCAGCAAATACGCCGATTCCACCCCAGCCGCTCACTGTGCCATTGCGGACAGTGACGTTGGTGGTGTTGTTTGGGCTATAAATATAAACTCCATTCTGGCTGCCGCTGCTGCCTTGCACCGCAAAACCATTCAGGTCGAGCGTGACATTGTTAGCAGCGATGTTAATTCCATTTTTGCCGCTCACGCCCACCAGATTGGTGGCCAGATAATACGAGCCGGAATTGCTGATGATAAATAAATTCTGAGAATCCCCCGGCGTATTCACCACATTAACGACGGTGCGCGGGTCGAGCTTGGCGTAGATCTGATCCGCCGTCTTCATCGTCGGCGCGGGCGCGCCCGGCGGCGTGAGGCTGCCTTGCGCCATTCCTGAAAATTGAATCAAGAATATGGAGAGACTGAGGACAACAACAATATGGCATTTCGTTTTCATTGATGTAATTGATTCGACGCGGCTTTGATGATGACTTCTTATAAGTTGCACGGTTATTTATTAGCCTTATACTGTATACAAGACAACCTTTTTTATCACTTCATCCTCAGAACTAAAAACTTGGGCTTGTTGCTGCTTTTAAAGAACGGGAACTTAGTTTCCATTGAACCCGATTTTAGATCCTTGCAACTGATCTGGCCTTGTCACAATTGGCGCGAGGCATTCTTTCAAGCCGATCTTGTCGCTAACCGCCCAAAGCCAAACCGCCCCGCGATGGCGCGCGGGACGGTTTTTGCTTGCGGCTGATCCGCGGGCCTCACGCCGCCGCTTTCAGCGGCGACAGCGCGGCCGCCAGTCGGAATAAATGAGGCGGCGGACACGCCAAGTGAACCGGCAGAGAGGCCAAGGAAGCCGCCAATGGGATTAAACGCGGCGCCCGTTGCGTGCTGGGAAAGGGGAGATTCAAACGGGACGGCAAACGTCCGCGCGAGCCGGTCCGGGCGGACGGCCAGCGCGGTTCGCCAATAATCTCGCCCCACCAAAACTTGCCACTGCCGCCGTTGCCCACTATCTTGCGCGTCCTTATGGAAAAAGTTGTCATCATCGGATCGGGTTGCGCGGGCTGGACGGCGGCGCTTTACACGGCGCGCGCGGATTTGAAGCCGCTCGTGCTCACGGGCAAACAGCCCGGCGGCCTGCTGACCACCACCAGCATCGTGGAGAATTTCCCAGGCTTTCCCGAGGGAGTGGACGGTTACGAGCTGATGACGCGGATGCAGAAACAGGCAGAACGCTTCGGCGCCCGCGCCAGCTTCGGCCTCGTCGAAGCGGTGGATTTTTCCAAGCAACCCTTTGCGCTCACCGTGGACGGCGAAAAGGTCGATGCCGAAACCGTCATCATCGCGACCGGCGCGAGTCATAAACACCTGGATGTCCCCGGCGAAGATCTATTGGAGACCAAAGGCGTGACCTATTGCGCCACCTGTGACGGGGCGCTGCCCGTGTTCCGCAACCAGCCGCTCGTCGTCGTGGGCGGCGGCGATTCCGCCTGCGAAGAGGCGATGTATCTGACCCGCTTCGGCTCGGTGGTTTATCTGATTCACCGCCGCGATTCCCTGCGCGCCTCGAAGATCATGGCTGACCGCACGCTCGCGCATCCCAAGATCAAACCCATCTGGGATTCGGCGATCACGGAAGTGCTCGACGTGAAACAGGACAAAGTAACCGGCGTGAAATTGAAGCATCTCAAGTCCGGCGCGGAATCCGTGCTGGACTGTGCGGGCGTGTTCATCGCCATCGGTCACGGGCCGAATACGGATATCTTCAAGACCCAGATCACGACCGACGAAAACGGCTTCGTCGTTCCGCAACAGGGCACGATGACCAATGTGCCCGGCGTGTTTGTGGCGGGCGATTGCGCGGATCATGTCTATCGGCAGGCCATCACGGCCGCAGGCGCTGGCTGCGCGGCGGCGATTGACGCGGAACGATACTTGTCGGCGCGGAATGTATGAAATAATTTCTGTTGCCGAAGTGCGCCAAACCGAGTCCTATATTTCCATGAAAATGTTTATTCCCATTCTCGCCGTCGTGACTCTGGCCCTCACCGTGTCGGCGGCGGACCCCAAAGCACCCGCCAAAGCCGGCAGCCCGGCGCCGCTGAAGATCGGGGCCTTGGACGCGACGAATTATTACGACCAGACGATGATCGTGACCGGCAAGGTGGTCCAGGTCACCATCCGGCCCAGCGTGACCTTCATGAATCTCGACCAGCCGTTTCCCAATTCGCCGTTCGCGATTGTGGTCTTTCACGGCAAAAGCAGTTTTTATGGCGACGCCAACGCCCTGAAGGGAAAGTCCATTGAGGTCAGGGGCAAGATCAAAAACTTCAAGGACAAGCCGGAAATCGCGCTGGACAGCCTCGATCAGCTGACCGTGGTGGGTTACACGAACTTCTTCAAGGATTTCACCAATTCCATTGGCGGATCCAGCGCGCCGGTCAAACCTGTCAAGGCATCGCACGCCGCGCCGGCGACCAACAGCAGTCCGGAACTCCTTTGATTGATTGGCAATGAGTTGGCGGCCGGGAAGAAAAGACCTTGGGAGCAGGGGAAGTCCTTGCGATTCCTGGAGGTGTTTCTTTCATGTGATCGAATCCATCGGTTTGCTTCCTCATTAATTCTTCCGGCGGCGGCGCAGCCTCTGGTGGGATTTCATGCCGCACCGGGCCGTTGCCATTGCCCGCCACTTGCCGTTGGTGTGTTTTTGTTCCATTCGGATAAATTGCCTGAAAAAACTTTCTTGCCGGGAGTGAAACTTATGTGATGAGTTCTGCGTCTTAATGATCGTATGTTGCAACCCCTTTCAGCCAGCCGCTGGAATTTCGCGGCGGCGGCGCATCTGCTGAACCGTGCCGGCTTCGGCGGGCCTCCCGTCGAGATTGAAAAGCTGGCGGCCCTCGGTCCGGATGGCGCCGTGTCGTTCCTGCTCGACTACGAAAAAATCCCGGACGCCACATCCAATCCTGAATGGGCCAAGCCCGACCCCGAGCGGATGCGGCAGATCCGCGAGGTGAACCAGCACGGCACGCCGGAGGAGAAGAAGAAGTTGCAGCAGGCCGAGCAACAACTGCAACGCCAGCACATCATGGAGCTGCGCGGCTGGTGGCTGAATCGCATGGCCAGGGGACCGCGGCCGTTGCAGGAGAAAATGGTCCTGTTCTGGCACGGGCATTTTGCGACGAGCGTGGAAAAAGTCCGCAGCGCCTATTACATGTGGCGGCAGAATGAATTGTTCCGCCGCCTCGCCACGGGCAACTGGCAGCAATTGCTGCTCGATGCGGGCAAAGATCCCGCGATGCTCGTCTGGCTGGACCAGGCGCAGAGCAACAAGCAGCATCCGAACGAAAACTTCGCGCGCGAGGTCATGGAACTGTTCGCGCTTGGCGAAGGGCATTACACCGAGAAGGACATCGCGGAGGGCGCCCGCGCCCTGACCGGCTGGTCGCTGGAGCGGTCTGACGAAAAGTTCGTTTACCGCCCGTTCATCCATGACAACGGCGAGAAGACTTTCCTCGGCCGCACGGGCAATCTCGACGGCGACGACGTGATCGCCCAGATCGTCGCGCAACCGCAGGCGGCGCGGTTCATCACCGCCAAGCTGTGGAATTATTTCGCCGGGCAATATCCGAACGATGAATTGAACACCGCGCTGGCCGCCGTTTTTCGCGCGAACGGGAATAATTTCAAGCCGTTCCTGCGCGTGATGTTTCGCAGCGAGGAGTTTTACAGTGCCTCGGTCGTCCGCAACCAGGTGAAGAGTCCGGTGCAATGGCTCGTGGGCAGTGTGCGCGTGCTGGAATGCGAACTTCCGCCCACGCTCATCAGTTGGGGCATGACGCGCCAGCTGGGGCAGGACTTGTTCGCGCCGCCGAACGTCAAAGGCTGGGACGGCGGCGTGACGTGGATCACGACGAACACGCTGTTGACCCGTTACAACGACGCCGAATCGCTGGTGCAGGGGACGCTGCCGCCGCTGGCCGCGGGCGACTTTGCGCGCAAGGCGGGCGGTGGCGGCGGGGAGAAAGTCATGAAGGCCCTGCAACGCGTCCGCATGGGCGGCGTGGAGGTTGAAAAGATTCTCACGCCGGAGGAACGCGCCGACAAAGCCTCCATCGTGGCGTCGCTGGAACGCCGCTTGTTGCAAGCGCCGCTCAAGGGCGAACAGGAGCAGGCCTTGCGCGAGTTTCTCGATTCCAAGACCAGATTAAACAACGCCGACATCCTCACGGCCATCCGATTGATGATGTCCACGCCAGCTTACCAAGTCACCTGAAGTTGTTATGAAAAACGAAATCACCCTCCAGACGCGCCGTGAATTCCTGCGCTCAACCGTTCTCGGCAGCGCGCTGTCCTGGACCGTGCCGGCATTCCTCGCCAACACGCTGACCGCGTTGCAAAGCGACGCGGCGGATTCCGCCACGCAGATTGTCACCGGCAAGGACTCGACCATTCTCGTCGTGCTCCAGATGGCCGGCGGCAATGACGGCATCAACACCGTCGTGCCCTATGCGAACGACTTTTATCACAAAGCCCGCCCGCGCATCGGTCTGGCCGGCGAAAAGGTCATCAAGCTCAATGACGACATCGGCTTCAACGCCGCGCTGTCCGGGTTCAAGACTCTTTACGACACCGGCAATCTCGCCGTCGTGCAGGGCGTGGGTTATCCGAACCCGAACCGCTCGCATTTCCGCTCCACGGAAATCTGGCAGACGGCTAGCGCTTCGGACCGCATTGAGAAATACGGCTGGCTCGGCCGCTATTTTGACAACGCCTGTGCCGGGGCCGATCCGACCGTGGGCGTGGCGATTGGCAGCCAGTTGCCGCAGGCGTTCTTCGCCAGGCAACCCAACGGCATCTGCCTGAACAATCCGCAGAACTATCGCTTCATGTCCGACGGTCATCCGAAACCGGGGCAGGTGGATATGACCGAGGAATCCTACAAGAAATTGAACGAGCTGGAGATGTCCAGCGCCATGCCGGATGACAACAATTCCGGCGGCAGCATCGGCTCGCTCGCGGCGGGCATGCCGATGCAGGGCGGCTCGGCGGTGGATTTCATTTCCCGCACCGCGCTCGATGCCCAGATGAGTTCGGAGAAGGTCAGGGAAATCGCGGCGCGGGTGCAGACTCAGGCGACCTATCCCGGCTCGCAACTCGGCACTTCGCTCAAGCTCGTTGCCAAACTCATCGGCGGCGGTTTGCCGACGCGCGTCTATTACGTTTCGCAGGGCGGCTATGACACACACACGAACCAGATCGGCACCCAGGCGCGTTTGCTGCAGGACCTCGGTGATGCGACCAAGGCCTTCGTCGAGGACATGAAGGCGCAGGGCAATATGCAGCGCGTGCTCGTGATGACCTTCAGCGAATTCGGCCGGCGCGTTTCCGAGAATGCCAATGGCGGCACCGATCACGGCGCGGCAGCACCGATGTTCATAGTCGGCAACAAGGTGAAGGCCGGCTTGCTGGGCAAATATCCCAGCCTCGCGCCGTCGGATCTCTATCAGGGCGACATCAAATACAATGTGGACTTCCGCAATGTCTATGCCGCCGTGCTGGAGAACTGGCTTAAGACGAAGAGTGCCCCGATTCTCGGCAAACAATTCGAGCCGCTCCCGGTCGTCTGAAACGCTTACCCGAACCGCGCCGCCATCCGCTCCAACGTGCTGCCGGCTTCCAGCCGGCAGTTGGGAATGATTCAGCCTTCACGAAGAATTCTGCCAACAAGATGTCGGCAGCAGCTTACGAACTCGCGCTGGTGTAGCGGCGCACGGAGATGCGCCAGAACCATTCGGAGATCAACGCCCAGACCACGCCCAGCGCGAGCAGCATCAGCAGGCTGTCGAGCGACGTCACCTTGTCCGCCAGCACGCGCACCGGCACGTTGCTCACCAGCAGCACCGGCAGCGCGAAGGTGAACATCGCCTTGAACGCGCCGCGGAACGCGTCATCCGGCATCCGCGCGATGTTGAACAGGTTGTAGTAGCCATACACGATGCCCTGCGCGCGCACCGTCCAGAAGCTGATGGCCGCCAGCATGAACATCAGCGAATAATGGATCAATATCCCCACCACGCACAGCGCGCTGAAGCCGGCCAGTTGCAGAACGGTCGGTTGCAAATGCAATCGCCCCGCCGCGTAGAGCATCACGGCCACGGCAAAAAGCGCATTGATGAACGCGCCCAGGTCCACCTGCCGCAGCGAGACGATGAAGCGCGTGTTGATGGGCAGCAGCAGCAGGAAATCCATCTTGCCTGTGCGGACCAGCTCGGACAGGTTCGTGCAGTTCACGAGGAAGAACGCCTGATATATCTGTTGGATGAAATTGCTCGCGCCGACCAGCAGCACCATCTGCCATTGCGTCCAGGTGCCGACCACTTTGGTTTGCGAGAAGACGACGCTGACAAAGCACAACTGCAAGCCGAACCAGAGCAGTTCCACGACGATCCACAAAAGAAAGTTGCCCTTGAACGACATTTCCCGCGCCACGGAATTCTTCCACAGCGCGGCGTAAAGGGACAGATATCGTTTCAGGTTCATCGTCCCGGCAATCTTACGTAAATAGCCGATGCAAGTCCACCAAACGGGGCAGGGGTGAGGTTCTGGCATCCCAACGCGGTAGAAGTGGGAGTCATCGCTTGATGACGGCGGTGTCTGATTATGGCAATAATGGGTGAGTTTTTTGCAATCATGTTCCTGAATTCTTCGTTGACCGTGCGGGGTTCCTAGGTAGAATTTCTTTATTGGTTTAAGGAAATTAATTCCACCACACTAAACAGAATAAAATAATTATGGCAGTCAAAGTCGCAATCAATGGGTTCGGTCGCATCGGTCGCTTGGTGTTCCGCGCGATCGCCGAACAGGGCCTTCTCGGCAAGGAAGTCGAAGTCGTCGCGGTCGGGGACATTGTGCCCGCCGACAACCTCGCTTATCTGCTCAAATACGATTCCATCCAGGGCCGCTTCGCCGGCACCGTCGGCTCGAAGAAATCTTCCGCCGACAAGGCCGAGGACGACGTGTTGGTCGTCAACGGCAAGGATGTTCTCGTCGTCAGCGCCCGCACCCCGGCGGAATTGCCGTGGAAAGCGCTCGGCGTGGACGTGGTCATCGAATCCACCGGCCTCTTCACCGATTGCGACAAGGCGAATCCCAAATCCGCTTACGGCCACATCACCGCGGGTGCGAAGAAAGTCATCATCTCCGCCCCGGCCAAGAATGAAGACATCACCGTCGTCATCGGCGTCAACCATGAGAAGTATGACGCGGCCAAGCATCATTGCATTTCCAACGCGAGCTGCACCACGAACTGCCTCGCGCCGGTTGTCCACGTGTTGCTCAAGGAAGGCTTCGGCATCGAAGAAGGCTTGATGACGACCATTCACAGCTACACCGCCACGCAGAAAACCGTGGACGGCCCGAGCAAGAAGGATTGGAAAGGTGGACGCAGCGCGGCCATCAACATCATTCCCTCCACCACCGGCGCGGCCAAGGCGGTCGCACTCGTCTGCCCCGAAGTCAAAGGCAAGCTCACCGGCATGGCATTCCGCGTGCCGACGCCGACGGTTTCCGTGGTTGACCTCACCGTGAAGACGGTCAAGGACACCAGCTACGCCGAAATCTCCGCCGCGATGAAGAAGGCCAGCGAGACCTATCTCAAAGGCATCTTGGAATGGACGCCCGACGAAGTGGTGAGCAGCGATTTCATCCACAGCAAATCGTCGTCCATCTTCGACGCCGGCTCCGGCATCGAACTCAACAAGCGCTTCTTCAAGCTCGTGAGCTGGTATGACAACGAATGGGGTTATTCCAACCGCGTGGGCGACCTGCTGAAATACATCATCAGCAAAGGCCTGTAAGCGAAACGAAATTCAAAACGGCGGACTGGCAACAGTCCGCCGTTTTTTTGTTTTCGAAAATCAATTCGGTTGGCAGCCTATCTCCATATTGAACCCAGCCGCTGCGCGGCGGACCTGGCGGAAGAGCTGAGTTCCATTGGCGATCATCGGTTCGGGTGGTGGATGATTTTTTGATTTGCGGGCGGCGTTGACCGGCACT
>TBL_comb47_HYPODRAFT_10003355_pt1 | contig 19012 bp, 12 predicted proteins | sample TroBogypolimnion_40_FD_10682 | JGI IMG/M metagenome (IMG submission 10682) | reverse complement strand
TTATTGTTTGAGAGAGAGAAAGAAATGAGCATCTTTTACCGGGATGAAAACATTGGAACACGAAGGGTCGATTTTTTTGTCGAAGAGCTCATCATGGTTGAGTTAAAGGCTTTAACAAAACTGGAAGATGTCCATTTATCGCAAGTTATGAATTCTTGTGAAGCTTACCAGATGGAAATTGGCTTGCTGATAAATTTTGGAGCCAAAAACCTCGAATTTAAACGGGTTCATAACAACAAAATTCTTTTAAAAAGAAAGTTTTAAAATCCTTGTACCCCAAAATCCTTAAATCCTTAAATCAGGAAAATCATGGTTCAGACAATTAAGATTCAAAAATACCCTGCCTACAAACCCTCCGGCGTGGAATGGCTGGGAGAGATTCCGGAGCATTGGGATTTAAAGAAGCTAAAAGTGGTTACTAGTCTTATAAATCGTGGAGTTACTCCGAATTATGTAGAAAGCTCTAATTTTAAAGTAATTAATCAGGCGACTTTCAGTAAAGGATATTTTGATTTTCAGAATATTAAGTTCACAAAAGAGAAAGCTTTTTCAGGATTAAATTTTAGTAAAGGAATTGTTGAGAAAAACGACATTCTGTTGGCTTCAACAGGTGGTGGAGTTTTAGGGAAAGTTGCATTTGTTGATTTTGAAGATAACACTTATCAAGCAGATAGTCATGTTACCATAATTCGAGGGTCTGAACCTGAATTTGTGTCAAAATATCACTATTACATATTATCTATTAGTTTTGACCTTATTAACGGTCTTTTAGCGCAAGGATCAACTAATCAAACTGAATTACAAAGAGATTGGCTGAGGGATTTAAAATTGCCAATACCATCATTCCCAGAGCAAACCGCGATTGCCCAATTTCTCGACCGTAAAACTGCCCTTATCGAACTGGCCATTGGTATCAAAGAAAAACAAATTGAACTGCTCAAAGAGCGTAGACAGATATTGATTCACCGGGCGGTTACTAGAGGGATAAACCCTAACGTAAAGCTAAAAGAGAGTGGGGTGGAATGGATTGGGGAGATTCCTGAGCATTGGGAGGTTGTAAGCAATCGTATTCTGTTTAAAGAAAGGAATGAACCGGGGAATGATTCTCTGACAATTCTATCTGTTTCAATCCACACCGCAGTTTCGTCGGAGGAACTTAGCGACGAAGATAATATTCGTGGCAAAATTAGGATTGAAGATAAATCTAATTACAAATTAGTAGAGCCTAACGATATCGCATTTAATATGATGCGGGCATGGCAAGGTGCCATTGGCGCAGTTCGGGTTAACGGAATGGTTAGTCCGGCTTATGTGGTTGCAGAACCAATAGGTCCCATTTCTGCCGATTTTTTCGAATATCAGTATCGCACATCAGGTTTCATACAACAAATGGATCGTTTTTCAAAAGGGATTACTGATTTCAGAAAACGGCTTTATTGGAACGAATTCAAGCAGCTAAAAACAATTTTACCACCGTTATCAGAACAAAAGGAAATTATCACCTACATCGAAACTATTAAAACCAAAATCGCCACCGCCATTTCCCTTAAAGATCAGGAGATTGAGAAGTTGAAGGAATACAAAGCGAGTTTGATAAATGAGGTGGTGACGGGGAAAATAAAAATAGGCTAGAATAGAAAATAGAAGTTGATTTTTTCGGGTATATAATTTTGAGAAGTTAAAAGTATATGTCGAAGAGTTTAAGGAATAACTTGTTGATAGATTCATTGAATTATACGTAAATAGAAATGTTGCAGAATAGATTATTGCTGATGAATATTGGGAAGTTAAAATAATTTAAAAAGCTAATTATGAAGTTATTATACAGTGTTAAAGAAGTCTTTTCAGCAGATGGTTACTTAAAGGATCAAGCAAAAGAGTGTTATAGTATACCATTGTATCAACGAGGCTATAAATGGACGGAAAAAGAAGTTCGAAAACTGTTGGATGATATAGACACATTTAAACCAATAGATGAAAAGTTTTATTGTTTACAGAATATAACTTTAGTTCCTTCATTAAATGTTTTTAACGTAGTTGATGGACAACAACGACTTGCAACATTAACTCTTATCCTTTCCTATTTGGGTGAGGAAGATTTGGCCAAAGATAAAGTGAAGTTTCCTGATAATTCCATTCGGAAGGAAACTAATGATTTTATCAACAAAATAATAATATCTCATGAAAATGGAATAATTACAGATAATTGGGAAGACTTTATTCTTAAGTATCCTGATTATGACCATCAAGATATTTTTCATCTTTTTAGAGCATATCAAGCAATAAATACTTGGTTCAATGAATTAACCGATAGACCATCCAAGGAAGATTTCCTTAAAAAACTTAAAAATAGTGTCAAGTTAATTGTAAACAAAATCGAAACTCAAAATGATGAAGAAGAAATCTTTGGGAATCTTAATTCAAAACGCATTCCACTTGATGGAGCCGATTTATTTAGGGCTATTATTATCACGAGAGTTGCTAGCGAGGAGCAAAAGAAAGAAGCCAATATAAAAGACATCATTCAATTAAATGAAAAGAGAGTGAAAATTGGCTGGGAATTTGACCAAATAAACAATTGGTGGAGTCAGGACCTGGTAAAAGAATATTTTTCAAATATTATCCACATCAACTCAGATATTGCAGGGAAAGAATTAAAGCTATTCGATTTGAATAAACATCCAATTAATCTGCTTTTATTTTTATTTGCTGAGAGTAAAAATAAAAAAAACCTTTCACTTGAATTAATAGAACAATACAATAATAAGGCTACTGAGTTGTATCGGGAGATACAAGAATTGCACAATGTAATGGTTGACTGGTTCGAAGACCGTAAAATCTATCATTACCTAGGTTATATTTTTGCCAACTCAAAGACTAACTTTTATGCGGTATGGGAAGTATGGAAAAGGTGTATTAGCAGAAGTGACTTTCTTGATTTTTTGCGGACATGGATGCAGAAACTAGTCTTAAAAAAAGATAATGTGATTGATTTTTCGAATCCCAAAATTAATTGGTATCACGATGAACCAAAGCTTTTAATACGGGTATTGATCCTATTGGATGTTATTGCTAGCTTAGATGATTCACAGGCCTTTATGCATCCAAAATACTTCACAAAGAATGCAAACGATATTGAACATATTTTCCCACAGAACCCAGAACTTCCAAGTTTAAAGAAAGAGTTCATTATATTTTTAAATAACAGAATTGATACTGATAAATTTGATTTACACGAATATGATGAAAAAATTGCGGAAGAATTATACAAAGGGAAAGTTGAGGAGTTCATTCAAAAACATATCAACTCTATTTATATCAACTCTATAGGAAACTTAGTTCTGTTGTATTATAGCTTAAACCGGAGTATAGGGCGAAAATCATATGCATATAAGCGATCAAAAGTCATAAATTTTTTTAATGAAGGCCAATACATTCAACCTCACACATTTAGAGTATTTGTAAGATATTTTGATGATGGAATATCCGAGACAAGGGAATTAGAACATTGGACCAATTTAGATATCGAAGCCAATGCTAAAGCAATAGAAAATAAGATTAACAAGTTCTTTAATATAAATGTAAAATGAGTAGTTTAAAGGAAATGAAGCAAGTCTCAGTAAGCGAGATTCTTAAAGAACACAGTTTGGTTGTACCTGAAATACAGCGCGAATATGTATGGGGGAGAAATGATTACGACATTTTAAATACATTTCTTGAGGATGTTAAAAAGGAATTTAACAACAGAGATAATCTCGAGGATGCTCAAACAAAGGAATTGTTAATTCTGGCTGAAAAAGCGAACGAAATACAAAAAAAGGTCTTATTAGAGTTGATTGAAAGGAATTCAAAAGTTCAAAAGTCGATGAATATTGGTTTCTTATATTCATATAAACCAGATTATTATATTAGTGATGAAGGGAAGGATGCATATTTAATTGATGGGCAGCAGCGATTTACAACTATTTCCCTTATTTTATTTTATTTAGCTATTAAAGAAAATCGTAAAGAAGATTTTCAAAGCTTGTTTAGGGTAAATTTTTCAAAAAGTAAAATTGGTTTTGACTATAGGGTTAGAGCAATAACACACAACTTTCTTCTTGAATTAATTCAAAATACTACATCTATTGAAGATTTACTTTCGATGACTGATAAACGCTGGTTTTTATCGAATTACAAAAAAGATACAACGGTTCGTTCTATTGCCGGTGATAATGTATATAATGGTGCTTTTGAGATTATCCATAAACAATTGAATGATGTTCAGGATGGATGTTTTGACTTTGTAAAGGATAAAATTAAGTTCTGGCATTTTAAGACTGAAGAAACATCACAAGGTGAAGAATTGTACATTACAATGAATTCAAGGGGGCAGCAACTAGTAGATAACGAAACAATTAGATCAGTTTTATTTCAATCACAAATTGCACAAAGTGATCCTTTGAAATGGAGCAAATTATGGGAAGAATGGCAGGATTTCTTTTGGAAGCATAGGGCATTTGATGCTAATTCTGCTGATGATGGTTTCAACAATTTTCTTGCTTGCATTGGCGCTTTAGAAAATTACCTGTCAGATGAGAGGAGTAGATTTTATTCGAAAGAAGAGTTTGAAAAGTATAATCAGGTAAGTGCAAAATTTATTTTAAAAAGTATTTCACTACCAGTTATTGAAAAGTATATTAATGCATTAATCCATTTGGACGTGCAAAAGAATCCATTTAAAAGTCAATATGGATATAGCAAATGGGTAGATGAAGCTATAATTGAAATTTGGAAGATTCTTAATAAAGAAAAAATAAATTGGTATGCTGATTATAAAGATGACTATAGAGCTTCAGAACGAAACAAGATGATTTTTATATGGCCCCTTTTAACTTTCTATTCGAAAAATAACGCAATTGACGCTGACATAACCAATGACTTATTTAGGGTTTTCCGAATTTATTATTTAAGATACCATAACTTTGACAGATCAGTGACAACAATCCATGATGATATAAATAAATTTTATGAATTAGGAATTTGGAATCAACAATGCAATCCCGAAGAGAATCAAAAACATGCCTTCTTAAATAAAATAACAAAAGAAGAGTTATTAAATTTTGAGGAAATAATTTGGGAGATTGAAGACCATAAGCTGAATTTAAACGGACGTGATGTTGGTAGCGTAAATATTGGTTATCTGGTGGACTTGGAGAAAAAATATCCATTGAGCCAATTCCGTTTAATAAAAGATAAGCTATATGAGATATTTCCACTAGACCAAAAGGAATACTTGATAATCCAAAATATCCTATTGTATTATGGAGAATATTGGCACAGAGTTTTACCCAATTACTATTATAATTATCAATTTGACAATTGGAGAAGAATAATTCGCGACAGGGACAATAATAATTTGCCCACAAGAAAAGTATTTAAACGTTTTTTCTTAGACTTTTTGAACTTTAATGGTCCAATTAATAAATTTCTTGATGATAAGAGACAAACTAAATTAGGTATTGAAGAATGTAATTCATTATTCAAAAAACTGTGTTGGTATAATCAATATCTTGATAATGAGATGTGGTGGCAAGGAAATTACATAGCTATTTCCAACAACACGGACTATAATGCTTTGCCTGATGATTATAATACTGATAAAGTTTTTTCGGATTCATTCATAATTTATAATATTAAAGGGAATTTAAAGGGAGGGAGTCCTCAAAAATTATTTGATCATTTACCCCTTGAAATTAAACAAAATTTTGGATAATCTGTGAGACAAACTTATAGGTCCTCGAATCAGCCATGGAAAAACGCTCAACCAGCACCTTTCAGAAGGAATTTAAGGAGCAAAATTTTCATCCTTGGTTGGTGCTTGAACCTACTTAGTATTTAATTCCTTATAGGTTTATAGGCATATTTGACTTACTAATTATCTTTAAAATATAAATAACTGCAGTTGTGAAGAAACTCAAAGTATTTATATCGAGTGTTCAAAATGAGTTTGCCCGGGAGCGGGAAAGCCTTTTTGATTATTTGCATAGCGATCCGTTACTGGGACTTTTTTTCGAACCTTTTTTATTCGAAAAATTGCCGGCGTCGGACCAACGGGCAGATGAATTATATATCAGCGAAGTGGCCCAATGTGATATTTACATTGGTTTGTTTGGTACCCGTTATGGTTTTGAAGATGCCGAGGGTATTTCGCCAACCGAAAGGGAGTTTGACGAAGCCACACGGCAACATAAAACCCGGCTTATTTATGTTTTAGGCGATTCGACCCTTAATCGGCATCCGAAAATGGATCAGCTCATTCAAAAAGTGGGAATCAACCTCGTTCGCAAGCGGTTTAATTCAGGCGATGACCTCAAGTCGGGAGTATATGCCTCGCTGGTTAATTACCTGAAAGAAAAAGAGCTTATTCGTACTGGTCCTTTTGATGCCGCGATGAATGATCTGGCAACTATTGAGGATTTGGATCAGGAAAAAATAAAGGAGTTTGTACATGTAGCCAGGGCAAAAAGAGGATTTCCATTGCCGGCTGAATCGGCAGCAGAAACCATTCTGACTCATTTAAACTTACTGGATAACAATCGGGTAAGTAATGCGGCTCTCTTGTTATTCGGGAAACAGCCGCAACGTTTTTTCATTACTTCTGAAGTAAAGTGTGCTCATTTTCACGGTTTCGATGTGGTAAAACCAATACCTTCCTATCAGGTCTATAAGGGTGATGTATTCCAGTTGGTAAATCAGGCTGTCGATTTTGTGATGGGTAAAATTAATGTTTCGGTGGGTACACGTGATGAAAGTACGCAGGTAGCCATCGAATATGAACTTCCACTTGCCGCAGTTTCGGAAGCCATCGTCAATGCGATTGCCCATCGCGATTATACCAGTTTCGGCAGTGTTCAGGTGATGTTGTTTAAAGACCGCCTCGAAGTCTGGAATCCGGGGCAATTGCCTTTGGGACTCAGTCCGGCTAAGCTTCGACAACCCCATAATTCAATTCCGACAAATCCGCTGTTGGCCGAACCAATGTATCTCTTTGGATCTATTGAACGCCTTGGGACTGGAACCGGCGATATCATTCGGTTATGTAAGGAGAAAGGGCTGAAGGAACCTGAATTTATTCAGGAAGAAAACTTTAAATCGATTATCTGGAGGACAAAAGAACCTACCGGACAAGTTACCGGTCAAGTCACCGGACAAGTTACCGATCATGTTACCGGGGAAGCTACCGGGGAAGTTACTGGGGAAGTTACCGGTGAAGTTACCGGGGAAGTAAGTGGGGAAGCTGACGAACATTTGATAGAAGAAGTCCGAAGAGTAGTAATAGCTTTAAATGGAGAAATGAAAAGATCAGAAATTCAGAAAAGGCTCGAATTGAGGCACGATGATTTTTTTCGAACACAATATATTATTCCGGCACTAAGTTTAGGTTATATTGATATGACTCATCCTGAAAGTGTTAATCATCCAAACCAGAAATATAGGTTGACGCCCAAAGGAATAGCTTTAAAACAACAACTGGAGAAAAAATAAAAAAGATGCCAAGCCTAACCAACGAACAAGCCCTTGAATCTGCTATCGAAAAACAGTTAACCGGATCAACTCTTGAAATTTTGAAAGGGAAAGGGATGACCCTTGAAAATATTTCAGACAGTCCTGAATTGTACCGGAGTGGCCATGGCTATTTCATCGGTTCGCCATACGATTTTAATTCTCGTCATGCCATTGATGAACGACGATTCTGGAATTTCCTGGAATCGACTCAAAAAGAGGAGCTGGCCAAACTGCAAAAACAAAGCGACTGGAAACTTAAGATTATTGATCGCCTTGACAAGATGATCAAAAAATATGGGATCCTGCGGTTGTTGCGCAAAGGGCTGGAGGTTGATGATGCCCATTTCACACTGCTCTATATCTTGCCCATGGCCAGCAGCAGCGAATCAGTTAAAAAGAATTTCGAAAACAACCAGTTCAGTGTTACCCGTCAGTTGTGCTATTCCATCACTAATCCCCAGGAAGAGATCGATATGGTCCTTTTTGTGAACGGGTTGCCTTTCTCAACGATGGAGCTGAAAAATCAATGGACCGGTCAAAATGCAAAGGTTCATGGTCAGAACCAATACAAACACAAACGAGATATCACCCAGCCGTTGTTGAATTTTGGGCGTTGCCTCGTCCATTTTGTTGTGGATACGGACGAAGTGTATATGACCACCAAACTCAATGGCGCAGACACCTTCTTTTTACCCTTTAATTTAGGTCATAACTTCGGTAAAGGAAATCCGCCAAATCCGTTTGGTCATAAATCTTCCTATTTGTGGGAGGAAGTGTTCACGCGCCAAAGTATGGCCAATATCATCCAGCACTTTGTCCGTTTCGATGGCAAAGAGAACGATGCCCTCGGTAAAAAGACTCTCTATTTCCCCCGCTACCACCAAATGGATGTGGTTCGGAAACTGGTCGCCGATGCCGGCAAAAATGGGGTAGGACAAACCTATCTGATTCAACACTCTGCCGGTTCAGGTAAATCGAATTCAATCACCTGGGCTGCCTACCAGCTTATCGAAACCTATCCCGAAAGTGATACCGTACCCGGAAGCAAGGGAGTTTCAAATCCACTGTTTGATTCGGTAATTGTGGTGACCGACCGGAGATTACTCGACAAGCAATTACGCGATAACATCAAGGATTTTTCGGAGGTAAAAAACATTGTGGCTCCGGCCTATTCCTCGAAGGAGTTAAAGGAAAACCTCGAGAGCGGGAAACGGATTATCATCACAACGATTCAGAAGTTCCCTTTTATCGTGGATGGTATTGCTGATTTAAGTGATAAACGATTTGCGGTTATTATCGACGAGGCGCACAGCAGTCAAAGCGGATCTGCCGCCGATAATCTGAACCGTGCGATGGGTAACAACGGGAATGACGAAGAGGATCCCGATCCCCAGGATAAGATCTTAGAGGCGATGCGTTCGCGCAAAATGAAGGGTAATGCTTCGTACCTCGCTTTTACAGCTACACCCAAATCCAATACCCTTGAGAAATTCGGGATCAAACAGGAAGACGGGAAATTTAAGCCATTCCATCTCTACTCGATGAAACAGGCTATCGAGGAGGGCTTTATTCTCGATGTGCTGGCCAACTATACCACTTACCGGAGTTATTACGAGATTGAGAAATCGATTGAGGCAAATCCGTTGTTCGACACCCTGAAAGCTCAGAAGAAACTCCGGGCCTATGTCGAGCGAAATGAACAAACCATCGGGACGAAAGCCGAAATCATGCTTGACCATTTCATTACAAAAATCGTTAATACGAAAAAACTCAAAGGTAAGGCCAAGGCGATGGTGATCACCCAAAGCATCGAGTCAGCTTTGAGATATTACTTTGCTATACACAAGTTGTTGGAAGAGAAAGGAAACCCGTTCAGAATAGCAATTGCTTTTTCGGGGAAGTATAAACTGAATGGGATCGAATATACCGAAGATACCCTCAATGAGTTTCCTGCTAACCTTGAAACGTCGAAGGCTTCAGATCCCGGTTATATCAGTGATAAGATTGCCAGGTATTTTGATAAAGATCAGTACCGGATTTTGGTTGTTGCGAATAAATACCTTACCGGATTTGACCAGCCCAAACTGACAGCCATGTACGTTGACAAGAAATTGCAGGGGGTGATGGCGGTTCAGGCTTTATCCCGGTTAAACCGTTCGGCAGATAAGCTAGGCAAGAAAACCGAGGATTTGTTCGTGCTCGACTTCTTTAATTCGACCGAGGATATCCGCCTCTCCTTTGATCCGTTCTACACATCAACTACCCTGAGCAAAGCAACCGATGTAAATGTTCTGCATGAGTTAAAATCCACTCTCGACAATGTAGGGGTTTATGAGTGGTTTGAGGTCGAAGATTTTGTCGAAAAATATTTCAATAATGTCAATGCACAGGAATTAAGTCCGATCATTGATATAGCGGCTGATCGTTTCAATTCAGGATTGGAACTGGACAATATTCAAAAAGCCGACTTTAAGATCAAAGCAAAACAATTTGTGAAGATATACGGGCAGATGGCGGCTATACTCCCGTTTGAGGTGGTCAAATGGGAAAAACTCTTCTGGTTCTTAAAGTTCCTGATCCCTAAACTTTTGATTGTCGATCCGGATCAGCATGCGCTGGATGAACTATTAGATTCGGTGGACTTGTCGACCTATGGTTTGGAACGTGTGAAACTAAATTCGGCTATTGGTTTAGATGCTGCTGAAACAGAACTCGATCCGCAAAATCCGAATCCCCGGGGGGCGCATGGGGGAGAACCCGATGAAGATCCTCTTGATTTAATTATCAAGGCATTTAATGAACGGTGGTTCCAGGGATGGGAGGCAACGCCCGAAGAACAACGCGTGAAATTTGTTCATTTGGCTCAAAGCATAAGAATTCATCCCGATTTTAAAGAGAAATATTCGGAGAATGGCGATACCCAGAACCGTGAGATTGCCTTCAATAAGATTTTTGATGAGGTGATGTCGAAACAACGCAAAAGCGAGCTGGATCTTTACCGGTTGATTGCCAAGGATGATGCGTTTAAACTGGCGATGCAGGATACACTGAAAAGGATATTGCAGGCATCGTAAATATTATAAATGAAGAAGATAATTGACTTAAAGTAGATGATTATGATAACTTATAAAGAATTTCAGGAAAATATATTTAATTGGCTGAATGGAAAGCGTAAATTAGATCCTACGTTTACCTTTTCCATGAGGATGAAAGCGAACAAAGGCTCAGAAACTAATTATTTTATTGGGACCGAAAAGGCCAAATATTTTGGTACAACATTTTGGAATATACCAATAGGATATCCGGGATCTGCATCTGATCTTATCGATTTATTCTTTCAATTGAAGGAGAATGGATACTCATATTATATCCATTTCAATCAAACACGAAATCCTGACAGCGATCAAAATAAGTATGCCTTGGAATTCATTAGACAAATTAAGCCAGTAGTAAAGGCGAAATTTGACAATTTTCATGATAATGATCCCAAAAGTAAAATGGAATATTATTTCATCAGATCCGGCATTGTTTATTCTTCAATTGAAACATTAATTAAAAGTGCTGAGGAAGATATTGAAAATCTAATCCCGTTAATTGATAATGAATTAATTAAATTTAAAAAATCACAATCATCATTTAAAGCCCATCGATTTAGTCAAGATGAGTTTAATGTATTATACCAAAAACTTCAAAAACGCAGGGATAAATACTTAACAGGAGTAACAAATGTATCTGAAGTTGAAGAAAAAAGCATTCCATTTGAAAAGCAGGAAAAAAGCATTCCAAAAGTTCCAGAATCAGATAACAAACAGCCTCTAAATCTCATTCTTTACGGACCACCCGGAACTGGGAAAACCTACAAACTAATATCTGAATACTTCGATAAATTTACAGATAGAGCAGCAAGTAAATCGAAAGAGTTATATACCTATGAAATAGTAAATGAACTTTCATGGTTTGAAGTAATTGCATTGAGTATGTATGATCTTGGTCAGTCCAAAGTGAATCAATTAGCTCAACATCCTCTATTGAAAGAGAAAATAAATCAATCGAATAATAAATTACCTCGAAATACTATTTGGTCCGTATTGCAACAATATTGTAAAATTGACTGTCCGAATGTTAATGTTGCCAGACGGAATGAAGTGCAGATCTTTTGGAAAGAAGCAAACTCCAATTGGTCAATAGACAAACCTAAAACGGAAGAGATATTACCTGATCTGGTTGATAAATTTAAAGAATGGAATAATTATGTCCCTGAAAAACAAACTACAAAGCGTTATGAGCTGGTAACATTTCACCAGTCCTACAGTTATGAAGAATTTGTTGAGGGGATCCGTCCCAATCTGGATGATGAAGAAGATCTTAGTTACAAGTTGGAAAAGGGCATTTTTTTACGAATGTGCGAAAAGGCATCTAAAGACAAAGGAAAACCTTATGCTTTATTCATCGACGAAATCAACAGAGGTAATATTTCGAAAATATTTGGCGAACTGATTACCTTAATTGAAGAAGATAAGCGTGGTCTTGAAGTTCGTCTTCCATATTCAAAATCTCTTTTTTCAGTTCCAAATAATCTATGGATTATCGGTACAATGAACACTGCTGACCGAAGTATTGCCTTGCTGGATACCGCTTTGAGACGTAGGTTTTCTTTTAAAGAATTGATGCCGGATCCATCAACCTTAAAAACAGATATTGAAGGGATAAATCTGCAGCAATTACTTATAATCGTTAATGAACGGATCGAGTTTTTGTTGGACCGGGATCACACCATTGGTCATTCATATCTGATTAATTGCAAGAGCAAATCCGATATTTGCATTGCATTCCGTGATAAAATCATTCCACTGCTTCAGGAGTATTTCTACAAAGACTGGGAAAAAATACAATTGGTATTAGGTGACATTAAACAGTGGGGGAAAACCGAGGAACAAAAATTTGTACAGATCAAAAAGAAATATTCTCAGGAGGATGAAAAGAAGTTGTTTGGTTTGGATCTGGACGATTTTGAAGATGAAACCATCTATGAGATAAATGATCACCTTGTTTCCGGGAATTTTGACCTTGTTCCGGTTGAAAGTTTCATACTTATTTATGAACGACCATAAGTAACTAAATAACCTCAGTTGAAAAACGCAAAACAAATATGTGAATACGGAACCATCTGGAATGCAAAGGATTTTCATGAGCATGAAGATTCCGTGCAAGCAATATATCTTGACTCGAAATCGTTTGAAAACCTAAAATGTTTTGTAGCAGAAAATAGCGATCCGGGATCCGAAATTGAATCAGCCTTTTCTTATAATCGTCAAAAGGGGAAAGACTTTATCCGGGTAAAAAACTATGTTGGAGTAATTGAAACCAGAAATGGAACTACCATTGAGATTTTGCCAAAAATATATACCGCACAAAAAGATGACACCATCACGGCGACTAACGAATGCCGGTCCATTTTGCTTTCTATGCTACGGACTCTGCATGATTCGCCTTTTAAAACCATTGATAAGGCTCATATAAATGCAAACCGAATGCCTATTCTGGAAATTTTCATCTCTATGTTTTTAAGGGAGGTGGAAAGTATCGTAACCAGGGGAATCAAACATTTTTATGCCAACTCGGAAGAGAATCAGAATTTTTTAAAGGGGAGGTTGCTATTTAGTGAACAGATAAAACTAAATATCACTCGGGCTGATCGCTTTTTTGTGCGGTTTGATGAGTTTAAAGCCAATATTCCACAAAACAGAATTCTAAAAACAACCTTAATCTATGTTGCCGGGAAAAGTAAATTAACAAAAAATAAAAGCCAGATTATTGCTTTATTAACACTTTTTGAAGAGGTTGATCATTCAAATAACATTGCTTTAGACCTGTCAAAATTGAATGGGCACAACAGGTCATTCAATTATTACAATACAGCTTTGACTTGGGCAAGACTTTTCTTGGAAGGGAAATCATTTACAAGTTACAAAGGTAAAGACCTGAACACAGCCATCCTATTTCCGATGGAGGTACTTTTTGAATCGTATATTGCTCACAAACTCAAAAAACAATATCCGGAATTAAAGATAACCACCCAGGACCGTCAACACTTTCTATTGACCGATCTGCTGCTAAAACAAAACAAATTCAGAATCAGACCTGATCTTGTGGTTAGGACCAGTGAATCACTTATCATTGCTGATACCAAATGGAAAATAATCGACCATAACCTTCCTGGCAAGAACTATCTGATCACTCAGGCCGACATGTATCAGCTTTATGCTTATGGCAAAAAATATGAATCAAATCATTTGATTTTGATTTATCCGGAATGTGAAACCTTTACCAAAGAATTGCTCTTTCAGTATGACAATCAAATCACACTGAGATGTGTTCCCTGGAGTTTTAGGAGAGAGAACTTTATCCTAAATTAATTATAAAGGGGATACTTGTGCACTGGCGATTAGCCGTTTGCGATTTGCGTACCCGCTTACTGAAAGAATCAAGTAGCTTAACTCTTAAAGGATTATGCTCAAATATTTAGCACTATCTTGCAAGATGCCCAAAGGCAGTTGCTTATTGCATAAGCCATTTAAAAGCAGTTTGCAAAATTTGCCCACTCAATATGCCATAGAGAAAAAAAACACCTTGTTTCTGGGGATATGTACTAAATTTCGTATTTTTGGTACAAAATAGAACAATATGGGACGAAATGCACCGGGTTTTAATCTTGATTACCTTCCTCCGCAAAGAGACAAGGTAGAAACTATTGAAATACTCCGCTATACCAGTAGGGCGGCGGCAGCATTGGCTGAATTAAAAGGGATTGCAAAGACAATTCCCAATCAGGCCATGTTAATTAATGCCGTTGTACTTCAGGAAGCAAAGGATAGTTCAGAGATTGAAAATATAATCACAACACAGGATGAACTTTACAAGGCGTTGATTATAAGTAAATTAACTGTTTCATCCGATACAAAAGAAGTTGTTAATTATCGAAGGGCAATATTTCATGGCTGCGATTTCATTAAAGAACAGGGATTCCTTCGAATAAACGATATTATAAGTATTCAGCAACAATTGGTTAACAATACCGCCGGAATCAGAAGTATGCCTGGCACGGTCCTCAAAAATGATACCACCGGCGAAGTGGTATACACCCCGCCACAGTATAAGGACGAAATTCTTGATTTGTTATCGAATTTCATTACTAATTTTAATCAAAACGAACAGGATTTGCCACCGCTGATAAATCTGGCCATCCTTCATTATCAATTCGAAAGCATCCACCCTTTTTATGACGGAAATGGAAGGACAGGCAGGATTCTTAATATTTTGTATCTTATTCTGAATGATTTAATTGAGGTCCCCATTTTGTATTTGAGTTCCTATATTACTGAGAATAGGCCTGAGTATTACCGGCTTTTGAATCATACAAACCGTACCGGTGAATGGAAAGATTGGATCCTGTTTATGCTCAAAGCTGTCGAAAAAACTTCACTAAAGACGATAGGTAAAATAAATTTAATCAGGCAGCTACTGGACCGAACCATCGAGGAGGTACAGCAGAAAGCTCCCAAGGTTTATAAGAAAGAATTGGTTGAATTGTTATTTGAAATGCCCTATTCAAAAATTGAATTTGTAGTGAACCGACTTCAGGTTGAACGGAAAGCAGCTTCGAGATATCTGAGAGAAATGGAGTCAATAGGAATTCTTGAATCTCAGCGGGTTGGAAGAGAGACACTGTATATCAATAAACAATTGATTGAAATATTGAAAAAATAAGCCATCGAAGAATTGAATCAGATGAGAAAAGAAATCGAGAAATATTTCCATTTGTATTCGCAATTGAGGGTGTTATTCATATGGGAGAAAATGCATATACTGGTACAAGGGTTTTTTATCGAAGAAGAAGTGGCGTTTTGTAAAAAAAATTAATTTAAAAATACAGGTTTTGATTACTGAATATTTATGAAACTTAAACTTTCCCAGGAATATTATATTTCCTCCCTATTAGGTGGTGCAATTGGTGATGCCTTGGGTGCTCCTATTGAGTTTATGAGTATTAGGCAAATAAAGGATCGTTATGGATCCTCAGGAGTAACCGGTTATGTCGAATATCAGGATGGGGAAGGTGAATTTACAGACGATACTCAAATGACCTTGTTTACAGCAGAAGGCCTGCTTCGGTCCTGGCAACGCCAAGCTGCTAAAGGCATTACATCGATTATTGTAGTTGGATATCAAGCCTACTTACGCTGGTTATATACTCAAGGAATTAGCCTTGACAGATCAAAGATTGCAGATGGCGTATATGACCTTGAAAAGGGGTGGCTGATTCAGCGGAAAGAATTGTTTAAACTAAGGGCTCCAGGAAACACCTGTTTATCTGCCTTAAAAAGTGGAATTATAGGAGAGATTGGTAATCCTATCAACGATAGTAAAGGTTGTGGTGGCATCATGCGGATGGCGCCAGTTGGGTTGATATTTCCAGGCAAGAATAAAGAATCATTTGATGTTGCCTGCGATTTGGCAGCAATTACTCATGGTCATCAATCGGGGTATCTAAGTGCCGGATTCTTTGCGTGTGTAATTTCAGACCTTGCAATTGGTGAAGAACTAGAATCAGCCATAAAAAATGCTCTTATAATTCTTCAAAAATGGGAAGGCTGCGCTGAATCCCAAAAAGCTGTTGAGTTTGCTTTAAGCCTTTACGAGGAATCAAAATCAATAGTAAAGTCCGAGCCGGAAAGGATTCCGCAATTACTTGAAAAATTAGGCGGAGGTTGGGTGGGAGAAGAGGCCCTTGCCATCTCTTTGTTCTGTAGTCTTATATTCAATAATGATTTCAGGAAAGGGGTACTCGCAGCAGTCAATCACAGCGGAGACAGTGACAGTACCGGGTCTGTTACTGGAAATATTCTTGGTCTAATCAATGGATTAAACGCAATACCTGAAGAATGGATTGCAAATTTGCGATATTCCGATATTGTCAGAGAAATTGCTGAAGACCTTCATACAAGTATTAAAGAGAAAGGTAACAATATTGATAAAGACTGGTGGAACAAGTATCCTGGTTATTAAAATCTTTCTGATAACAAGTAAATTATTGGGATGAAAATAATAACCTGGAATTGTAATATGGCTTTTGGAAAGAAAGCAGATTTTATTCTGTCCGAACAGCCGGATATTCTGATTGTTCCTGAATGTGAAAATAAAGAGCGGCTTGATTTCGGTCTTTACACCAAAAAACCTAATGACATTTTTTGGTATGGAGATCTTCCTACAAAAGGGATCGGTGTTTTTGCATATGGTGATTTCAAGATTAAATTGCTCACCACCCACAATCCCGATTTTAAATATATATTACCGTTGTTTGTGTATAATGATAAAACCAGTTACTCTGTTTTTGCAGTTTGGACTCAAAAGCCTGCAAATAATGACAACTATACTGAGCAGATATGGAATGCAGTCCAGTATTATTCTGATTTGTTAGATGGAGAAAACATAATAATCGCAGGTGACTTTAACACCAATACCATTTTTGACAAGCCCAATAGAATAGCCAATCACTCCAACTTGGTTGACTTTTTAAAAAGCAAAGACATTTTAAGTACGTATCACCATTTTCACAATCAAATCCAGGGTCAGGAAAAAGACAGCACACTTTTTATGCAACGAAAAAAAGACCGTCCTTTTCATATTGATTTTTGTTTTACCTCTTCTAACCTGACTGACAAATTAATAAACGTTGAGATTGGCAAATATGAAGATTGGACAAAACATAGCGACCATAAACCTTTAATGGTAACCTTTGATTTATGATATATTATGGATTAAGTTGAAGTTGTCCACTTTGACAATATTCAAAGCAACCATATTTTTAGGCGGCGAAGTAGATAATAGTAGATTATAACTCTTTAAAAACCGTCTGAAATTCTGATCTGAAAAGATTCCCAAATATTTTCAGATCAAGTTTATACTACGACGCCCCTTGTCTGACTCAACTCCTATTTTTGGCTCTAGATTAAAAGAACTAATTTATGGAGTCAGAAACTCTTTTATTTAAAAATTACTATGGTGGAAGACGAATGTCGGTTGAATCAAACCAGCCATCAGCGGATATCCCTCTGACAAATATATTTATCGACAGAACAAGATCGTATCTCAATGAGAAACATTTGTTTGTCGCTAAATTCAATCAGATCCCAAATTTTATAAATGAGATTAAAATTAATTGCAAAAAGGCTAATCTCTGGTTTGCCGAGAATTATAAACGGGAAATAAAAGATTCGCATTTTGCAAGGATTTATTATGGAGAAAAAAGAAGAGCAGAAATCGATGACATCTTTTATTTTCTGTACGATGACCTGATGGTATATTTCGACACTCAAGCTTCAATTGTCAGGTTTCTTTTCCGGAATACAGATATTATTAAAGTTGAAGCAGTAATCCAGGAGATCAAAAAATTCAAAGAACGAAAATCCATTAACAGTTCCGAGATATCACTCCTGGTTCACACGGATAATGGCATTGAGACCAAAGGAATGAAAATCACCAGGCCCAAACTGGCATAGCCGACAATTATAATGATGATTTTAAGCAAATTCACCAGACAATCCTGAAAAGACTATCAAAGAAAAACGATAAAGGGCTAGTCCTTTTGCATGGTAAGCCCGGTACAGGGAAAACATCATATATTCGTTTCCTGATTTCATTGGTCAAAAAGAGGGTTATTTTTCTGCCACCCAATATGGCTTATACACTCACCAATCCTAATCTTATTTCGATTCTTCTCTACAACCCAAATTCAATTTTTGTCATAGAGGATGCAGAAAACATAGTGGTTGACCGGGATGAAAACGAAGACTCTCCAGTATCAGCCTTACTCAACATTTCGGATGGTCTGCTTTCTGACTGTTTAAATATCCAGGTAATTTGTTCGTTCAATACTGACATCTCAAAGATTGATAACGCTTTAATGCGAAAAGGAAGATTGATTGCCAAATATGAATTTAAAGAACTGGATTTGCCAAAAGCGCAAGCGCTCTCAACAAAATTAGGGTTCAATACGTCTATCAATTCTTCTATGACGCTGACAGCCATTTACAACCAGGAAGAGAGGGATTTTCAACAGGTTAAGAGGGGTAATTCAATTGGATTTAAGGCTTAAATATTACGTTATGGATATTACGTTTATTTCAGATATGTATGGTTTGCACGACCGGTTAAAATTGAATGCAGGAACCATATTACTTTATGCCGGTGAAATAGTCTATGCCATAACAATCTTTTTCGTCATACCAGAAGTTTCAAAACCCGCTCAATCGCAATTGGGCCTTAAATGATACAAGGGTTTGTGCGAATCTGTTTATGAAGCATTTGCATAAAATTATAATCAAATAAGCTTACTTGTTTAAAAATCAAATTAGTAGCATTAATATGGAAGCTTCAACAACGATTAATGAAATGTTATTTGGGA
>TBL_comb47_HYPODRAFT_10003353_pt1 | contig 19025 bp, 13 predicted proteins | sample TroBogypolimnion_40_FD_10682 | JGI IMG/M metagenome (IMG submission 10682) | reverse complement strand
CAGGCCGTGGCCATCCGCCGATGGCCGGCCGCCACCCGGGGGGAGCGGCCTTCCGGTCAATCCATCACATGCCGCATGTCGTTCCAAAACCGGACGACCGGCTGGGCCAGGCTGTGCTCGTAGCCGACCGCGCTCAAGCTGGCGGTGCTCAGCAGAAAGAATCGTCCCCCGGCGGGCTCAAGGCCCAGCCAGCGCGCCGCGAACACCCGCAAAAAGTGGCCGCTCGAAAAAATCAGCACGTCGCCCGGGATCGACCGCACGCGCTGCACCACGCGGTCGGCCCGCGCGCCGGCCTGCTGCGGGGATTCGCCGCCGGGACAGCCGTCGCGGAACAATTGCCAGCCGGGACGCTTTTGGAGAATCTCCTCCGTGCGACGGCCTTCATAGTCGCCGTAGTTCCATTCCACGAGGTCGGGATCCACTTCCGCCTCCGCCCGGAACCCGGCCAGTTCGCAAGTGCGGGTGGCGCGCTGCAGCGGACTGGTGAAAACCCGGGCGAACTTCAGACCGCGCAAACGTTCGCCTAGGTGGCGGGCGTTGTGTTCGCCGTGTCCGGTCAACGGCAGATCCGTCGCGCCGGTGTGCTGGCCCGTGAGGCTCCACGCGGTTTCGCCGTGCCGTGCCAGGTAGATGGTAGGATTCTTTTCGTCCATGTTGTGTAAAAAACAGGCCGGCTTGCGTTGATCGTTTGCGAACCGGCCAAACTTCGTTTCCGCGCGACCCTTGATTCTATGACGTTCCCCCACAATTTTGGCAAGCTTCATTGTGTTGTCTGGTCGGGCCGGCGGCCGGAAACACGAGACTTTGGCGACACGAGTCGAGGCCCAGCCTGGACGCCACACTTTTCCAGGTTGTGCGCATGCCGCCCCGGTTCAAGCAGGGTTCCGATTGCGGCCGGGCCGGGTTCAGGTTTACATCCGTTGCCAGATTCTGGCCCAACGACTCCAAGCATCACAGCGCGGCGGAATCTGCGGGCACCCAACCTCGGTCTGGCATTCAGACAGCGCAGCGCGAGGGTCCTCACCTTGCGGCGCGGGACGGCACGCTTCCGGGCTCATCATGGTGTGCACCGCACGTGCCGTTGGTGACCGCGCCACGGGGCTATTGCCCATGGACGGCGGCGGGCAATTGGCCAAGGTCAGATTTAGCGTCGGCGGTTTCCAACCGATGGCCGTGGCCACGTTTGAGGTCGGTCAGTTCATAATCATTGGCGAGTTTGGGGGCAATGAATTCGGACTTTCCAGGCCGCATGCCAGCCGGGAGAAGTCGAGGCCAAGCTGGAGCAGCCGGGCCAGCCGCGTTCAGGCATCAGCGGTGTCGGCGTCGGTCAAAATGGATTGCGTATAAGCCTCCTGTTCGCGGGCATGGCGGCGGGCGTGGGTGCGCTGCACACGCGCGGCGGTGTAGCGGGTGGTTTCCGCCAGCCAGCCGGTGAGCATGGTGCTGGCGCGCAGGCCGGCGGCTTTGCGGGCGCGAATGATAAAGACGGCCTGTCTCACGTCCTCCGCGTCGCCGTCGCTGCCGGTGCAGCGGCGGGCGATGGAATACACGAGGTTGACGTGCCGCCGCCGCAGTTCAGTGAAGGCCGCCTCGGAATAGCTGCGGGCAAATTCCGCACTAGCTCCAGGTCGTTCACATCCGGCAGCTCCTGATTATCTCCACCGATGGCGAAAGTGGACAATTTATTTTCCAGTATTATTTGCGGAGCGCATTGATTGTAGATGCAAGCGCTGGTTCACCATACCTCCACTGGCCCTTTCGGGACGGGTATGTGTGCGCGCCGGGTGGAGGCGGGCTCGGCTTCGCGCATGAAGGACGCGACCATCGGCGGCTGCCGGAAGCGCGGCAGCAGTTCGCCGTGTGCGTCCAAAAATTGCTGCCGCCAGCGGATGTAATTCTCCAGCACTTCGTGGAAGCTAGCCTTGTTGGAAACCTGCACGACCTTCTTGTTGAATTCGTGGCTCGGGCCGAACCGCTTGGCATACCACGGCGCCACCTTGCGGAACATCCGGCAGCCGTGGTCCTCACCAAATACTTCAATCATCAAATCCAGATGCCGGCACATGATGCGGACGCGCTCGGCGAAGGTGGGTTCGGGCGGAAGTTGTAGCGTCGAGCCCGCGGCTCGATCGTCGGCCACAGGCCGAACTCTGCAATATTCCAGGGTGCGTTTGAAAATCCACGGGTCGTAAAACGCGCCGCGTCCGACGCTCACGCCGGCGCAGCCCGTTTCGTCGAACATCTTCTTCGCCGCCTGCGGGGTGATGATGTCGCCGTTGCCGATGACGGGAATGGCTTTCACCGCCTCGACGACTTTGCGGATGCCGGCCAGATTCACCGTGCCGTCAAATCCTTGTTCACGCGTGCGACCATGCACGAAAATCGCGGCGACGCCGACGTCCTCCAGCGTGCGCGCCAGGTCGGGCGCGGTGAGATTGTCGTCGTCCCAGCCGAGCCGCATCTTGGCGGTCACGGGGATTTTCACGGCGTTGACCATGCCTCGGACGAGCGCGGCGGTCTTGTCGAGCTCGGTCATCATCGCCGAGCCGCCGCCGACCTTGCAGACTTTCTTCACGGGACAACCCATGTTGATGTCGATGGAGTGGACGCCGAGGTTTTGGAGCATCACGGCCGCATCGCGCATTTCTTCGGGCACGGAGCCGAAGAGCTGGACGGCGAGCGGCGCATCGGCGGGCAAGGTTTCAATCAACTTGAAAGCCCGGGGATTTTTTTCGAGAAGCGAACGGGCGTTGACCAGATCGGTGGTGCACAGGCCGACACCGCCGATTTCCCGCACGACAAGACGAAAGGGCAGGTTGGTGTAACCCGCCAGCGGCGAGAGGAATAAATTTGATTTTAAGGCCAACGAACCGAAACGCATCCCGGCGAGCCTAACAGAATTCGCTGATTGCGAAAGCGCCAATGCCATGTTAGTCTCTCTTGCCAAAGTTAAAAATCATGTCTGACGAAGAACAAAGCAAAAAGGGTGGCGACGGCCAGAAAAAGCCGCCGGGAAACTTTCAATTTCCGGTGAGCACATGGGTCGTGTGGATCCTGATCATCGGGAGCATTGTGGGGCTGGCGCTGGTGCATCAGAAAATGCAGACGCCGACCAACCTCATCACCGAGAACGAATTTTTCCAGAAAGTGGATGCCAACCTGATCGCGAAGGGAACCATCGACTACGCGCCGCAGTCGGCCTATCCGAATGCGACGTTCAACGACATCAGCGGCACCTATTACAAAGCCGACAAGGATGGAGCCATCCTCAAGGAAAACGGCAAGCCGGTGGAAGTGCCATTCACAGTGACGCAGGTGCTGCTCACCCAATCGCGGCTGGACAAGCTGCTGGCCTCGCAAAAATTCGTGCCGGTCCAGCAGAACACTCTTCTGACCAGCCTGCTGATCAATGTCGCGCCGTTCTTGTTGATCGGCGTGCTGTTTTGGTTCTTCTTCATCCGTCAGATCAAGATGGCCGGCAAGGGCGCGTTGAGCTTCGGCAAGAGCAAGGCGCGGATGCTGGCCAAGGACCGCAACAAGACGACGTTCAAGGACGTGGCGGGAATTGATGAGGCCATCGAGGAGGTTTCGGAGCTCGTGGAGTTCTTGAAGGACCCGAAAAAATTCCAGCGCCTCGGCGGCCGGATCCCGAAGGGCGTGTTGATGGTCGGTTCGCCGGGCACGGGCAAAACCCTGCTGGCCAAAGCCATCGCGGGCGAGGCGGACGCTTCGTTCTTCAGCATTAGCGGTTCGGATTTTGTGGAAATGTTCGTGGGCGTCGGCGCGAGCCGCGTGCGCGACATGTTCGACCAGGCGCGTAAAAATGTTCCCTGCCTGATCTTCATCGACGAAATTGACGCGGTCGGTCGCAGTCGCGGCGTCGGCCTTGGCGGCGGCAACGACGAACGCGAGCAGACGTTGAATGCGCTGCTCGTCGAGATGGACGGCTTTGACACGCAGGAAGGCATCATCATCATCGCGGCGACCAACCGCGCGGACGTGCTCGATCCGGCGCTGCTGCGTCCGGGACGTTTTGACCGCCGTATCACGGTGAACCTGCCCGACGTGCGCGGGCGCGAAGCGATTTTGAAGGTGCATTCCCGCAACGTGAAGCTCGATCCCGCCGTGGATTTGTCAGTCACGGCGCGCGGCACGCCCGGTTATTCCGGCGCGGAACTGGCGAATCTGCTGAACGAAGCCGCATTGCTCGCGGCGCGCACGGGCAAAAAATTCGTCAGCCAGCCGGAACTCGAAGAAGCCCGCGACAAAGTGCGCTGGGGCCGTGAACGTCGCAGCATGGCGATGACCGACGAGAACAAAAAGCTCACCGCATGGCACGAAGCCGGCCATGCCCTCGTGAACGTGCTGCTCGAACACACGCATCCGCTGCACAAGGTCACGATTATTCCGCGCGGGCCTTCGCTCGGCTCGACCATGTCGCTGCCGAAGGAAGACATTTTGAATTATCGCAAAAAGGAATTGCTCGACAGCATCACGATGACGATGGCCGGACGCATCGCGGAGGAGATCACCTCGGGCGACATCTCGACCGGTGCGGGCGGCGACATCCAGCAGGCGACGAACATGGCGCACGCCATGGTCTGCCAATACGGCATGAGCGAAAAGCTCGGCATGGTGCAATACGTCGAGGATGATGAGTTTTTCCTCGGCCGCGACATGATGCGCCGGAAGACCTACAGCGAAACGACCGCGCAGGAAATCGACGCCGAGGTGCGGGGCATCATCAACGGCTGCTATCAGCGGGCGAAGGAAATGATCGACGCCAACCGCGACAAGCTGGAGATGATCGCGAACGCGCTGCTCGAATACGAAACCCTGGATGGCGCGCAGGTGGCCGACATCGTGCGTTTGGGAACTTTCACCCCGCCGCCGCCCACGCCCAAAGTGGATCCCCCGTCCGGGGCCCAGGCGGCGACATCCTTGCCGGAAGTGCCGCCGAAACCGACCCCGCCAAAACTGCCCGGACTCGGTTCGCCCGCACCGGCAGCCGCATGAGGTTGGTCGGTTAAATTATCGAAAAACCGTTTTGCACTGCGCGCGTGATTTGATCATGCGCGCAGTTTTGTTTACGGCTGTTTACACTTTTGGAGATTCTGCAAATCTTCGGCGAGAAATTGGGTCACGTCCTTGAACCGGGCGACATTGTCGGGGTTCACCGCCATGAGCGTTTGATGCGCTTCGAGGCTGGTGCGGGTGATCTGCTCGTGCGTGGGATGAATGGATTCGGGCGTGCAACGGGTCACGTCGGCGGGCAACACCAGTTCACCGGACAAGGTTTTAAACAGATGCAGCGCCCCCAGGTTTTCCAGCAGTTCCGTGACGCGCGTGTTGGGGTTGGACAATTCAATCCCGGGCTGCCCGGCTCCGTTGGGCGCGTTCAGCTTCAGGCCGAACTGGGCAAGCACGCCCAGAAACGTGCTGTCCATCAGCACGCATTCCGACAGGTCCACGATAAAATGCCCATAGCCTTTGTGCCGGAGCTGCTCGATCAAGGTTTTGAAGTCCGGACTGGAAGCAAAGTTTGCGCGGCCGGCGATTTTCACGCAGGCGAAATTGCTGCCGACCAACACGAGTAAATTTGCGGACGGTGATGCCATGGTTCTTTTTAAATTTCAGGCCGCGACGGCTTGCGGCGCGACAATCTGCACCAAAGCCTGCTGCAATACCAGCGCTTCGTCGAGGCTGCTGGACACCAACCGCTGGTTGCAACGGAGCAGCAGGTCCATCGCGCGGACCAATTCGCCCTGGGAATATTTTTTGGCCTGCGGCAGCGCTTTGTAAAGCACATACGGATTCAACGCCAGCGGATTGAACCGCTTGTCGGCCGGCAATTGGTCGGCGGGCACGTTGCCGAGCTGCGTTTTGAACCGGTTGTAATCCATCTCCGGCTTGATCCAGCCTTCGCGCAGCATTTCTTTGAGCAGCAGCATCGCGCGGACTTTCCCGATCAGGCCGTAGAGCAGACCGATTTCGGATTTGTCCTTGTCCGACTTCATTTCCCAAAGCTCCTCGTCCAGCCGTTTCAACAAGCGCGGCAGGTCGCGGTCGCCCAGCGCATCGCCCAGCGCGAAGGCGCGGGCGGTTTTGTTCCGGGTGCAGATGGCGGCCACATCGGTGAATTCAATTTTCTTCCGGTCACCCACGAACAGGCAGAGCTTCTCGGTTTCGGTGTCCAACTGGCGCGCGTTCGGGCCGACGCGGTTGACCAGTTCGGCTAGCGCTTCTTCGGAAATGTCCTTTTGCCGGGCGCGAATCGTGGTGCGCGCCGCCGCTTCCGCGCGTTCCGCCCAATCCTTGTCGTCCGCCGACCAGGCGGAGAAACTTTCCACCTCGCCGATTTTGTCGAGCGTCTTGAAAAAGGTTTTGCGCTTGTCCACCTTGCCGGCGCTAATGAGCAGCCGCACACTTTGCCAAGCGAAGGTTTTCAGTTCCTCCGCCAGTTCGCCCAGCGTTTCCGTGACGGCGGCGGAGGAGGCGGTGCGTTCATCGCCGAGGAAATTACAATCGCGCAGCCAGACAACCTTGCCCGAACCGAAGAAGGGCAGGGTGTTCAGGCCTTCGCGCAAACGTCCGATGGCCTTGAGCGCGTCGCCGCTGTTGGAGACGGACGCCTCGATGATTTCGTGGTCCATGCCGCCGAGTTCTTCGGACCATTGCTGGTAAAGCTGGCGGGCGCGTTGTTTCACGGCGAATTCGTCGTCGCCGCACACCAGTGCCAGAGATGAGGCTTTGGCGGCGGACATGTTAGTCAGCGGCTTCGCTGCCGGACTCGTTGATCCGGTTCAGCACCTCGCTCATGTCCTCCACCTGCTCGAACAGCGGCGTGGTGACAAAGATCGGTTTCTTTTGCGCGGCGGCGATGGCGAGGCAGTCGCTGGGACGCGCATCAATCTCGACAATCTTGCGGGCGACCTCGTTCTGCTGCTGCAAGATCAGCCGGGCGAAGTAGGTGGAATTCTTCAGGTCCGTGATGATGACGCGCTCGACGGTGATGTTGAAGCCCTTGAAGATCCGCTGCATCAAATCGTGCGTGAGCGGGCGCTCCTTGGGCTCGTCGCGCAGGAACATCCCGATGACCGCGCCCATCTGCGGTTCGACGTTGATGACGAAAACCTTTTCGTCGTTGCCGACGAACAACGCGCAACCGCTGGGGGCGGGGAGAATGCCGCGAATCTGGACCGGCACGACTTCATTTTTCACGCCCCAATCTTAAGGCACAATTTGCAAATGACAAGTCCGGCCCGAAGTGAGATTACCGCTTCCCCCGCCGCCGCCGGACGGGTAGCTTGTCGGCGCCCGGTTGAATCATCATGGCCCTGAAACCCCAGCCCATCGCAAATTTCCTAGGCAAGTTCACCGTCCTCAACGGCGCGGCGCGCGAGTTGTGGCTTACGTTCGCGGTCAAGCTGCTCAATTTTGCCGCCTACGCCGTGACCAACCTCGCGCTGAAACGCTGGCTCTCCGCCGATTTTGGCTACAGCGACCAGCAGGCGTTGGGCATCGTGGCGGTCTGGTCGGTCTCGATGACCGTGGTCACGCTCCTGGTCGGCGCGCTGACGGACGCCATCGGGCTGCGCAAGACCTTTTTTATCGGCATCTGGGTGTGCATCTTTGGCCGGGCGGTGATGGTGCTGTCCGGCTCGCCTTGGTTTGCCATTGCGTTCGGACTGTTTCCGTTGGCGGTGGGCGAGGCGCTGGGAACACCGGCGCTCGTGGCGGCCGTGCGGAAATTCTCCACCACCCGGCAGCGGTCGATTGCATTTTCCGCCTCCTACATGATGGTCAATGTTGGTTCCCTGATTGCCGCGTTTTTGTTCGACTGGGTGCGTCAGGGGCTCGGCGAACGCGGCCATCTCGTGCTGCCCGGGTTGGATGGTTCCATCTCGACCTATCGCGCGCTGTTTCTGGTGAGCTTTGGCATCGAACTGTTGATGCTGCCGCTGGTGTGGCTGATGCGGCCCGGCGTGGAAGTCACGGACGCGGGCGTCAACATCAACCCGCCGCCGCGCCGCTTGCCGGGGGTGAATTTCCTGCAGTCGTTCTTTCGTTCCGTCTCCGGCAGCGCCAGGGAAACCATCCGGATTTTTGCGGAACTGTTCCACCAGTCGGCGTTTTACCGGCTGGTCGTGTTTCTGTTGCTGATTGCCTTTTTGAAACTGATCTTCATGCAGATGTATTACGTCTTCCCGGAATTCGGCATCCGCGAACTCGGCGAAGGCGCGCCCGTGGGCCGGCTCTGGGGCATCAACGCCATCATGGTCATTGTGCTGGTGCCGCTCATCGGCGCGCTCACCCAGCGCTATCCCGCCTACGGCATGGTGACGCTGGGCGGCGCGCTTTCCGCGGCATCGGTTTTCATCATGGCACTGCCGACCGCGTGGTTTCAACCGCTCGCCGACGGTCCGTTCGGCCAGTGGCTGGGCCATCATTATCTGGGCCTGACCGGCGCGGTCCATCCTTACTATGTGATGATCACGCTCTACGTCATCGTGCTGTCCTTTGGCGAGGCGTTTTATTCCCCGCGCGTTTATGAATACGCCGCCGCCATCGCGCCGCACGGTCAGGAAGCCTCCTACGGCGCGCTCTCCTACATTCCGTTTCTGCTGGCGAAACTGCTGATCGGGACTTTTTCCGGCACCTTGCTGGCGACGTATTGCCCGGCGGTGGGGGTGCGCCATTCCGAAACCATGTGGTTGTTTGTCGCGCTCACCGCCACGATTGCGCCGGTCGGCTTGATCACCCTGCGCGGTTTGATCCGGGTGCCCGAAGCCGGGCGGGAAAAATGATTTATTTCTCCCAATGCCCAAATTTGTCCGCCGGTATTGCCGCGCCCACGGGATAGACGAGGTAAACCGCGTTGTGCGATTTGGTCCAGGCATGGATCACATCCACGCGTTTGTAGATGCGGCGGACGGATTCTCCATTTTCAAGACGCGTCGCCGGGTCGTTGATGACCACGTCGCCATCTCCGGTGAAACCGATGCAGACGATCAGATGCCCGTCATTGTCCGGCAGCCGGCCCGGCTGGAGCCAGTCCCAGCGCGTCGAAAGAATCACGGGAAAGCCCGCCGCAATCCAGGCTTCCACCTCGGTGAGATCATCGAACCGCGTGACGTAGCTTCGCATGCCGCTGAAACCGCCGGCAAACGCCGAGTTGAACGGCCAGTTGCCCGTGCCGGCAAAATCTTTGTCATAAACTTTGGCCGCGACTTCCGGCACGGTGAGATTCATTTCCGGCCGGTTCAGGATCGCTGCCCAGCGCGACAGCACCATGGACAGCGAAGTGGGACTGCACCAGCCTTTGGCATTGGGATAGCCGAGCTGCGAATGTTCCGGCGTCGGAATGATTTTTCCCCACGCCGCGCGATTGGGCGGACGAACCGCGGTCGGAACTTTCGTGTTTGAAAAAGAGACCCCAAGAAATTTCAAGACCGGCCGCGCGCCATTGGTCCCGCCGAGCGTCATGCGGATTTGCACCGCCTCCGCCGGCTGCGTCAAACCCAACGTGTCCGTGTCCACGTAGCCGTCGGCGTCCTTCTGGCCGCGCACGCTCGTGCGCGGAAAAACCTGGTTGTCCGGCGACCAATTGCCCAGCGTATAAAACTTCGTGGCGCGGTCTGGCGAAATCGCGCGCGCCTCGATTTTCAAATAGGTGCCGGCCGGCGCGTCGGCGTTCCAGGAAACGATGAGTTCGTTCCAGGGGATTTGCGCATGGATTTCCGGCGAGAGCAGCACGGTCACGTCGCCGGGTTCATGCGCGAGGCTGAAAGCTGAAAAATTTGTCAGCCCGGCGAAATGGCTGAAATCAGTTTTCGTGGCCGGCGGCTGCGTCTTGCAGCCGGACAAAATGACGGCGACCAGCACGAGCCCGATATTTAACTTCTTGAACATGGTGAGCCCATGGTTGGGGTAAACCGGGGCCAAAGTCTAGCCCCCTGATTTGGTTGTTCACGCCGGATTGTAATTGAGCCACGGCCCCAGCCAGCGTTCCATCTCCGAAAGTGTTTTGCCTTTGCGCTTGGCTAAGTCTTCCACCTGATCTTTGCCGAGCTTGCCAACGGCGAAATATTTTGATTCCGGATGTGCGAAGTAAAGTCCGCTGACCGAACTGCCGGGCCACATGGCGAAACTTTCGGTGAGCTTGATGCCGGTGTGTTTTTCCACATCGAGCAGGTCCCAGAGGATTTCTTTCTCCGTGTGATCGGGCGATGCGGGATAACCGGCAGCCGGCCGGATGCCACGATATTTTTCCTCGATCAAATCGGCGGCGGTCAACTTTTCCAGTTTGCCAAAACCCCATTCGTCGCGGACGCGCTTGTGCAGGTATTCGGCGAACGCTTCGGCCAGACGATCGGCAATGGCTTCGGCGAGGATGGCGTTGTAGTCGTCGTGTTCGGCCTTGAATTTTTCGACGATGTCTTTCAAGCCATGCCCGCTGGTGACGGCGAACGCGCCGATGTGATCCGCCTGCGCGGTGTCTTTGGGCGCGACGAAATCAGCCAGACACCAATTCGGCGTGCCGTCGCCTTTTTCAATTTGCTGGCGCAGGAAATGGAGTTTCGTCCGCAAATGTTTGCGCGAGTCGTTGGTGTAAACTTCCACGTCGTCGCCGACGGCGTTCGCGGCGAACAGGCCATAGACCGCTTGAAGTTTCAGCGATTTGATCGCGCCGAACTCCGCCAGCATTTTCTGCGCGTCGGCAAATAGCTTGGTGGCTTCCTCGCCGTGCTTTTCGTGCGTAAGAATCTTGGGATACACGCCGCGTAATTCCCACGTGTGGAAGAACGGCGTCCAATCAATAAATGGCACGAGTTCCTCAATGGAAACGCTGAATGCGCCGGCATGGCCGTGCGACGAGCCGCAATCGCATTTGCCCGGATTAAATTTTTCCGAGGACAAAGTGCGCACACCGGTGAACTCCGGTTTCGGCAAATCGTCGTATTTTAATTTGGGTGCGTTCGCGCGCGCAGCTTTGAGCGAAAGCAATTTCACCTGAGAAGCGCCATGCTGCGCTCGGAGTTTTTCGTAATCGTCGCGCAAACTTTTTACAAACGGCGCTTTGCCGTCCTTGCTCAACAAACTCGTCATCACCGGCACGGCGCGGCTGGCGTCGAGCACATGGACGACCGGCTCGCTGTAATGCTGCGCGACTTTGACGGCGGTGTGCGCGCGGCTCGTCGTCGCGCCGCCGATAAGCAACGGCACTTTGAAATTTTGCCGTTCCATTTCGCGGGCGACGTGAACCATCTCGTCGAGGGACGGCGTGATGAGTCCGCTCAGGCCAATGATGTCGGCCTTCTCGAGTTTCGCCCGCTCCAGAATCTTTTCGCACGGCACCATCACGCCCATGTCAATGACCTCGTAGTTATTACAGGCCAGCACGACACCGACGATGTTCTTGCCGATGTCATGCACGTCACCTTTGACGGTGGCGAGGACGATCTTGCCTTGCGCCTTCACGACTTCGCCGCGCGCGACCATCGCGGCCTTTTCGGCCTCCATGAACGGCGTGAGATACGCGACGGATTTTTTCATGACGCGTGCCGACTTCACGACTTGCGGCAAAAACATTTTGCCCGCGCCGAACAAATCACCGACGACGCTCATGCCCGCCATCAGCGGACCTTCGATTACCGTGAGCGGTTTGCCGTATTTCTTCAACGCTTCCTCGGTGTCGGCGTCGATGTAGAGGTCGATGCCTTTCACGAGCGAGTGCGAGAGGCGTTCCTCGACCGTGCTCTTGCGCCATTCTTCCTCGACCTTTTTGTCGGTGGCGGTTGTGCCCGCGCTGGCGGCTTTGAGTTTTTCGCCAAAAGTCACCAGACGTTCGGTCGCGTCGGGACGACGATTCAACAAAACGTCTTCGACGAGTTCTTTCAACTCCGGCTCGATCTCTTCGTAGACTTCCAGCATACCGGCGTTCACGATGGCCATGTCCATCCCTGCCTTGATGGCGTGGAAGAGAAACGCGCTGTGCATGGCCTCGCGCACGGGATTGTTGCCCCGGAAGCCAAACGACACGTTCGATACACCACCGCTGACTTTCGCGTGTGGAAGATTCGCCTTGATCCAACGCGTGGCTTCGATGAAGTCCACCGCGTAGTTGTTGTGCTCCTCGATGCCCGTGCCGACGGTGAGGATGTTCGGATCGAAAATGATGTCCTCGGGCGGGAAACCGACTTCGTCCACGAGAATGCGGTAGGCGCGTTCGCAGATGCGGATTTTGTCCACGAGCGTCGCCGCCTGGCCTTGTTCATCAAAGGCCATGACAACCACGGCGGCGCCGTATTTCAAAACTTTGTGCGCGTGCTCGCGGAATTTCGCTTCGCCTTCCTTCATCGAAATGGAGTTCAAGATGCCTTTGCCCTGAACGCATTTCAGGCCGGCTTCGATGACTTCCCACTTCGATGAGTCCACCATGAACGGGACTTTGGCGACTTCGGGTTCGCTGCCGAGAAGTTGCAGGAAACGTGTCATCGCGGCGACGCCGTCGATCATCCCTTCGTCCATGCAGATGTCGATGATGTTCGCGCCGTTCTCGACCTGCTGCCGCGCAATGGCGACAGCTTCGTCGTAATTGTTTTCCTTGATGAGCTTGGCGAATTTCGGCGAACCCGCGACGTTCGTGCGCTCGCCGATCATGATGAACTGCCCGATCTGCTGCGTGAACGGCTGCGAACCGGAGAGACGCAACGGAATCGCCGCGCCGGTGGAAAATTTTATCTCCGCTTGCGGCTGACGCGGCGGCTTGCCTTCGAGTGCTCTCGCAATCGCCGCGATGTGTTCCGGCGTGTTGCCGCAGCAACCGCCCGCGATGTTGATTAAATTGCTCGCAGCGAATTCGCCGAGAAAATTGCCCATGTCCTCCGGCTTCAAATCAAAGCCGGTCGGCGACAGCGGATTCGGCAAGCCGGCGTTCGGATAGCACGAGATCGCGGTGTTCGATTTCTCCGCGAGTTCCGCGAGGAACGGGCGCATGAGGTCCGGCCCAAGCGAGCAGTTCAGGCCGATGGCAATCGGCTTCACGTGCTTCATGGCATTCCAATACGCCTCGATGGTCTGCGCCGAGATCATGGTCTCGCCGCCACGACCGACGGCGGCGGAGATCATGATGGGCAGAATCTTTTTGTCTTGCTCGAAAACTTCCTGGATCGCCACGAGCGCCGCTTTGGCGTTGAGCGAATCGAAGATCGTCTCGACCAACAAAATGTCCGAGCCGCCCGCAATGAGTCCGCGAATCTGGTGCGTGTAAGCGGTCTTCACCTGATCAAACGTGCAAACGCGGAAGCCCGCGTCATCCGCATCCGGCGAATTGGACAGCGAAACCGTCAGCGGTCCGACCGCGCCGGCAACGAACCGCGGACGACCGGTTTTGTTCGCGATGAGGTCGGCCCATTCGCGGCATTGCTTGGCGGACTGCTCGTTGATCTCCCACGCGAGGTCGTTGAGAAATTTGTTTTCGATGACGCCCTGATAAAACGCCGGATCCTTGCGTCCGCCGTGTTCGCGCGGGTCGTCCACGAAGAATTCGCTTTGCCCAATGCTTGTGGCGGAAAACGTGTTCGTTTCGATGATGTCCGCCCCCGCTTCGAGAAAGCGGCGATGAATATCGCAAATGGTCGCCGCCTGCGTGAGCGAGTAAAGGTCGCCGTTGTTCTTGAGGTCCTTTTTGGAATCCTTGAACCGCTCGCCGCGGATCTCCGCCTCGCCCAGTCCGTAGGTGCGGATGGTCGTGCCCATCGCGCCGTCAATGATGACGATGCGTTCGCGGAGCGCTTTCTGCAGGAGTTCGGCGTTGTTCGACATGCCGCCAAGATAGGCAAAGCCGGGGCGATTTCAAATTAAAAATCAACGCATCCTGATTTGATGATATGATAAAACGGAAGGGAAAGGGTGCGGCCTTGATTGTCCACCGCACAACACGCGTTGTTTTTGGCCGCTTGATTCATTGACTCCGTGGGTCGGTTTGTTATTTTCACGACTCGTTTCGACGACAAAATCACTGGCAGACTCATTTTATGGCAAAAGCTAAATCACACAAATACGTTTACACCTGGGGCAACAAAAAAGCGGACGGCGACGGCTCGATGAAGCCGCTGCTCGGCGGCAAGGGCGCGAATCTCGCCGAGATGACGCGCATCGGTCTGCCCGTGCCTCCCGGTTTCACCATCACCACCGAAGTCTGCACGTATTTCTACGCGCACAAGAAGACCTATCCGAAGGAACTCCAGGGTCAGATGGAAGCCGGCATGGCCAACATGGAAAAGATCATGGGCACGAAGTTCGGCTCGACCACCGGCATGCCGCTGCTCGTCGCCGTCCGCTCCGGCGCGCGCGATTCCATGCCCGGCATGATGGACACGATTTTGAACCTCGGCTTGAACGACCAGTCCGTCGTCGCCCTGGCCGAAGCCACCAAGAATCCGCGTTTCGCGTGGGATTGCTACCGCCGCTTCATCCAGATGTATGGCGACGTCGTCATCGGCGTGCAGAAGCGCGCCAACGAAGATCACGAACCGTTTGAAACCGTCATCCACGAATTCAAGCACGAGAAATACCACAAGGACATCGTGGACTCCGAACTGACCGCCGAAGATCAGGCCGAACTCGTCAAGCGCTTCAAGGCGCTCGTCAAGGAACGCACGGGCAAGGATTTTCCGACCAATCCGTGGGATCAATTGCGCGGCGCAGCCGGCGCGGTGTTCGGTTCCTGGATGAACGACCGTGCGATCGTGTATCGCCGCAAATATAATATTCCCGCCGAATGGGGCACGGCCGTCAACGTGCAGGCCATGGTGTTCGGCAACACCGGTGATGATTCCGGTTCCGGCGTGGCGTTCACGCGCAACCCGGCCAACGGCACCAATGAATTCTACGGCGAATTCCTCATCAACGCCCAGGGCGAGGACGTCGTCGCCGGCGTCCGCACGCCCGAGCCCGTCTTGAAGTTGAAGGACGAAATGCCCAAGTCCTACGCGGAACTCATGGCCGTGCGCAAGACCTTGGAAAAACATTTCAAGGATGTGCAGGACATCGAATTCACCGTCCAGAGCGGCAAACTGTTCATGCTCCAGACGCGCAACGGCAAGCGCACCGCCGCCGCCGCGCTCAAGTTCGCCGCCGACATGGTGAAGGAAAAACTCATCGACTGGGAAACGGCGATTCTCCGGAACCCGGCCGACCAGCTCGAGCAATTACTCGCGCCCATCTTCGATCTCAGCGAAGTCAAGAAGGCCAAGGTCATCGCCACCGGTCTCCCGGCCGGCCCTGGCGCAGCGACCGGCAAAATCTATTTCAACGCCGATCGCGCCGTGCTGGCCGAGCAGAAGGGGGAAAAAGTCCTCCTCGTCCGCATTGAAACTTCGCCCGAAGACTTGCGCGGCATGATCGCGGCAGAGGGCATTCTCACCGCTCGCGGCGGCGTGAGTTCCCACGCGGCGCTGGTTGCCCGTCAGATGGGAAAGGTCTGCGTCTGCGGCGCTGCCGGCGTGCAGATTGATTACGACAAGAAGACGACCACGATTGACGGCCAGACCTTCAATGAAGGCGACTTCCTCTCGATTGATGGCACATCAGGCCTCGTCTATGCGGGCCAGATCAAGACGGCTCCGTCCGAAATCATCACCGGCCTGCTGCATGATGACAAGGTTGCCCAGAAGACCGAGAAATATAAGAACTACGTCCAGTTGATGAGCTGGTGCAAAAAGGCGACGAAGCTCGCCGTCCGCACCAACGCCGACACGCCCGAGCAGACCTCGCAGGCCATCGCGTTTGGCGCGGAAGGCATCGGCCTCACCCGCACGGAACATATGTTCTTTGAAGGGAACCGCATTGACGCGATGCGCGAGATGATTCTCGCCGACACACTCGAAGCCCGCGAAGCCGCGCTCGCGAAATTGCTGCCGTATCAACGCGACGACTTCTTCGGCATCTTCAAGGCGCTGAAAGGTTATCCGGCCACGATCCGTTTCCTCGATCCGCCGCTGCACGAATTCCTTCCGAACACGAAGGAAGCGCAGATGGATCTCGCGCGGAAGCTCAACATTCCCTTCGATAAGATCTCCAACCGCGTGCATGAACTCCACGAGTTCAATCCCATGCTCGGTTTCCGCGGCTGCCGTCTGGGCATCAAGTTCCCGGAAATCACCCGCATGCAGGCGCGCGCCGTCTGCGAAGCGGCGGCGGATGCGCAGAAGGCCGGCTTCAAGCCCAAACCCGAAATCATGATCCCGCTCGTCGGGTTCAAACGCGAACTCGACCTTCAAGTCGCGATCGTTCACGAAGTCGCCAAGCAGGTGATGGCCGAGAAGAAGGTGAAATTCACCTACAGCGTCGGCACGATGATCGAAGTTCCCCGTGGCGCGCTCACGGCGGACGAGATCGCGCAGACCGCTGAATTCTTCAGCTTCGGCACGAACGACCTCACGCAGACCTGCCTGGGCATGTCGCGCGACGATTCCGGCTCGTTCCTCGGCGCCTACACCGAGAATGAGATCATCAAAAAGAATCCGTTCGCCTCGATCGACCAGACCGGCGTGGGCCAGCTCATCCAGATCGCGGCGGAGAAGGGCAACAAGACCCGTCCCGGCATCAAGCTCGGCATCTGCGGCGAACATGGCGGCGACCCCGACTCCGTGAAGTTCTGCCATCGCGTCGGCCTCACCTACGTGAGCTGCTCGCCGTATCGCGTGCCCGTCGCCCGCTTGGCCGCCGCCCAGGCCGCCATCGAAGAGAAGCGCAAGGCGAAGACGGTTGCGAAGAAGAAGTAAATCGGTGGGGCGAGACTCCGTCGAGCCCTGAATCAATTCAACAGCCGCTCCGGGAAACCGGGGCGGCTTTTTATTTGGGTGCCAGAATTCACAGACAGCGCTCTATAGTTGCCGCTGCCAGGCAATCTCCCACAAACAAAGCGCCGCACCATTTGCCCGGACCGTAGGCGACCCGTTTTTGCAGTGGCAGACTTATTGGAAGACAACGTGGGCCATTCCCCGGCGGAAACTCGACTTGTCAATGGCGATTTCTCCGCGGAGGCATGCGCCAGCACCTTGGTTGAAAATCCTTGAAACGACGGGTCGGGGAAAGCAATCATCGCCACCGCACCACCCGTATGCACCTCCCGCCTTCAACGAAGCCGGAGTGTTGGCCGTATCCAGCCGCACAAATTGGGGCTCAACCCTGCGCTTGCTGCATTTATCGACACGCTGGCGACAAATTCACTGCAAGTGCAGTGCCTTATGTAATTATGTGGGCAAGATCATACGCCTGAGTTTTAAACGAACAATCCATTAACCAACCTAAGTTATGAAAACGACACCTCAACCAATGCTGCTGGCCGTTGCGCTGATGGGCGCGCTGGCTTTCACCCACTCTGTGCAGGCCTGCACGGGCATCCAGCTCACCGCCGAGGATGGCTCGGTGATCCATGCACGCACGCTGGAGTTCGCCGTGGATCTGCACTCCGATGTCCTCGTATTTCCGCGCGGCCTGGCGCGGACGGGCATCACGCCCGAGGGCGAGAACGGGTTGAAATGGACCTCCAAATACGCCTGTGTCGGCGCCAACGGCGTCGGCTTGCCCATCATCATTGATGGCGTGAATGAAAAAGGCCTCGCCGCCGGCCTCTTTTATTTTCCCACCAGCGCCGGCTACCCGAAATATGTTTCCGGCGACGCCGACAAGACCATCGCGCCGTGGCAGCTCGCTTCATGGATTCTTGAGAACTTTGCGACCGTGGACGAGGTCAAACAGAACATCGGCAACATCATTGTGGCCGAGGTTGTCCTCAAGGCGTGGGGTTTCTCGCCGCCGGTCCATTGCATCGTGAATGACGCGTCGGGCAAAAGCATCGTCATCGAATATGTGGACGGCAAACTGAATGTCCATGACAACCCGCTGGGCGCCATGAGCAATTCACCGACCTTCGACTGGCACATGACGAACCTGCGCAACTACGTCAACTTTTCGCTCACCAACCGTCCGCCGGTGAAGGTCGGCAGCGTCGAACTGGTCGGCTTTGGCCAGGGCACGGGCATGCTCGGGTTGCCGGGAGATTTCACGCCGCCGTCGCGGTTTGTCCGGGCCGTCGCTTACAGCACGTCCGCGCTGCCCGTCAGGACGGGCGACGCGGCGGTGCTTCAGGCTTTTCACATCCTGAACATGTTTGACATCCCCAAGGGCACCGTGCGCGAAGGGGAAACGGATGAGCATGGCAATGTCGTGGCCGATTACACCGTCTGGACGAGCGCCAGCGATTTGAAGGCCCGGCGCTTTTACATCCGCACCTATGAGAACAGCCAGATCCGTTCGGTGGACCTGACGACCATGAAACTCGATGGCAAGGACATCATCACGATTTCGCTGAAGGGCGATGAGGTGATTAAATCCTTGAATCCCTGATCCAGGTTTTCAATGCCGGGATTCGCAAAGCCGACTGTGGGTCTGGCGGGCGGGCTCGCTGTTCTTGCGCACACTTCTGCTAGGTGGCGGTCCGGGAGTTTGGCGATACTAGGCTCTTTATGGATCAGGCTGCTTAAATTTTTGCCGACGAAAAAAACGAACACATGAAACTCACCAAAATATTAACGGCGGCCGGGGTCGTGCTGGCCGGCGGCGTTTTGTTGGATCAATCCGCCCTGGCGGGCGGTATTGATCTTTATGAAATTTCCACGCCGGACGTGGGACTGGCCTCGGCGGGCTACGCGGCCGCCGCGCAGGATGCGTCCACGCTGTTCAAAAATCCCGCCGGGATGAGTCGTTTGGACGGGCCGCAATTGAATTCCAGCCTCCAGGTGCTTTACGGCAACGCGAAATTCTCGGGTAATTCCAAGAGCTCGGCGGGTGGCAATGGGGACAACGCCATTGGCGCCATGCCTGGAGCCAGTTTGTTTGTCACCTACCCGGTGACGGAGAAGCTGACGGTCGGTTTCGGCGCCTTTTCCTACTTCGGCCTTTCCGAAGATTACGGCAACAGCTGGTCCGGTCGTTACTACATGGAGAAGGGGACG
>TBL_comb47_HYPODRAFT_10003351_pt1 | contig 19035 bp, 17 predicted proteins | sample TroBogypolimnion_40_FD_10682 | JGI IMG/M metagenome (IMG submission 10682) | reverse complement strand
GCCGGCCGCCTCGACCTTGGCGGGCTTGAGGGTGAGGATCGCCAGGACCTCCGCGAGCTCGGTGGAGGTCACCCCGCGCATGAAGATGAGGCCGCTGATCTGGCGTTCGGCCAGCTGCCGGGCCAGGGCGGTCAGGTGCAGGTGCTTGCCCTCGAACGGCGTCCCGTCCAGGAACAGCCGGTTCTGGTTGGTGGCGATATGGATGCTGGGCTTGGCGGCGAGCCACTCGTCCATCTGGGCGCCCAGGGCCGAGACGGCCATCTGGGCGCGGGGATGGCTCGCGGTGTACATGAGCTGGGCCTTGAGGGCCAACTGGAGGCTTTGCACCAGATCCAGGAACTCGCTCATGACGGGGTGGGCTCCATGGGCTCGGTCCATTCCCGCTTCAGCTGCCGGTAATGGGCGATGAGGAAGGTGACCCGGCGCTCGGCCTCCTTGCGCGCGGGCTTGGTGTTCATCGAGGCGGCGATGGTCCGGGCCCGGTCCAGCCAGAGCTCCCCGCGCTCCAGGATGCCGGCGGTGTCGATGGGCTCGAACGCCCCGGCGATGCAGCCGAAATGGACGAGGCTGGCCGCGCCGATCTTGCTCAGCTTGTCGGCGTCCCAGAGGCAGGCCGTCTCCGCCGGTTCCAGCCGGGTATGGCGCTTGAGCCCCACGTGGTGTTCGATGGCGTGGCGCACCGCCGGGATCTTGGCCGGGGGGAAATCGGTCCCCTCCAGGACCGACTCCACCACGGCGGAGGCGTCCCGGGCATGGGTGTCCTTGCCCTTGGCGCTGTTCAGGAACTTGCGGCAGTCGTGGAGCCAGGCCGCGCACTCGACGACCTCGGGGTCGGCCCCGGCCAGCGGCGCCAGCCACCTGGCGATCTTGACCGTGGCCAGGGTGTGCTCGAACCGGTAGTCGAAGACGGGGCGCGGGCCGAGCGGCCCCTGATGGGATATTCCCCAGAAGCGGACGGCGTCCGCCTCGGTGTGTGCCCTCAGGGCCGCTTCACATGCCTCGCGCCAAGCAATCATTTAGAGGATTGTCGCACATAGTCCCGGAGCGCGGCAGCGGTCTTGCGGATCTCCTCGTACATGGGCCGGTCGTGCCAGACCGGGCATTCCCGGCCGAGGGCCTCCATCAGGGGCTTGAGGTTGACCGCGGGCGCCTGGTTCAGGATGCGCACCCCTTCCAGGGCCATCCGCGCCTCCAGCACCAGCACCTGCTCCAGGGCGTCCACCGCCCGCCAGAGCTTGCGGGCGGCGATGGGGCCCATGCTGACGTGGTCCTCCTTGCCGGCGCTGGTGGGGATGGAGTCCACGCAGGCCGGGTGGGCCAGGCCCTTCATCTCCGAGACCAGGGCGGCGGAGGTGACGTGGGCCATCATGAAGCCGGATTCCAGCCCGCCGTTCTGGGTGAGGAAGGCCGGCAGGTCGGAGTAGGCCGGGTTGACCATCCGCTCCTGGCGCCGCTCGGAGATGCTGGCCAGGTCGCAGGCGGCGATGGCGAGCAGATCGCAGGCGAAGGCCGGGTACTGGCCGTGGAAGTTGCCGCCGCTCCGGCTTTCCTGGGTGTCGGTGAAGATCATCGGGTTGTCGGTGGCGCTGTTCAGCTCCCGCTCCAGGATGCCGGCGCCGAAGTCCAGGGCGTCCCGGGCCACCCCGTGGACCTGGGGCAGGCAGCGCAGGGAGTAGGCGTCCTGGACCCGGTGGCAGTCCTTGTGCCCTTCGCTGATCTCGCTGGTGGCGCCCAGGATCTCGCGCATGTGGGCGGCGACCAGGATCTGCCCGGGGTGGGGCCGGGCCAGGTGGATCCGGGGGTCGAAGGCGGCCCGGGTGCCGCGCAGGGCCTCCAGGGACAGGGCGGCGATCTCGTCGGCCAGGGGCACCAGGTCCATGAGCCGGGCCACGGCCAGGTTGCCGATGGCGGTGATGACCTGGGTGCCGTTGATGAGGGCGAGCCCCTCCTTGGCTTCCAGGACGATGGGGGCGAGGCCGGCCTTGGCCAGGGCCGCGCCGCCGGGGATCCGCCCGGCGCCTTCCCAGGCTTCGCCTTCGCCCACCAGCAGCAGGGCCATGTGCGCCAGGGGCGCCAGGTCGCCCGAGGCCCCCACGCTGCCCTGGCTGGGGATGACCGGCAGGACGCCGCGGTTCAGGCAGTCCGTCAGCAGCTGGATGGCCACGGGCCGGATGCCCGAGTGGGCCTTGAGCAGGCAGTTGATGCGGGCGGCCATCAGGGCCCGGGTCTGGTCCTGGGGCAGCGGCTCGCCCACGCCGGCGGCGTGGCTGCGGATGAGGTTCAGCTGCAGCTGCGCCAGCTGCCCGGGGGGGATGACGACGGTGGCGAACTGGCCGAACCCGGTGTTGATGCCGTAGACCGTCCGGCCTTCGTCCAGGATCCGCTGGATGACCTTGCGGTTCTCTTTCACCCGTTCCAGGGCGGCGGCTTCCAGGGAGACCTCCTCGCCGGCCGCGATGCGGGAAAGTGCACGGGCATCCAGGCCGGTACCGGAAAGGCAGATCATGGGAACTCCTATGGCGGCGCTGCCGCGATGAGATGAGATCCTATTGTATCAAATTGTCTGGACAATTGCGGAGCAAGTCTTTCGAACGTTTTTATCCAACGGCTGAACCGGGCCGCAAGGGAATCAGAGGGGATCCATCTCGGGCAGTTCGGTGGGGCGGCGCAGGATGCTGGCGGCCAGGAAGAGGCCCATGCCCATGAACGCCGCGGCCACCCAGTAGGGGGCGGCGAAGCCGAACTTGGCGAAGGTGAAGGTGCCGATCAGGGGGCCGGCGATCCGGCCCACGGTGGACATGGAGCTGATCACGCCGAACAGGCCGCCCTGCTCGTCGGGCGGGGTGATCTGGCTGGCCAGGGCGGAGGTGGCGGTGGTGTTCATGCCGGAACCCCAGACCAGGGGGATCATGATGAGGAGGAAGGGGGCTTCCCAGGGCAGGTAGGGGATGAAGGGCAGGCTGACGGCCATGAGGGCGAGGCCGGCCATGAGCGCGAACCGTTCGGGGATGCGCTTGGCCACCACCCGGACCAGTCCGCCCTGGTAGATCACGATCAGGAAGCCGATGAAGGCGAAGATGTAGCCGACCTCCCGCTGGCCGAAGTTGAAGCGCCGGGCGCACAGCAGGCTGTACGTACCTTCCATCATCGCGAAGCCGGTCATGGCCAGGAAGGCGATGAACAGGATCTGGGGCATGCCGGGGCGCTTGAGGGCGCGCTTGAGGGCGTGGCCGCGGCTCTGGATCTTGCGGGCGTGGAGCCGGGCCGCGGGCAGGAGGGTCTCCGGCAGCCAGAACAGCACCAGCATGGAGGCGGTCAGGCTCATGCCGGCGGCCACGAAGAAGGGCAGCTGCCAGCCGTAGTTGGCCAGCATCTGCTTGCCCGCCTGGGAACCGGCCAGGATCCCGGCCAGGGCCGGTCCCAGGACGAAGCCCAGCCCGAAGGCCGCGCCGATGATCCCGAGGGCCTTGGACCGCTCGCTGGGCGAGGAGGAATCCGCCATGGCCGCCTGGGCCACGGAGATGTTGCCGCCGGTGATGCCGTCCAGCACCCGGGCCACCAGGACCCATTCGAACTGTCCGGTGATGGCCATGAGCAGGTAGGCCAGGCAGGTGCCCATGAGCGAGACCCACAGGACCGGCCTGCGCCCCACCAGGTCGGAGACCCGCCCGAGGATGGGGGCGGCGATGAACTGGGCGATGGGGTGGATCACCAGCACGACGCCGGCCCAGATGGCGAAGGGGTCCTTGAGGTTCAAGGCGTTGTTCACCCAGCTCATCCAGGGCGAGGGGTGCAGGGCGAGGCTCTTGGCGTAGAGCGGCAGGATGGGGATGACGATTCCGAAACCGAGGAGGTCCACGACGACTGTCAGGAAGATGGCAAGCTGGGCACGCTTCGATGGCTGCATGAAGTCTCCAATCTTCCAAGATAGCGGCTTGGAGGAAACCTTTCAGCATGGGCGGTGGGCAAAACCTTCCAAATCGGTCAATATTGGCTGATAGCCAAGTGTTTTCGGGCAGGGCCCGGGCCGAATATGAATTTAGTATCCTACTGCATGACAGCTGTGGAGATGGCCATGTGGCATGCCGAGCACACCCTGGACACCACCGCGCCGCCGGACCGGATCTGGGCGCAGATGGAACGGGTCGCCGACTGGCCGCGCTGGGACACCGGTCTGGCCTGGGCCGAGCTGCCCGGGTCCTTCGCCGCGGGGGCCCAGGGCTCCATGAAGTTCAAGAGCGAAAGCCCCAGGTCCTTCCTGCTCTCCGCGGTGAGCGCCGAGCAGGGCTTCACCGCGCTGATCCGGCTGCCCCTGGCGGAGGTGCGGCACATCCACCGCCAGGAAAGCTCGGCGATCGGCACCCGCATGACCCACCGCATCGAGATCCACGGCATCCTGTCGTGGCTCTACGGCTGGAGCCTGGGCCGCCGGCTGCGGGAGGACCTGGCCCCCAGCATGCGCCGCCTGGCCCGGCTGGCGTCCTGAACCTGAACAGAAAGGAACATCCATGTCCAAGGCGATCCGTTTCCATCAGACCGGCGGTCCCGAAGTCCTCCTCATGGAGGAAGTGGAGGTCGGCGATCCGGGCCCCGGTGAGGCCAGGGTCCGGCACGCGGCCTGCGGCGTCAATTTCGTCGACTGCTACCAGCGCAGCGGCCTGTACCCGATGGCCCTGCCTTCGGGCGCCGGCGGCGAAGGGGCCGGGGTGGTCGAGGCGGTGGGCCCGGGGGTCGCGAACGTCAAGCCCGGCGACCGGGTGGCCTATGCCGGCGGCGCTCCGGGGGCCTACTGCGAGGTCCGCAACCTGGCCGCGGACCGGCTCTGCCTGCTGCCCGAGGGGATCAGCTTCGAGCAGGGCGCCGCGATGATGCTGAAGGGCCTGACCGTGCAGTACCTGATCCGCCAGACCCACCGGGTGGCGGCCGGGGAGACGGTGCTGTTCCACGCCGCCGCCGGGGGCGTGGGCCTGATCGCCTGCCAGTGGCTGAAGGCGCTGGGCGCCACCGTGATCGGCACGGCGGGGTCCGAGGCGAAGTGCCGGCTGGCCGTCGAACACGGGGCGGACCACTGCATCAACTACCGCACCGAGGATTTCACCGCCCGGGTCAAGGAGCTCACCGGGGGCGAAGGGGTGCCGGTGGTCTACGACTCGGTGGGCAAGGACACCTTCGCGGGCTCCATCGCCTGCCTGCGGCCCCTGGGGCTGATGGTCAGCTTCGGCAACGCCTCCGGCCCGGTGCCGCCGATGGCGCTCAGCGTGCTGGCCAACGGCGGATCGCTCTTCCTCACCCGTCCGACCCTGAACACCTATGCCGCCAGGCGCGCCGACCTGGAGGCCATGGCCCGGGACCTGTTCGAGGTGGTGCTCTCCGGCCGGGTGAAGATCGGGATCGGCCGGCGCTACGCGCTCAAGGACGCGGCCCAGGCCCACCGGGACCTGGAGGCCCGGGCGACCACCGGGGCCAGCATCCTGGTGCCGTAATTAATGGGGGAACATTGAGTTCATTGTCACCACCTGTGGCGAGAGGGTCGGGTGACCGGCCCTCCACAGCTGGGGGCATTTTATGGGCAAATTGCTGAAAGGACTTTGTTCGGCCACGCTGGTGCTGGCCGGGACCATGGGCATGGCGGAAACCAAGGGCAGGGCCACCATCAGGAACGATTCAAAAGTTCCCTGGGAGGTCTGGCATGAAACCCTGTGGCAGGATAAAAATCTGACTGCATTCATCAACAACGAGGACAAGGAACCGGTGGCCGCGTCGATGCCGGCCTGCCTGGCGTTCACCGTGCGGCCGGGGGAGACCCTCGAACTTGTGCCGATGCAGCAGTTCCCGGGCCGGTTCATGCGCGTGAGCTTCCGGCGGGAGAACCCGATCTATTTCAACCGGGCCACGTTCACCCTCCACCTGGACGCCGGCGAGGAGCCCCGCTGGGATCTGAAGGGCACCGACCTCGGCCATTTCGTCCGGCTGGACGGCCCGAGGCGACTGCGCCTGGTGGATCCCCGGTTCACCGGCCCCAGGCGCCGCATGCCCGGGATCCAGAAGGTCATCGACCAGCTGGACCCGAAGGGCGGGGCGGTCAGGGTCGACGAGGTCGTGGAGCGCAAGGAGGAGTGGAAGGGGGATCGCAAAGGCTGATCAGGCCAGGGACAGGGCCGCCACGACCCGCCCGGCCCCTTCCAGGAAGAGGTCCGGCCGCGGCAGCAGGCTGAGCACCAGATAGCCCTCCCCGGGCAGATCGAAGAAGTGGCCGGGGTGGACGTACACCTGCGCCTCCCGGAGCAGGCGCAGGGCGCAGGTTTCGGCCGGATCCACCGCGGGGCGCCGGAGGATGACCGACCAGCCGCCTTCCACCGGCAGCCGGGACAGGTGGGGATGGCCCGCCAGGGCCCGGTCCAGGGCGGCGAGGTTCCCGCGCAGGCGCTCGAGGATCCCAGCGCGGATCGAGGGCGCCAGCCGCAGCAGTTCCGGTGCCGCCGCCTGGGCCGGGGCGGAGACGGAAAGATACTGGTCGGCGATGAAGGCCAGCGGTTCCAGCAGGGCCCGGGCCCGCTCGCCCCGGGCCGCGATCCAGCCCAGCTTGATCTGGGGCAGGCCGGCGATCTTGCTCAGGCCGGAAAGGACGAACAGGGGGCAGCCCGGGGCGGCCGTCTCCAGGGCGGTGGGCAGGTGGTCCGGCGCGGGTTCGAGCACGTAGTCGGCGAACACCTCGTCCACCAGGAGGGCGAGGCCCCGGTCCGAGCAGAGGTCCAGGAGCCCCGCCCACTCCCCGCGGGAAAGATGGTGGCCGGTGGGATTGTTGGGGTTCACCACCACCACGGCCCGGGTGCGCGGGGTGACCGCGGCCGCCAGGGCGGGCAGATCGAGGTTCCAGCGCTCGTGCCGGAAGGCCGGGACGGTCCGGGCCTCCACCCCCTCCAGGGCCGCCAGCCAGTGGAACAGCGGATAGCTGGGGGACGGGACCAGGATCTCGTCGCCCGGATCGCACAGAAGCTTGAAGAGCCATGAATAGGCTTCGGAGGTGGAGGCCGTGAGGATCAGGTCGTCCGGATCCAGGCCGTGCCCGTGGTAGGCGGCGACGGCCTCCCGGGCCCCGGCCCGGCCCCGGGCGTCGGGCTCGTGGGCGAGCACCGCCGGCAGGCTCAGGGCCGCGAGGATCGCCTGCTCAGGGTACCGGAAGCCGCAGCGGGTCGGGTTGGAGACGGTCAGGTCGAGCCAGGGCAGGCCCAGGCGCCGGTGGCGGTCCAGCTCGGCGGACAGGGCGTTGGGTTCCATGGAGGCGGGAAGGCGTCGGGATGGCATGGAATCAGGATAGGATGATACCGACACGCAGGAGGTGCACGATGGCACGCAGCGCCAATGTCGCGGTGATCCTTGCCGGTTGCGGTCATGTGGACGGGGCGGAAGTGCGCGAGGCGGTGTTCGCGCTCCTGGCCCTGGACCAGCACGGCGCGGACTTTCAATGCCTGGCGCCCGACGCGGCCCAGGCCGAGGTGGTGGACCACGCCACCGGCCGGGTGGCCGGAGGCGGGCGGAACATCCTGCAGGAGGCGAGCCGGATCGCTCGGGTGGGGTTGTGCCTGGACCTGGCCGGGGCCGACCCGGGCCGCTACGACGCCCTGATCCTTCCCGGCGGCGCCGGGGTGGCCAAGAACCTGTGCAGCTTCGCCCAGGACGGGCCCGCGGCCAAGGTGCGGCCGGAGGTGGAAAGCTTCGTCCGGGCCTTCTTCGAGGCCGGCAAGCCGGTGGGGGCCATCTGCATCGCCCCGGCCCTGGTGGCCCTGGTGCTGCGCGGCATGGGCCGGGGCGGCGCGCTCACCCTGGGCAGCGGGGCGGGGACGGCCGGGGCCATGGCCAAGCTGGGGATCGACCACCGCGCGGTGGCCAGCGCCCGGGAGATCGTCGTCGACGAGGCCCTGAAGCTGGTGACCACGCCCGCCTACATGTTCGGCGAGGCCCGGCTGGGCGATGTCTGGGTGGGCATCGACCGCTGCGTCGCCGAGGTGCTCAAGCGCGTGCGATAAAAAAAATCGCTTGAACACTCTGCCGTGCAACCGGCGGCAAAATGTTTTATCATTCACGCTGTAGCACTGGAGCCCTGAGGTCCTCGGACCAAGGCTCTGTGTACCCTGGCCGAACAGCAGAAGGCGGACATTCCGGTGTCCGCGCATCTGCACCTTCCGTAGCGATCCGCAGAGACTCGTCGAGGTGTCCGCAGTGCTGAAGCTCCTGGTGAACGATAGAGCCGTCGAGACCGACCTGCCGCCCGGCAGTTCCCTGGTGGATTTCCTCCGCAACGACCTGCAGCTCCGGGGCACCAAGATCGGCTGCCGGGAGGGCGACTGCGGCGCCTGCACGGTGCTGGCCGGCGAGCTGGTGGAAGGCAGGATGCGCTACCAGTCCGTGGCCTCCTGCCTGAGCCCGCTGGGCAACGCCGAGGGCAGGCACATCGTGACCATCGAAGGCATCAACCAGGCGCACCTGAGCGCCATCCAGGCGGCCTTCGTGGAGCACAACGGCACCCAGTGCGGGTTCTGCACCCCGGGCTTCATCCTGTCCCTGTATGGCTTCTGCCTGGGCGGCAAGGAGCTGACCATGGCCAACGGGATCGAGGCGGTGGCCGGCAACATCTGCCGCTGCACCGGCTACGCGGCCATCAAGCGCTCCATGGCGGCCATCGTGGACAAGGTCCAGGCGCTGGACGCCGCCGATCCCCTGGGCTGGATGGTGGCCAACGGCTACCTGCCGGAGTACTTCCTGGGCATCCCCGGCCGGATGGCGGAGCGCGCCCAGGCGCCCCGGGCGCTCCCGGACACCGGATACATCCTGGCGGGGGGCACCGATCTCCTGATCCAGGACTTCGACGGCGCCGCCGACGCCGCCCAGGTGCGGCTGCTCTCCGGGCTCGAGGGCTTCAGCCGGATCACGGTGGAATCCGGCGGCTGCACCATCGGCGCGGCCTGCACCATCTCCCGGCTCAAGGATTCGGCCGAGCTCAACCGGCTCATTCCCGGACTGGCGGACTACCTGAGCCTGGTGGCCTCGCAGCCCATCCGCAACATGGGCACGGTCGGCGGCAACCTCGCCAACGCCTCGCCCCTGGGCGATCTGTGCGTCATCCTCATGGCGCTGGACGCCACCCTGCTGCTGTCCGGCCGGGACGGGAAGCGTGAGGTGGCGCTCAAGGACTTCTACTCGGGCTACAAGCAGGCCCGGAAGGACCCGGACGAGCTCATCGAAGCGATCCGCTTCGAGACGCCGGACGCGGACACCCGGTTCAGCTTCGAGAAGACCAGCAAGCGGGTCCACCTGGACATGGCCACCGTCAATTCCGCCCTGCGGATCCAGCTGGACGGCGGCGTCATCCGCAAGGCCTCCCTGGTCGCGGGCAGCCTCGGACCGAGCGTGTTCCGGCTGGAGCGGACCTCGGCGTTCCTGGAGGGCCGGACGGTGGACAACGCCACCTTCCGGGAGGCCGACCGGATCGCCCAGACCGAGATCTCGCCCATCAGCCGCCATCCGGGCGACGGCGACTACAAGCGCGCCCTCCTGCGCCAGCAGCTCCTGCTCCACCTCATGAGCTGCTCCCCCGGCAGCGTCACCCTGGAGGCCCTGTCATGAAGAACATCGACGCTGCGATCCATGTGCGGGGCGAATCGCTCTTCGTCAACGACCTGCCGGTGCTGGAAGGCACCCTGTACGGCGCCGTGTTCGGCTCCCCCGTGGCCCACGGCCGGATCCGCGCCCTGGACTGCTCCGCGGCCCTGGCCTGCGAAGGGGTGGTGGCCGTGCTGCGGGCTTCGGACATCCCCGGCGAGAACCAGATCGGCAGCATCCTGCCCGACGAGGAGCTGCTGGCGGAGGGGGAGGTGCACTTCCGGGGCATGCCCGTCGCCCTCGTGCTGGCCAGGACCGAGGACCTCGCCCTGCGCGCCCGCGGGAAGATCAAGGTGGACATCGAGGAGCTGCCGCCCCTGGTGAGCGCCCGGGCCGCCCACGCCGCGGGCAGCTTCATCTGCCCCTCCAGGACCTTCACCCTCGGCTCGGTGGCGTCCGCATGGCCGGACTGCGCCCACGTCGTCGAAGGCCGGGCGGAGATGGGCGGGCAGGAGCACGTCTACCTGGAGACCCAGGCCTCCTACGCCTGCCCCGCCGAGCACGGCGGCGTCAAGCTGCACACCTCCACCCAGGCCACCCGCTACGTCCAGCGCGGAGTGGCGCGGGTGCTGGGCCTGCCCATGCACAAGGTCGAGGTGGACACCAACCGGCTGGGCGGCGGATTCGGCGGCAAGGAGGACCAGGCCACGCCCTGGGCCTGCCTGGCCGCCCTGGGCGCCCACCTGCTGCGCAAGCCGGTGAAGCTGGTCCTGTCCCGGGCCGACGATATCCTGATGACCGGCAAGCGCCATCCGTATTCCTTCGATTTCAAGCTGGGCCTGGGCAAGGACCTGGAGATCCTCGGCTACGAACTGACCGCCTACCAGGACGCCGGGGCCTGCTCCGACGTGTCCCCGGCGGTGATGGAGCGGACCCTGTTCCACGCGGGGGGGAGCTACTTCATCCCCAACGCCCGGATCACCTGCCACAGTTGCCGGACCCACCTGCCGCCCAACACGGCGTTCCGGGGCTTCGGCGCGCCCCAGGCGATGTTCGCCATGGAGGCCGCCATCATGAAGGCGGCCGTGGCCCTGGGGGTGGACCCGGCGGCGATCCAGCGGCGGAACCTGCTGAAGGAAGGGGACGAGTTCCCCTACGGCCAGATCGCCGCGGGCTGCCACGCCGTCCAGTGCTGGGAGACCACCGCCGGCAGCTTCCAGGTGGAGCGGCTGCGGGCCGAGGTGGCGGCCTTCAACCGGGACAACGCCCTGTCCAAGCGGGGCCTGTCGATCTTCCCGCTCTGCTTCGGCGTCTCCTTCACCAAGACCAGCCTCAACCAGGGCCGCGCCCTGGTGCACGTCTACATGGACGGGTCGGTGAGCGTCAGCACCGGGGTGATCGAGATGGGCCAGGGGGTGAACACCAAGATCGTGCAGGCGGTGGCGCGGACCTTCTCCATCGCGCCCGGGCGGGTCACCGTCCACAGTACCAACACCACCCGCATCGCCAACGCCTCGCCCACCGCGGCCAGCACCGGCGCCGACCTGAACGGCGGAGCCGCGATCCTGGCCTGCGCGGCCATCCTCGGGCGCATGAAGGGGCTGGCGGCCCAGGTCCTGGGCGTGGGCGATCCAGGGCTGGTCGAGATGCGGGATGAAGTCGTGCATGTGCGGGGGGAGCGGACGGAGCTGGGCTGGAACCGGCTGGTCGCGCTGATGGACGAGCACCGGCTGTGCCTGTCCGAGCACGCCCACTACGCCACCCCGGTGATCCATTTCGACCATGCCCGGGAGAAGGGCCATCCCTTCTCCTACCACGTCTACGGCAACGCGGTGACGGTGGCGACGGTCGACTGCCTGCGCGGCACCTACGGGATCGACCAGGTGAAGCTGGTCCACGACTGTGGCGCCAGCATGAACCTGGATATCGACATCGGCCAGATCGAAGGGGCGCTGCTGCAGGGGATCGGTCTCATGACCCTCGAAGAGCTGCTCTACGGGCCGAACGGGAAGAACATCTACGCCTCCCTTTCCAGCTACAAGGTGCCGGACATCTACAGCGCGCCCGGGGTGCTGGAGGTGCTGCCCCTGGACACCCCGCCGGATCCGCTGGCCCTGCTGGGCTCCAAGGCGGTCGGCGAACCGCCCCTGATGTACGGGATCGGCAGCTATTTCGCCATTCTCCAGGCGATGCGGGCCTTCAATCCGGGGCTGGAGCTGGAACTTGCGGCGCCTCTGACTCCGCAGAGATGTCTGATGTCGTTGTACTCGGAGGCTAGGAAAAACTAGCCGGTGATGCACGGTGATGAACAGTGATGTATCTAGTGGATCGAGTCTGCCTTTGGGTTGCGCGCCGCGAGCATGGGCGCCCCCGGGTCTGGATGGACGGTGGTCCAGGAACACGCTGGCGTGTTCCTGGACCACCGTCCATCCGGACTCCCTGGGCATAGCCCAGGGACCCCGCCGTTGGCGGGGCCTGGAGCGCCCATGCGGGTTGGGCGGAAAGCCGATGATCACCAAGCTCATCACCGTCCATCACCGTGCATCACCGGCTAGAGTGTTTTTCCTTCATGCTGCCGGATTTTGATTCGCACGTCTTGACAAAACCGCCGTTGGCTTTTTCGAGCCGGACAAACTGCAGGGCCTGCATTAGACTGCCGCCATGATTCCATCACCGGCAGACCCTGACGCGGTTCCCCGTCCCAACCTCCTGGACCGCTGGGTGCGCCGGTTCAGCCGCATCAGCTACGCGCTGGTGGTGATCCTGCTCTATCTGCTCGCCGCCACGGCGCTCGGACTGGCCGCGGCGCCGGCCCTGGCCCTGGGGGCCCGGCTGTTCGCCCTGGCGGCGCCGCTGCCGCCGGTCCTGGCCTGGTGCCTGCGCGGGTTCGCCGTGGCCCTGGGCTGGTTCGTCTTCGGGCTGGCGCTCCTGGGGGTGGTGGCGCTGTACAACAAGGTCCTGCCCACCCGGGTGCGGCCGTACCGGGGCGGCTACTACACCCTCGAGGTGGTGCCCTGGTTCCTGCACAATGGCCTGTTCTACCTGGTGCGCTTCACCTTCCTGCCCTTCGCCACGCTCACCCCCCAGGGCGTCTGGTTCCTGCGCGCCATGGGCATGAAGATCGGCCGGCGGGCCTTCATCAATACGGAATACATCAGCGACCCCTGCTTCATCACCATCGGCGACGACGCGGTGATCGGCGGCAGCGTGCGCATCTTCGCCCACTACGGGGGCGGCGGCAACCTGGTGATCGCCCCGGTGGTGGTGGGCAACCGCGCCATCCTCGGGCTGGCCTGCTGCGTCATGGGCGACGTGGTCATCGGCGACGACGCGGTCATCCTGCCCCACAGCGTGCTCCTGTCGGGGAGCCGGGTGGGGGCCTCCGAGACCTGGGGCGGCGTGCCCGCCCGGCCCATGCCCAGGGAGGAGATGGACCTACTGAAACAGGTCATCCGCTGGGACGCGGCCGCGCACCATCCGCCGCAAGGCGGGATGGGCGATCCGGGTGGAGGCGAGCAGCCGCTCTTCCGGGGGAAGGGCCTTGATCCAGGTGGCCGCGAGACCGAGCACGAGGCCTGAATCCGGCTTGGCCAGGCCGCGGTCCAGGGCCGCGAGCACCTGGTGTGCCACCGGCACGAACTCCCGCCACCGGGAGGTCTGCAGGGCCTCGGCCTGCATGAGGGTGAGCTCGGGCTGGATGAGCCGCTCCAGCCAGCCCACGGTGAGGCGCGGGTTCTGCAGCAGGGCCGCCAGCACCCGCACGTCCCGCACCTTCCAGATGGCCGGCCACAGCGGCGGCGGGGCCAGGGTCGCCAGGCTGCGCCGCTCGCCCATGGTCATGTGCGGCCAGCGTGCCTGCAGGCGCTCCGCGGCGTGGGACCGGGCCTGGGGATGGGCTCCGGCGTCCACCGCGATGGCCGCCAGGGCCCGCCAGGGCAGGGTGGGCAGCAGCCGGTTCCGGAGCTGGGCCGGCGCCCGCGGGTGCTGGGCGATCCAGCGCAGGAGCATGGGTTTTTTCAAGATGTCCTTGATCCCGGCGGCGTCCTCCAGCCAGCCTTGCGGCGGGGCCGGGTGGCGCAGCAGCCTCAGGAATTGAGGCCAGGGCATTTGGGGTGGGAGGGGCCAGGTCACCACCCCATTGTCCCCCGACTCGGGCACACTGGTGCCATGGCAATCCTCTTTAACATCCTGGGTCGGGGCCGGGCGGGAACAGCCCTGGCGTCGGCCTGGGGCGACCGGGTGGCCCTGCTGCCCGGGAACGCCAGCCCCGAGGGGCTGGTCCTGCTGGCCGTGCCCGACGGCGCGATCGAGGCCTGCAGCCGGCGCTTCCCGGGGCGCTGCGCGCATCTCTCCGGGAGCTTCCACCTGGAGGGGGTGCCTTCGGCCCATCCGCTCACCAGTTTCGACCGCGAGGCCGCGGACTGGACCGGGGTCCCCCTGGGCCTCACCGGGCCGGTGCCGCAGCCGATCCTGGACGGGTTCCTGGCGCTGGGCTTCATCCCGTTCCAGCTGCCGCCCGAGCGCAAGGCCCTGTACCACGCCTGCGCGGTCCTGACCTCCTGCCATTCCTCGGCCCTCTGGCTGGGGGCCGCCGCCCTCCTGGCCGAGGCCGGCGTGCCCCTGCCGGGGCGCGGGCTGATGCCCCTGGTGGAGGCCACCGCGCGCAACATCGAACGGCACGGCGCCGCCGGCCGCACGGGCCCGTTCGTGCGCGGGGACGCCGCCACCATCGCCCGGGACGCCGCGGCGCTCCCCGAAGCCTGGCGGGAGATCTTCCTCCGCCTGGGATCGTTCTGAAGGAGGGCCGCCATGCCCAGAACCCAACGCCAGCCTGAACCGGTCCAGGTCGTCGTCAGCCCGCTGGACCTCGGCCAGCACGAGATCCAGGTGGCCATGACCCTGCCCGCCGGGGCCGCGGCCGGGGGCGCGGTGCTGGCGCTGCCGGCCTGGACCCCGGGATCCTACCTGATCCGCGACTATGCCAGGTTCCTGGACCGGCTGGAGGCCGCGGACGGGGACGGCGCGGCCCTGGCCGTGGTCAAGCTGGACAAGCAGCGCTGGCGCCTGCCCGCCGTCGCCGGCCCGGTGACCGTGCGCTACCGCGTGTTCTGCAACGATCTCACGGTGCGCACCAACCACGTGGACGCCGGCCACGCCCACCTGGTCGGGGCGGCCACCTTCCTGTACCTGGAGGAGAAGGTTCCGCGGCCCTTCCGGGTGGCGTTCGAGGGCTGGCCCGAGGGCTGGCGGGTGGCCACTGCGCTGCCGCCGGCGGAGGGCGGCTACCTGGCCGCCGGCCACGACGAGCTGGTGGATTCGCCGTTCGAGCTGGGCACCTTCCGGATGCACGAGTTCGACCACCTGGGCTGCGCGTTCCGGTTCGCCGTGACCGGCGACCACCCCGGCGACGAAGCCCGGATCCTGGCCGGCACCCGGGCCGTGGTGGCGGCCTGCGCCGAGCTGTTCGGCGGCTTCCCCTTCGAGCGCTACCTGTTCCTGCTCACCTTCAGCCCCGGGCTGCGGGGCGGCCTGGAGCACCGGGACAGCACCTCGCTCCTGGCGGATCCCCAGCAGACCGAGAAGGCGGAAGGATACTGGGACCTGTTCACCCTCATCGCCCACGAGTTCTTCCACGTCTGGAACGTCAAGCGCATGCGCGACCCGGTCCTCGGGCCCTTCGACTACCAGCGGGAGACCATGACCCGGCTGCTCTGGTTCCACGAGGGGTTCACCAGCTTCATGCAGTACGTCATCGTCATGCGGGCCGGGGCGGCGCCCTGGTCCTGGGTGGCCAAGCGCCTGGCGTCGTCCTGGACCGACAACACCACCCGCGCCGGCCGGCTGGAGCAGAGCCTCGAGGAGGCCAGCTTCGACGCCTGGATCCGGCACTACAAGCCCACCGAGTTCTCCCCCAACAGCACCGTCAGCTACTACGACAAGGGGGCCATGGTGGCCTGGATGATGGACGCCGAACTGCGCCTGGCCTCGGACGGGGAGCACGGGCTGGACCGCCTGTTCGCGCTCCTCTGGCGGCGCTCCGGGGACGGCCCCGTGACCGACGCGGATCTGCGCGCGGCCTACGGGGAGCTGACCGGAAAGGATCCCGGCCCGTTCTGGGCCGGCTTCATCCAGGGCACGGCGGAGCTGGATTCGTCGGCCATCCAGCGGGCCTACGGCCTGCGGTTCACGGCCAAGGCGCCCTGGGAGCTCCTGGCCAACGGCGAGGCCGGCGATCCCGATGCGGTCCGCCGGGCCCGGGTCTATTCCGGGCTGACCTTCTCGGGCGACGCGCCCGGCGTGGTCAACGTGAACCCGGGATCCCCGGCGGCCCGGGCGGGCCTGGGCTACGGCATGGCGATCCTGGCGGTGAACGGCTGGCGCACCCCTTCCGCCCAGGACATCCAGCGGCGCCTGGGCGACGGCGGGCCCGGCGACCGGATGGAACTCCTGGCGGTGGACCGGGGGCGGGTCCGGACCTACGTCCTCGCCCTGGAGGAGCATCCGCTCCGGACCGTCCAGATCGCGGCCGATCCGGCGGCCGAGACCGGCCAGCGGGAAGCCTTCAGCGCCTGGACCGGCCAGCCCTTCCCGGTCCCGGCCCCCCGGCCGGGCACGGCATGAATCCGCTGGACTGGGATCTGGGCAACACCCCGCCGGGCATCGCCTGGGGCGGGGTGGACGAGGCCGGCCGCGGGGCCTGGGCCGGTCCGGTGGTGGCCGCCTGCGCGGTCCTGGACCGGGAGGCGGCCGGGCGCTGGGGCCACGTGCTCCGGGCCGCCAGGGACAGCAAGCTGCTCTCCCCCGAGAAGCGCGAAGCCCTGGCCGCCGAGCTGAGGATGATCCTGCCCGGGTGGGCCGTGGCGGAAGTGGACAACATGGGCATCGACCGGGAGAACATCCTGGAGGCCTCCCTCTCCGCCATGCGCCAGTCGGTGGCGGCCCTGGCGCTGCGGCCGCGCATCCTCCTTGTGGACGGCAACCGGGCGCCGCGCACGGGATTGGCCGAGCGCCTGGTGGTGGACGGCGACGCCTTGAGCTGCGCCATCGCCTGCGCCTCCATCCTGGCCAAGACCCACCGGGACGCGCTCATGCGGGAACTGGACGGCCAGCTCCCCGGCTACGGGTTCGCCCGGCACAAGGGCTACGGCACCCAGGTCCACCGCCAGGCGCTGCGGGAGCTGGGGGCCTCCCCGGTCCACCGGCTCAGCTACGCCCCGGTGGCGGCCCTGGTGCGGCCCGAAGCGGAGCTGCGCGGCGCGCTCCTGGCCGAGATGGAGCTGTGCGCCTCGGTGGCCGAGCTCCAGGCCTGGGTGGCCCGGAGCCTGCGCCCCGCCTACGGCCGCCTGGAACTGGCCTGGGTCGAGGCGCTGCGCGGCCGCTACGGCGAGCGGCTGGCCCTGCTGGCCGGCCCCGGCGGGTCCGCTACGTGAGCGTCGAGGTGGCGGTGGCGCTCATCCTCGACCGCGGCCGCTGCTTCGCCCAGCGCCGGGACCCGGGAGCGCGCGTCTTCCCGGGCCTGTGGGAATTCCCCGGCGGCAAGCTGGAGCCCTCCGAAGCGCCCGGGGCCGCCCTGCTGCGCGAGTTGCTGGAGGAGCTCGACTGGCGTCCGGACCGGACCCAGGCGATGCCGCCGCTGGCCCACGCCTACCCGGGCTTTTCCGTCACTCTGCACCCGTTCGTCTGCGAAGGGACGGCAACCCCGCGCACCGGCTTGGCCTGGGGCTGGTTCACCCGGTCCGAACTGGCCCAGCTGCCCATGCCGGAAGCCAACGGGGCCATACTGGAACTGTTTCTATGACATTTCAAGTTGACCGGGTATATGATGAAGAATCTTGCGCTAACGAAGGCATTGAACGGTGTTGACAGGATGAGATTCCACGGTGTTACCGGAGAGATCATGAACAAATTAGTCCTCGGACTTCTTTTCGTTCTGGCACCGCTCCTTGCCGCCCAGGCCCCCCCGAGCCAGGAGGTGGTCCTCTCCGCGTCCGCCGGCTCCAAGCTGGGCATCGCCCTGCCGTTCCCCAAGGTGGCGGGCGTGCCGGAAGCCACGGTCACTTCGGAATTCCACGAAGTGCTCGGCAAGGACCTGGACGAGGCGGGCCCGTTCGCCCTCATCCAGAAGGACCTGCCCGCCGCCACCGATCCTTCGAGCTACCAGAAATGGGTGGAGACCGGGACTGAATGGCTGCTCACCACCACCATCAACCGGAGCGCCGGCGGCGACCTGGAGGTGATGATCCAGGTGGTGGACGTCATGGCGGCCCAGAGCAAGAACGCCAAGGCGGTCGTCAGCAAGCGCTACACCGGCAAGGACGGCGCCCTGCGCCGGATCGCCCACAAGATCTCCGACGACCTGATGGCCAGGCTCACCGGGGAGCAGGGGGTCGCCTCCACCCGGGTCGTGTTCGTCCGGGAGGCGGGGCGCGGCATCAAGGAGATCTACCAGGTGGACCGGGACGGCGCCAACGCCTACCCGCTCACCGCCTTCAAGAGCCTGACCATCTCCCCGACCGTCTCCGGCGACGGCCGGCTGGCCTACGTGACCTACAAGGGCGGGGCCCCCGAGATCTGGGGCCAGCGCGTCCCCGGCGGGCCGCACGTGAAGCTCTACCCCCCGTCCGGCAAGGTCGAGGGCCACTGCTTCTGCCCGTCCTGGTCCCCGGACGGCAAGCGCCTCGCCCTGGTCCAGGGGGACCGCCGGGGCAACACCGACATCGTCGTCCTGGACGTGGCCAGCGGCCGGGTCCGGCGCCTGACCGACAGCAACTGCATCAACACCGACCCGAGCTGGAACCCGGCCGGCACCCAGCTGGCCTTCACCTCAGACCGCGAAGGCGGCCCCCAGGTGTTCCTGATGGGGGACGACGGGTCCAACGTGCGCCGGCTGACCCAGGAGGGCACCTACAACGGCAGCCCGGCCTGGAGCCCTTCGGGCTCGATGATCGCCTACGTTTCGCGATTTGAAGGGAAATTTGACCTTTTCGTGTATAAACTTGGCGAAGGAAAGTCCTACCAGATCACCACCGGCATCGCCAGTTCCGAATCACCTTCCTGGTCGCCAGACGAGCGCAGGATCGTGTTCACCAGCGGCAGCCGGGGCGGGATGCAACTGTATACCACCGATCTTTCGGGCAATACTTTGCACAAACTCATCAGCCTGGATGGCTGCCAGAGCCCAAAATGGACACGATCTCGCTAAGAAAAAAAAGGGTGCCCGGATTGCCTGGGACTTGTTAACCTTATTCGCGTTGGAGGAGCCAAACATGCGATTCGTTCGAAACCTCATACCCCTTTCAGTGATTCTCACTTTGGGGGTGGGAGTGGCCTGCAAGAAGCCAGCCCCCGCTCCGGCTGAGCCCGCGCAGCCGGCCGCAGTCGTGGCGCCGCCTCCCGTCGTCGACGACGGGGCCCAGAAGCGCGCGGAAGAGGAAG
>TBL_comb47_HYPODRAFT_10003350_pt1 | contig 19043 bp, 5 predicted proteins | sample TroBogypolimnion_40_FD_10682 | JGI IMG/M metagenome (IMG submission 10682) | reverse complement strand
GACAGTGGAAATACTCGGCGGCAAATACCGTTTGGAAAAATCCCTGGGATTTTCCCCCGCCGATTCCGGAACGTCAAACTCTCCGGTGGTTTATCGCGCATATCAAAGTCAGCCGGTGGAAATTCTCGGCGGGTGCGTATTGAAACTCTCCGATTTCGCGCCGGTGATGGATGAAAAAATTCTTTCGCGGCTCGATTCGGCGGCGCGCCGCAAGGTGATTTGCGCTTCTATCAGCAAACTCGGTTTGAAACACGCCGGGCCGTTTCCACCGGTGTTCAGCGACAGCGGCGGCATTTTTGAATTGTTCTGGAACGGCAAGCGCCTGCCGCTCTCGCGCTGGCCGAATTCGCCCGAACCGAAAGACTGGGCAACCATGAAGCGCGCGGTCATCAACGGTGACGCCAAAACCGGCGGCACGTTTGAATACCGCGACGAACGCCCGTCGCGCTGGCTGGAAAACCACAGCGTCTGGCTCAAAGGCCAATGGCGCATTCCGTGGGAGGACCCGGCAATCCGCGTGGCGAAAATTGATCCCGCGACTCACACGATAACTCTGGCCGCCGGCATCCCGCTTGGCATCGGCAACAAATACACGCGTCCGTTTGGCAACGGCAAGGAGCCGTGGTGCGTCGTGAATTTGATCGAAGAAATCGATCAACCGGGTGAGTGGGCAATTGATTTCGACACACAGACCTTGTTTCTCTGGCCACCAAGTGCAGACGGCGAACTGATGGTCTCGCAACTTGATCAACCAATGGTTTCGATTAACGGCGCGGCAAATCTGAAGTTTATCGGGTTGACGTTCGAGGCATCGCTCGGTGAGGGCATCAACGCGGTGAATGCGGAATCTGATTTGATCGCCGGCTGCACCTTTCGCAACCTCGCCAAACGCGCGGTGACCTTGAGCGGCTACCGCAGCGGCGTGCAGAGTTGCGATTTTTATGACCTCGGCGAAAGCTGTGTCCGCATCGGCGGCGGTGACAAGTTGAAACTAATTCCGTCGGAAAATTTTGTGGTGAACAACCACATGCATCACTACGGCGCGCTCAAGGCGATGTATTCTGCGGCGGTGGACATGAGCTTCGGCGGCGGTCCGAACGATGCGTTGTTCAATCTTGGAACCGCTGTCGGCATTCGCGTGGCAAATAATTTGATTCACGATGCGCCGCGTGACGCGGTCCTAGTGAGCGGGCAGGACAACGTTTTTGAATACAACGAAATTTTCAACTGCGGTTTCCAGTCCGGTGACGTGGGTGCGTTCTACTCCTGGCTAGACTGGACGATTCGCGGCTTGGTCATCCGCTACAATTACATTCACGACACCGTCGGCGGCGTAAATCCCGACGACGGCGCGGCGGGTAATCTGGTTTACGGAAATGTTTTTGCCGGCGACCGCGTTGGCGTGTGGATCGCCTCCGGGCCTGATCATAAAATCATCAACAACATTTTTGTGAAAGACGAAGGTCCGGTGTTTGGCATGGATGATCGCGGCGCAGCGCGCGGCTACGCGACGAATTCAAAACTCGTCAAGGCGGTGCTGGAAATTCACCCGACGCAGCCACCGTGGTCCGCGCGATTTCCGGAGATTACCAACTTGTTGGAGCGGCATCCTGAATTACCGCAACAGACGAAGTTCGAACGGAATTTGATTGTGATGAAAACAAACGAGCCGTTCGCCATCAAGATGAGCCAATCGCGGCAAACGGACACAAACCTCTTTTTTGCCGCTGATAATTTTGTGACGGCGACGAATCCGGGTTTCGTGGACGCGGCAAACGGAAATTATGCGCTGAAACCGGACGCGGTCGTGTTCAAGAAAATTCCCGGTTTTGAAAATATTCCGTTTGAAAAAATCGGGCTGCACACGGACGAATTTCGCCGCCAGTTGCCGTCGGCGGCCGAGGCCGGACGCAAATCCGCCGCGCCGGGACACAAAAGGGATGCCGACAAAAATTTCGGCACCTGATTCAATTTTGTGCAACGCTTTTTTGCCATCGCGCTTTTTGCAAGTTGTCTGGTTCAGGGCATTATTGCCCAAACGCCGCCGGCGTTTCCCGTCAACGTCCTCGGCCAGCGGCAGGTCAATTGGAATTACTCCGGCCTGCGCCCGATTTCCGCCGTGCCCGCCATCGGTGTGCATCCGCGCGTGTTCATAGGTCCGGCGGACCGTGCCGAGGTTTGCAACCGCCTTACGAACACTTGGTCCGGTAAGGAGTTGTTCACGAATTACGTCCAGCGTTACACCTCCATCATGCGGCTTGGGCGTTCGGCAGGCTACGACTCCTTGCCGAATTATGCGACGGTTCGTTACATGGCTGATGGCACGTCGCGCATCGGCAACGAGGGTTTTTACGATCAACAATTTTATTTTACCAACCTCGTTGCCGGACAAACCAACAACATTTATTCGATGATCACAAACGCGAACGGCGGAACTTTTTCCCGGACGCTGGCGGGGGAAATTGCGTTGGAGGCTTTGGAAGATTGGGTTTTTCAAAACGTGCCGGCCAACCAGACGCGCGCAACAAATCTCGCCGTGGCGATGGACACTTGGGCGACGTATGTGCTTTCGCGCAGCGACTACACCAACGCGAACGCTCGCTGGATGATCGGCGGCGGCGGCGCGTTCGCCGAGGCGTATGATTTTAATTTTTGGGCGATGACGCCTGCACAGCGTGCGCACGTGCGCACCGCGATTGCGCGTGTGATGTATGCCGCGCCGTATCAGGGCGTCGGGCTGTCGCCGGAAGCGGACACGTCGAACTGGGTCTCGCTCGACGGCTTCAACCTCATCATGGCGATGGCGATGGAAGGGGAGACGAGCGCGGCGGTCGAGGGTTTTGACACGAATTATTTCAACGCCTACTTCGTGAATGCGATGGGCAGCTTCTACGACTTCATCACCTACGGCTGGCATCCGTCCGGCGAACCGTTCGAGGGCATGGGCAAGGGCTGGTTTGGCGGCGCGCGGCACATCGCGTTCGCCAAGCGCGGCTACAATTTTTTCGGGCATCCGCACCTGCAAAATTTCACGCGCAACGTCTGGCCCGCGTGTTTGCAGCCGTTCGGCTATTCGTGGACGCACTACGATTTGATCGGCGGTGAAGGCACGGACAACTTGCGCGGCGGACGCCTTTACACCGCTGAAGACCAGATCGCGATGCAGTATGTTTATACCAACATTCCTGCCGCCGCGTTTCTTTGGCGGAATTATGTGATGACTGCGTGGACCTCGAACAGCGTCGCCACCGGCACGAACAACTACAAATCTTTCCTCGATTTCCGTGACAGCAAATTCGTCGTCAGCTCGGTGTATGGACAGGATTTGTTGGAAGCCGCGCTGTTCGTGCAAGACCCGGTGACGAACGTGGACTGGAACGTGCAGAACGCCGCCGTGCGCACGAATCTTGATTTCGTGGACACCTGCGGCTCGACCATCGGGGGTCGCAGCGGCACGGATTCCAACTCCGTCTCGTTTCAGTTTCACACGCGGCAGGATTTGGGCGGACACACGTTTGCGGAGCGCGGCGGTTTTTCCATCAGCGGCCTCGGTCGCTGTTGGGTCTGGTTTCCCTACGCGCTGAACTACGGACAGGACAGCGGTTTCAGCAGCATGATTCTCGTGGACGATGTGGCGATGTTCGTCACGCAGCAGGAAGGTTACAAGATGCGCATTCCCGCCAAACTTGCGGGATGGAGCAGCCAGACCAACGCGCTTTTCGCAACTTGCGACTCGACCTACGCTTACAACTGGGCGTGGATCTGGAACAATTATCCAAGCGGCGGCAGCGTCACGCTCAACTCCGGCTATCAGGCGGAAACGCATTGCCTCAACAGCTTTCGCCGCAGCAACAATCTCGTCCCCGAAAATTTTGGCAACACGCCCTTCGTTTCGTTTCCGCACTGGGACACGCCGGGCAATCTCGAAGGCATCCAGCGCACCAGTTTCAATCCCATGCAGCAGGTCGTCCGCACCGCCGGCCTCGTGCGCGGCGTGAAGCCTTACGTCTTCGTCGCCGATGACATTCAGAAGGACAATTCGCCGCACGTTTACAAATGGCTGCTGCAAATCCCGAAAGACCTCACGCTCAAAACCGGCGCGGCGCTGCCGGTTGGCTTCAAGACAAGCACCGACTGCATCCTCGCCGAGCCCGCGACCAACGGCGACCGCAGCCTGCTCGTGCGCGTGATGAGTCCGACCAACTGGGCCGCCTACACCGAGACCGTTTCCAACGTGACTTACAACTCCGAACAATTTTACCGGCTCGTCGTCATCACCACCAACGTTACACCCGCGTTCAAGGTCATGCTCTATCCGTTCGCGGCGGGCGATCCGATTCCGACGAATACCTGGACGGCGACGAACATTTTCACTGTCGCCATCAGCAACCAGACCGACACCTTCACCTTTACGCCGCGCGCCGTCACGACTGGTGACGGCCGCACGGTGACGTTGAACGAATTTCAAATCACGCGCGGCACGACGAACGTGATGGATTACCGCAATCAAATCGAGCCGTTCGCCAGCACCGTTCCGTTGTCCGGTTCGCCGCCGTCCGCGCCGACGAACCTCACGGCATTCGCCGGAAATTATTCCGCCACGCTAAACTGGTCGGCGGTCGCAAACGCTGCGGCTTACAACGTCAAACGGTCGCTCACCACTGGCGGGCCTTACACCAATCTGCTTACGCAAATCGCCCCGACGAACATCGTAGACCTCACAGCGCTCAATGGCGTGAGTTATTATTACATCGTCAGTGCCGTGAACGCGGGCGGTGAAAGCGTGAACTCCGTCGAGGCTAGCGCCACGCCCGGCATCGCCGGCGCGCACACGGCGACGAGTTTGGTTTGGACCGGCGACAATATTTGGAACGTGTGGGACATCCAGAACACCAACAACCTCGTCTGGCAGAACAACGGCACGAACACCGTCTTTTGGAACGGTGACTCCGTTTTGTTCGGTGACACGGGTTCATCCGCGCCCACGCTGAATTTGTTCCAACCCATCGCGCCGGCGTTCGTGCAATTCAACACAACCAATAACTATACGATTTCCGGCAATGGCAAAATCACCGGCAGCGGCGCGCTGCAAAAGGACGGCAGTGGCACGCTCACCGTCACGATGCCCAACGATTTCACCGGCGGCACGGTCATCAATGCCGGCATCGTTTCTATCACCACGCCATACTCGCTGGGCACGAACGTCATTGATTTTGCGGGCAACGGCGCGTTGCAATGGAATGGCATCAACACTGATTTGTCGGCGCAATTGAAAATTGAAAACGGCGCGAGTGCGACCGTGGATTCGATGGGGAACAATTTGACTTTCGCAACACCGATTGGCGGTGACGCTTTGGTCAAAACGGGTAGCGGCGGTTTGACGTTCAACTGCACCAACAGGTTTTCCGGCGGCCTCACGATTGCCGGCGGCTACGTCGCCATCACGAACCAGTCGAGCCTCGGTGCGGCGTCCGGCCCGCTGACGATTTCCAACGGGGCGACGATCAAAGTCAGCGCCAACGACGCGACGATGACGCGCAGCGTGACGCTCGGCGCGGGCGGCGCGGTGTTTCATCCGGCGCAAAACCGGAAGATCACCTTGAACGGCCCGGTCACGGGCGCGGGTGGATTCAAAATTATTTGGGACGCCTACTCGGTCGTGCTCGGTTCGGTGCTGAATGATTTCTCCGGCGACATCACTATTGGCGGCTCGGATTCGCTCGGCAGCGCCAGCTCCGCGATTGTGCAGCTCGGTGTAGACAACGCCATTCCGTCCGGCGCAGGCAAGGGCAACGTCGTCTTCACCTACGGCGCGGGCAAGCAGAGCTTTTTGGATTTGAATGGCCATAACGCGCAGGTCAACGGACTGATGTCCGTGGACAACACCGGCGCTCTCGTGGAAAACAAATCTGGCAGCGGCAGCTACACGCTCACCGTCGGCAGCAACAATACGTCGGGCTATTTTGGTGGCGTCATCGCCAATACGAGCGGTAAAATCAATCTCACAAAAACCGGCGCGGGCACGCTCACGCTATCGCAGACAAACTCTTTTTCCGGCAGCACGCTGGTGAACTCCGGCGCGCTCGCCTTGAGCGGCTACGCCACGATTCCCAACACGCCGATCATTGCCATCGGTGGCGGCGCGATGTTGAATGTTGCCGGGTTGACCAACATTTTCACGCTCGCCGCCAGTCAAACGTTGAGCAACAGCGCGGGGGGGACGGGAATCGTCTGCGGAAATTTCAGCGACATGGCGGGAACGAATTCATTCACTTACACGAACGGCACGCCGTGCTTGCTCGTGACCAACGGCACGTTCACGCTCGGCGCGGCGACGGTTTTCAAACTCAGCAATGTCGGTCCGGCGTTGCTGCCGGGAAACTACAAGCTCATCGCTCGCGCCGCGACCGGCAACGCGGGAAATGTCGCGGGAACTTTGCCTGCATTCACTGTCACCGGCGCGGCGGCTGGCGCGACGTCGTCAGTGCAACTTTCCGGCGGTGAACTTTTTCTGAACGTGACTGCGACGAATCCGCCGGTGCTTGGCGGCATCCAGCTTGTCGGAACAAATCTGATTTTGACCGGCAGCAGCGGAATCACGGGCGCAAATTACTATTTGCTGGCGGCGACGAATCTTTCCCTGCCGCTGACGAATTGGATATTTCTTTCGACAAACCAATTCGGCGTGGATGGCAGCGTGAACCTCACCAATCCGCTTGACCCGACGCGGCCGCAAATGTTTTACCGGCTGCGGCTGCCGTAGTCACTTTCGGTCTTGAATCTCGACACCGAGCGCGTCGCGGTTGGAATTATTTTCTGTGCGCCCCGCTTCTTTGTCCGTCGGAAGCTTCGGGCGAAACTCGTCCGTGAACAGACCGATCTTTTCAAACGGAATCGGCTGGAAGCCGGGCAAATCCTTGAACACCTGCGCGTCGGGCTTCAGACGAAAATCCATCTTCGCCATGTTCACAAAACCGGGATCGTTCGTGTAAGCCATGTTTTTTCCGGTGACGAGCGAGCTGTTGGTGGTGACGATGTTCGTGCCGTTGACCCATTTCCAAGTGAACGGATTTTTGCAGTTCACCGCGATGTTGTTGTTCACGACCGACGGCAGCGCGGTGACGATTTCGTAGCCGTAATTGCAGTTGATCGCAATGTTGTTGGTGCAATCAATCGCCTGCGGAAATTTCGCCTGTGTGCCTTTCTTGTAGAGGAAGCTCGTGCCCCGCTTGCCGAGGCTATTCAGGCAAATCACGTTGCCATAAACGTGCATGTCGGGATGGTCGTTGTCAAAATACACGCCGTCGCCCTCGCTGCTGGAGTGGATGAAATTGTAGCGGAACGTCTGGTTGCCCATGCGCGCGAACTGGTCGTAGCAATACCAGCCGCCCATGTCGTTCGAGACCTTGCAGAATTCTAAAATCTCGTTGAACTCAAAAATGGAATCAAAGCTGCCGTGCAAAATACCGACGTGCGGCGTGTCGTGAATCAAATTGTGTGCGACATACATCCCGACCGCCGCTTGATGTCCGCCACCACCGCCGCCGGTGAAACCGCAGTTCACGCCAGGCGCATAAACGCGCTCAATCTTCGCGAAATCGTGAATGTGATTGTTCACGACACGATGGCTTGCAGGAATGCGCGGCGAACTTTTTTCATCGCCGCCGCCGAGCCAGACACCGCCCGCACCGAGATCGTAAAGGTCGCAGCTCAAAACTTCATGATGAAATCCGCCGTCGAGCACGACGGCGTAGCGCGAGATATTGCGCACCGTGCAGCCAGCGACGAGATTGCTCATGCCGCCGTCAATTTCGATGCCGTGGCCGAGATTGTTTTCCACGGTGACCTGACGCAGCATCACGTTCGTCGCGCCGGTGACGCGGATGATTGGCTGGTCGTTGTCGCAAAGGACAATTTTCACGCCGTCCAATTTTTCCGGCGGATAGAAATAAAGTTTGCCGGACGGAAAATCCACGGCCCATTCGCCCGGCTGGTCAATTTCTTCGAGCAAATTCATCAGCCAGTATTTTTCCTGACCGTTGCCTTCTGGCCGCGTATATTTGTTGCCGATGCCGCCAGCGATGGGCTTGGCGAAGGTGACGGTTTTGTTTGTGGTATCAATCGCGCCGACGCGGATGGTTTCGTTCTGCCACGGAATTCGCCAGTAACCTTTGAACCAGACGCCGCGATCCAGAACCTTCGACCAGTTGGCGTGTTGCGAAAAAAATTCGTCGCGGAACTCAAACGTGCCGCCCGGCCCGTTCGGGTCAGTCTTTTCCCAGTTCGCATTTTCCCAATCGCGGTTGGTGATGCCGCCGGCATTATGCAGCACGCGCTTCATGGTCATGTAACCTTCGTTTGGATAATGCGAGAGCGGCATCCGCGCGCCGTTGAAATAGAGTTCAACGAGATTGCCGTTGTCGGTGAAGGTGTCGGGATAGGCCCGGCGGTGCGTGATGCCGAGCGCGGCTAGGTTGAGTTCAAAAACTTTTCCGCGTGCCGCCGGAGCAATGCGGGTGAGGGTGGCGGTGTCTTTCACCGGCTGAAAATCTTTCGCCGACAACGCGCGGCCGCCGGAGAGCGTCACGCTTTCGCCGTCCGCGCTGCGGATGGTCAGGCCGGAATCGGCGGCGGTGAGTTCCAAAGTTTGCAGCAGCGGGTAATTTCCTTTCAGCAGCCAGATGGTATTGCCGCCGGCAGGATTGGCGGCGATGGCGGTATCGCGGGCATGAGCAATCGTAGCCAACGGTTTCTCCCGAGTGCCTGCACTGGCATCATCCCCAGTGTTTGAAACAAAGAATTCCGCCGTGCGGGCAGTGGACAAGGACGCCAACAGCAATACAAATATGGGCTTGAAGCGGATTGACTGACTTTTTTTCATGTGACGGTTAAATGGTTGTCTTTTAATCGGCCAGCCTCAATTTGTAAAAAATGGGAGGAAGCAATCTGCCTCCTCCCATTGAATATTTCATTTCCCAGAATCAAGGCACACGGATCCGGTAGAACTCCTGCGGGAAAGCGGCGTTGACGGGGTTTGTGAAATTCACAGCACCTCCAGCACCGAACGTCTGGCCAGTGGCATTGGTCACCCAACTAATCGGGGGAGTCAGATTCGTCGCGCTCAAGACGGTGTAGCCCGAAGATCCGCTGCCGCCGCTGCCGGTGATGATGATGCTATTGGTGCCGCTGATGCTGGCGACAGAAGCCACCAGATTGGTTGGCGCGACAGATGACGAAGCGACTTTGTAGTCGGTCAGATAAATTGCGTTAATTTGAGAATTAGTGCGGATGCTGAAGGTTTCGTTGGTATTGCCGTCAACGGCCACACGGCCAAGATTGCTGCCGGCGATCACATTGGTGAAGTTGCCAGTGATCGTCGAGGCGCTTTCGATAATGGTGAACTGATCGGTGTTTGCGGGAACAAAGCCTCCGACGAGTTTAATCTTGATAGTGCCGCCGAGAGCGAAGCTGCCGCTGCCGGAGTTGAAGCTGAGGTGATCGTAGTAGCCGATGACATTTGTCTGGAACGTCGTGGCTTTGTTTATGCCGCCTATGTCAATGCTCAGGGTGCCGCCATCCGTTTGGACATAGCTGCCCTTGATGATGGTTTGACCGGGAATACCGTCATCGCCGGGCGCAAGAATGCCGGCAATATTGGTCAGAGTGGTGCTGTTAAGGCAACTGGCGGAATCGTTGAAACCGGCGTTGGTCTGGATAGTGACGGCTGTCAACTGGCCGCCGGTCCAATTAAACGCGCGATCCTGCCCCGATGCTACTGCCGCCGCTGAGAAGGTTCCATTAACGATCAGTTTCCCGCCGGATAAATTTACAGAATTTGTTTCGGGATTGGACTGCGCCTGAGTCGTCCCCACGGTCAGGTTGCCGGTGATATTCGCCGCACCGCCCGTGCCGATGTTGAGGGAGTTATTCTCAGGAGCGGAGTTTGGAAATGAAGATGAAAAACCGAGGTTTAATCCGCCATTGGTGATATTGAACGTCCCCGTGCCACCGCCGCTGTTGTTCGCAAAAATGTTCAAGCCAAAATTATTCGCAGCATGTCCTTCGGAAACAGCCGCATTGAATGTCATCGCGCCATTGATGATGTTGTAAGTGCCGTGCGAGAAGGCCGGACCAGGGCCACTACCCCCATTTTGATTCGTGACCGTCACCGCCGCGCCACCGGTGATGTTGAGCTGGCCGACATAGTGCGAGGCGGAGTTGTTTTGGCCCATCTGTCCAAAAATCCATGTGCCCCCGTTAAGTGTGTTGGTGTAAAGAACCATGCCGGACGTGTCGTTGTAACCAAACCATTTGAAATAAACGGTTCCGTTGCCGACAACCTGCAAGGTGGACTTGGTTGCCGCGCCGGGCTTGTAGTAAGCGAAAGCACTGCCGTTTCCGAAAACTAAAGTCTTCCCAGCCGCGTTGGTGTTGTTGTCTTGAATACCACCGAGCGTTCCCGCCGACTCCGAGCCGGAGCCAATGATCGTGCCGATGCTTTGAACTCCGTTACCCGTGAGATTTAACACGCCCATGTTGGTGATGAATCCCCCGGCGGCAATTGAGGCCGATAGGTTCGCCTGCACGAAGCCGGAGGCCGGCGTGGTGTAGATGGCGTTCTGCGGCGTGACGTTAGTTGAACCGGGGTTGATTGTGATGTTGTTCGGGAGGATGCCGGAGCAGGAAACATTCGCCACCGCCGTGGTGTTGGAAGTCACCAGTGTCAGATTCGTCACGATGACGCCGGCATTAATCGCCAGCGTGCCGCCTTTGAAACTCAAGCTTGCCGCACCGGGCCACGCGTTGCTGTTGGCCAGAGTCAACGTCCCTGCATTGAGAGTGATTGGGCCGCTGAAGTTATTTGTGCCGGATAAGGTCACGCCGCCATTACCATTTTTGGTGAACCCAAAGCCGCTGCCGCTGTCAGTCACCGGGCCGTTGACGGTCAGCGTCTTGCTGTTGGTAGTCGCCCAAATTTGCGAAGCGCTGAGCGTCAGAGGGCAGTTCAATGTCAGACCATTGTTTGTAACCGAAAGGTCAATGCCACTGGCACCCACGGTCAGTCCATTGCCGTCATTGGTAATGGTGACCAACCCGCCGGGAGCAATTAATGCTATGCCCGCCCAAGTCGTCGGCGCACCCAGACCTACCGAGTTGGCGGCAGTCACAGTGCCGTCCCATTGCGCGACGTCGCCGCTGCCGGGCACCGCGACCGATACCCAGCTGTTGGGATCGTTCAGCAGGTTGGAATTGTTTGCCTTCACGAAAACCGTGGCGTGAACGCTGGCGGTGAACGCCAGCCATACCGGGAGGATTAGGGTGAAAATTTTCAGGTCACTGGGCTTGCTCATATTGTTTTTCTTTGGTTTTGTTTTCACCCGCGCATAAATTTCGCCACGGCGGCGAAAGGGACAGGTGGCTTCTGTGTTTAACTTAATAGCAAACTTGCGAAGTCTTGAATGATGTTTTGCGGCAGCAGTCGCTTATTTTGCGACAAGCCGGCGGCGGGTTTTTATGCGGACAAATTTCGTTCGCGCCAGGCCGCCGGACTCGTCCCGTTGACACGGCGAAACACCAGGTTCAAACGCGATGCGCTGACAAAACCGCAACGGCGGGCAATTTCAGCAAACGTCAGCGCCGGTTTGGCCCGCAACAAATCCTGCGCCCGCGCAATCCGCTCACCCGTCTGGAAATCGTGCAGTGAAATTTTCAGCGCGGCACGGAAGCGGCGTTCGAGCGTCCGGCGCGCGATGGAAAAATGCTGCGCCACATCCTTGATGTTGATGGGTTCGGCAATGTGTGAGCGGATGAATTCCACTGCGTGCGCCACCTCGCGATCCTCCAGGGCCACGGTGTCGGTGGAGCCAAGCGCCACCACGTCACCCGTCGGCACGATGATGGTGCGGGCGGCGTTCGCCTCGCCGGACATCAGGCGGTCCAGAAATTTCGCGGCCTCCAACGCCACGCCTTCCTCGTTCTGATCCACATATGTCAGCGGCGGCTGGCACGCGCGACAGATTTCGGGATGGCCGTGGCTGGTGATGACGGCGATGTCCTGCGGAATTTTTTTGCCGGCATCGCGGCACGCCTCCAGCAACGCCGGCGCGTCCGGGTCGTCGTTGGTGAGAAACAAGCCCACGGGTGCTTCCAGTTTGCCAACCCATTCGCGGAAACGTTTCAGATCCGCCGCGTCGGCCGGATGCGAGCGCAGTTGGAACGTGCTGACGTTCGCGGCGAAGCCAGCGGACTCGACGGCCTCCAAAAAACTTTGATGGCGCGGATGGATGAACCAGCCGCCCTTGCTCAGCACGACACCGAAGCGGCGGAAACCTTTCTTCAAAAGATGCTGCGCGGCGAGCTGGCCCATCATGGAATTGTCGCAACGCACCGTCGGCACCTGCGGGTTGGCGAGCCACGAGGAAAAATTGACAAGCGGGAAGGAAAGTTTTTTTGCCTCGCGCGCGATGGCCGGAGAAATTACCCGGATGAGCGCGCCATCGCAGTCCAGCCGGCGCAGAAACCGCAGCGTCTGCAGGCTGACCTCCGTGCTGAAGACAAATTTCCAATTGCCCTGGCGCGTTGCGTAATTGATCAGCGCGGCGTTGAAGAGGCTTTGCGCTTGCAACACCGGGGCACCAATGACGGCGATGCGGCGTGTTCTGGAGCGGCTGTGCGTCATGGAAATGGTCTTCAACATAATGCAAAGCGGGCAAAGCGAAAGTTTTGTTTGGCCTGCAACAAAAACCGGGTGACGCCTTTACAACGTCACCCGGCCACCCCTTACCCAACGTTTTTAAGGCCACACGAGCCGGTAGAAGACCGTGCCGTTCGCCGTGTTCGGCGAATTGGTAAACGGTGGCGTGGCACCGGAGACATTTGCCCAGTTGCTATTTAGACCGGTGGACAGTGAATTCGTCTGCGCCTGCAAGCGCCAGCCCTGGCCGGACGGCCAGTTCAGCACGAGCGTGCTGCCGTTGAATGTGTTTGTGATGCTCGTAGGCGACGGCGGCGTGGCGACGGCCGAGCCGGAGAAGTTGGTGAGGATGACGCTGCTCGCCGTGATCAGCACGGCGAACGTGTTTGTGGAGCCGCTCACCGTCACGCGCCCGCCGGTGAGGTTCGCGAACGTGCCGCTCACGCTGCTGCCGGTGAGGATTGTGAACGCGCTTGTCGTCGTCGGGATGTAACTGCCGTTGGTGCGCACAATCAAATTGCCACCGAGAGTAGCCGTGCCGTTGACCGCGACGTTGTCGTAGAACGCGCCGCTATTCGTGAACGCCGTCGCCGCCGTCGCGCCGTTCAAATCAATCGAGAGGCTGGCGGTGGTAGATGCCGAGTAATTTCCCGTGACGGACGTTATGCCCGCCATGCCGGCATCTCCGGGCGATAATGTGCCGCCGTTGTTGACGAGGTTACCTTGGACATGGCCAAGATCGTCGCTCAAATAGGTCATATCCACATTGCTCGCCACCAAGGTGCCGCCTGCGAAGGTGAAGGCTTCATTCTCAACAGTAGGTCCACTTCCTCCAGCAGGATAACCGCTGATGCTACCCTTCACGGATAGCTTGGCGCCGTTCGTTATAATCAAGTGAGCCGTGCTGGATCCACTGCCGCCAATGTGGATGTTGTTGCCCGGATTAACACCACTTCCCACGAGTTGCAATGTGCCCCCTCCCAGAACATATGAACAGACGACATTGGTGGGAGCATTGTTGGCTGAGCCCAGTTCAACATTGTTGTTGGTCGAGCCGGCCAGGATCACATCGCCTCCCGTTTGAGAGACAATCCCATTACCAGAATTCTTATCCGGCGTGCCGGCATTTGAATGATTGCCGATGCCAAAACCGAAGAAGGTCGTGGCGGCGGTTGCCCCTGGCAAGGTGCCCGTGTCATCCAGCCGAACGGTCCCGCCGGTCATGTTCATGGTCGCAGCAAACCCTGGGGCGATGGCCAATCCCCAGACCTTTGAATATAGCAGGCCGGAGTTGATGTTCAGGTTGCAACGAAAGAAATGCAGGCCGCCATCGGTGGAAGCCGTGTTCGCGCCATACCAAGAGCAAACAACGGTGCCACCATTCACGATGAAATCGTCACTGGCTTGGAAACCGCCGCCGACGGTTCCAAAGAGCGTTGAGTTCGTGATGAAATAATTTCCGCCGGCAACGATGATTTGCGCGTTCGCTCCACGCGGGCCAAACGCCCCGCCGCCGGTTTGATCCGCACCGGCAATGATGTTGGTTGAATTAGCCGAACCGTTGAGGACTAGGTAACTGTTCGCTTCGGTGATGATGGAGGCAAAGTTGTTGTTGCCGTTCGCGAAGGTGAGTGTATTGGTGGTGCTAGTGCCCCCAAGGTTGTCAATCGCACTGCTCGCGCTGGTGCCACTGATGGTGCCGGGTTGGGCGTAATTATCGGTGCGATAATAGGTGAGGCTGCCGCCGTTCAAGACCACGTTCGTGGGGAGGGAAACGGAGGCGCCGCCGTTATCAACCTGCAATGTGCCGGCACCGCCGACCGTCACTTGGGCAAAGCCATTGATGGCGTTCGGGAGAATGACCGTGCCGTTGACATTCAACGAGACGTTCGTGCCGCCGATGTTCAGATTGCGATTCAACGTGCTGGCGGAACTGATTTGCAACGTGGCGTTGGTGAGGTTGACCGTGCCGCCGCTCGCGCCGAGCGTGTTGTCCGCAGCGACATTCAGCGTGCCGCCGTTGATGGTGACCGGGCCGGTGTAATTGGCGCTGTTATCGCCGCTCAAAATCAGCGTGCCGCTGCCGGATTTGGTGATTGCTCCCGATCCGGCGAGTGAAGCGGCCAGGCTGTGGGTGGCGTTTTGATTGAATTTCAGCGCGCCGTTGTTGTTGATGGCGGTCGAGCTGTCAATGCCGCCGTCCGTCGTGCCGTTGCCGACCTGCAACGTGCCAAAGCTGATTGTCGTGCCTCCGGTGAAATTGTTTGTTGTGAGTAATGTGACGTTGCCACCGCTACTCACGCCGTCACCCGCGAGCGTGAGGCTGGTGTTCCCCGAAATTTGGCCACTACCGGATACGGTATAATTCTTGGCGACATTGCTGAATGTCACGCTGGAAGGCTGGGCCAGCGTCGTCAAGTTGACCGGCGAGGCGGCGTTGCCACTGTCGTCGAAGGTCACGAAGTCCGGGTCGTGATAAGGGCCAGTTACGCCGTTGGTGAACCAGTTGGCGGTGGTCAAATCCCACACGTTGCCGCCGAGTCCGCCTTTCCATAGAGCCTGATCAGCGGCGAGCGTGGCATTCACCGTGCCGGTTATCGTGCTGGTCGAGCCGTCAATGGCATAAACCGTCAGCGTCACCGTGTAAGTTCCCACCACCGAGTAAGTGTGCGGAACGCTCGTGCTGGTGGTATCCAGCGTGGTCGCATCACCAAAGTTCCAGTGGCGGTTGGTGATGACACCAGTGGAAGTGTCCGTGAAGGTCGGAGTTGCCGGGGCCACGCCGACCGCGTTGGTCGGGGAGAATTTCGCCGCGAGCGCGGCGACGCTGACACCGTAGTTGGTGAGGATGAGATTGTTTCCCACGACGAGTGCCTGAAAATATTTTCCGCCGTAAAGCACGCCGTTTGTGTAAACGGGAATCAGTCCGTTGTAACCCAGCGTGCCGGCGTTCGCCACGAGACCGCCCGTGCCGGTCAGGATCGTAAACGCGCTTGTCGCTGTGGGCGTATAGCCGTTGATCAAATTGGCCGTGATGTTTCCCGCCACCGTCGCGCTGCCGGAGACCGAGGTAAAGTCGTAAAAACTGCCGAGGTTGGTGAAGGTATTCGCTTGAGATGTGCCGCCGATATCAACGGCGAGCGTGCCGCCGGCCGTCTGAACGTAACCGCCGGTGATGGTGGTTTTGCCGGGAACACCAGTATCACCGGGTGCGAGGATACCGGCGGTATTGCTAACCGTGCTTGTGGTGATCCAACTCGCGGGGTCGTTGAAGCCCGCGCTGGTAGTGATGGTCTGCGCGGTGAGTTGGCCGCCGGTCCAGGTGAACAAGTGATCTTGTGCACCCGCGATCGCGATAGATTGGAGTGTGCCGAAGATCACCAGCTTCCCACCGGACAAATTAATCGCGTTGGTTTCCGCGTTGGGCGAAGCGGTGGCAGTTCCTATCTGCGTCGTGCCTTTGATGAATACTGTGCCGCCATTGCCGACGTTCAAAGAATTGTTTTCTGGCCCGGTGTTGGCAGCCGAGAAACCAATGTTCATCCCGCCATTCGTGATGGTGAAAATCCCTGGCCCGCCGCCGCTGTTGTTCGCATAAATATTCAGGCCACAGTTATCGGCCACCTGACCCTCTGCCACCTGCGAATAAAAAGTCATCGAACCGTTGATGATGTTCCAAGTGCCGTGCGTGTAGGCCGGTCCGACACCGCTCGTCGCGTAGTTGGTCAGGATGAGGTTCGCGCCACCGGTGATCGTCGCATTGCCGACATATTGCGCCGTGCTGTTATTTTGACCGATGTAACCGATGTTCCAATTGCCGCCGTTGAAGGTGTTGGTATAGGAATATTTTTGAAAAACGGTGCTGTTGGCGTTTTGGTAACCGAACCACTTGATGTTACAAGTGCCGTTCCCCGCAACCTGCAAAGTGGAAACCGCATTGGAGTCGCACCGGAAATAGGCCAGTGAAGAATTGTTAGGGAAGGTGAATGTCTTTGGGCTTTGGTTTGCATCCCAGATGCCGCCGAAGCCGTTGTTCATGATAAAGGTGCCGAACGTGATCGGAGCATTGCCAGAGAATTTCACCTGACCATTATTGGTGATAAAGCCGCTTGCGGCGAGCGAGCCACCGCCGTTGACGTTGATGAAACCCGTGCCCGGCTGCGATGCCGGGCTGTAAACATTGGCATTGGGAGCCGCAGGCAAACTGCCAGGTTCTGTCGTGACATTTCCGGCCAAAGTGCCATTCACGGTGCAGTTTATTGCCGTTCCCGTCGAGTTGGTTTTCACTAAAACCAAACCATTGACGACACCGCCTGCATTGACAGTGAAGCTGCCAAACGTGCCGCTGCCGCCCGCTGGATTGTTCACCGTCAAAGTCGCCGCCGCTGCGGTGCTTGCGTTGGTTTCCACAGACAACGTCCCCTGATTGATTGTGATTGGGCCAGTGAACGTATTCGTGCCGCGCAGGCTCAAGGTCCCCGCGCCGCTCTTCGTGATGCCGTAGGCGTTGCCGCCGTCGGAAATCGCACCATAAACATTCATTGTGGCGTTGCTGATCAAGGCTGTCTGCGTGGCGCGCAACAACACTGCCGAGCGGATGTTAAGCGTGCCGCCGCCCATCTTAACGATGTCCAGCGCGTTCGTGCCCGCCGTGCCGGTGACAGCGCCCCAAACCGTCAGCGTTCGCGTATTGGTGATGTTCCAGACTTGAGGCGCGGCCAAGGAGATGTTCGGATAAAAGGTGAAACTGTTCGTGCCCGCCGACAGATCAAAGCCGCCTGCGCCCAGAGTCAGCACGCTGCCATCGTTGGTTATGTTTAGCGAATTAATTGGCGACAAAACTTGGATGCCCAACCAGCTCGTGTTCGCGCCGAGCATCCAGGTGTTCGTCGCGGTATAAGCCGTCGGCCCGTCGAATTGCGCGATGTCGCCACTGCCGGGAGCCACGCCGCCGCTCCACGCGGTCGGGTCGTTCAACAACAGAGCGTCATCAAGCTTGAGGATGTTGGCCGCGCCCGCTGAAAGACCGGCGGCGAGGGTCAGGATTCCGCCCAGCAGCAGCGGACGGAAGACGAGGTGGTTTTTTTTCATGGGAGTTTGAGTTGGTTGTTGGTCGGCAAATTAAAATGCGTAGTCGCGTTTTTGGGAATCTGGACAAACTTTATTTCCGGTCGGCAGAAATATAAGAGGCCATTTTGCGGCGTGTCGGGATGATTTTGCGTCAGCCCCGTCCGCAACTTCACGGCAAACGCAGCCGATAAAAAACTTGATCCGCGCCGGGCGCAATCGGGCTGGTAAAATTCACGCCGCCGCCCGGCCCGAACTGGTTCGTCGCAATCACGCTCCAGTTTGTCGCCGGCAACGCGAGGTTGGTCGCCGCCAGCACATAATAATTTGCGTCCGTCGTGCCGTTTGTGCCGGTGAAAATTAGATTGGTCCCCGACAAAGACACGCTGCTCAAAATCGGTGGCGCGGACGGGCCGGTAACGGCGATGTTAAGCGAATTCGTGCCGCTCGCCAGTGCGTCACTCACCACCAGGGAAACTGAATTCGTGCCGACATTACTGAATGTGTGGGCCAAGGTGGTGGCCGTCGTATTCGTCGTGAAGCCGTCGCCAAAATTCCAAAACCGGTTCGTGATGAGGCCGGTCGAGGTGTCCGTGAACGTCACGGTGAGTGGCGGTGCACCGTTCGTGATGTTTGGGGCGAAAGTTGCCGCGAGCAAAACAAAGTTCGTCAGCACCACGCTTTTGGTGTTCGTCACGACGGCGAAACTGCCGCCAGAAATGTTCGTCACCGCCACACGGCCGCCGATGAGGTTGGTGAAATTTCCGCTCAACGTCCCGCCGTTGGTGAGAATCGTGAAACTGTTCGTCGTGGCGGGAACAAAGCTGTTGACGAGTTTTACATTCAAGTTGCCCCCCAGCACCGTGCTGCCCGCTACGGAAATGAAATCATAATTCGTCGCGCCATTCTGAAACGCGTTCGACTGGTTCGTGCCACCGAGGTCAATCGCGCACGCCGCCGTGTTATTCGAGACGGCGTAATTTCCGAGAATAATTGTTTTTCCGGCCACGCCGAGACCGCCCGGCGCGAGTGTGCCGCCGTAGTTGGCCAGCGTGCCGATGGCGAGCGAGACGTTGGTTTGATTGGCGGAAACGGTCGCGAGCGGACTGGAACCAAAATTCGTCGCGTTCAAACTTTGCACCGCCAGCACGCCGCCCATGAAATTGAAATTGTTCACGCTGCCCGGCCCGGCGTTCGTCGCCGCCGCGACCGTTCCGGCGCTGATGAACGTTCCGCCCGCCAGCGTCACAGCGCTCAAATTGTTCGTCGTGCCGTTGCCGGT
>TBL_comb47_HYPODRAFT_10003349_pt1 | contig 19049 bp, 14 predicted proteins | sample TroBogypolimnion_40_FD_10682 | JGI IMG/M metagenome (IMG submission 10682) | reverse complement strand
ATCTCGGCAATCGGTTGGGTGACGGAGGCAACATACTGGCGGCTCCANCGGCCAATCTGGCGATCGAAATAGTTGCCAGGCTTGCCATAGCCGCCCAGACCCTGCTGGGCCACGTTGACGCTGTGCAGGGCAGCAATGGTGTGGTTCATTGCGTCGTAAATCGCGGCCCGCTCCGAAGCCTGCATGCCAGGAAGCAGCGGATCCCACAGCACTCGCCCTTCCATGTATTCCATCAAGTAAAAAGCCCGACCTATGACCGACTCGTCTTCACACAGGCACAGCATGCGTGGTACCGGAACCCCGGTACCAGCCAGCCCGCGCATCACCGTATATTCGCGCTCCACGGCATGGGCAGAGGGCAGCAGTTGCGCGATCGGGGCGGGCTTGGACCGCATCACATAGTTGGCACCGGGCGTCACCAGTTTGTAGGTGGGGTTGGATTGGCCGCCCTTGAACATCTCGACCTGGATCGGCCCTTGGAATCCGGGCAACTGTTGGCTTAACCACGCAGTCAGGGCAGCCACGTCGAACGCGTGCTTGCCGGTGGGTGCGCGGGTGCCGACGAAATTTTCAAATTCAGTCATGGTTTTCTTGCTCGCTAGGTTCAATGATCGGCTTCGGCAATGCGCATCAGCGACTGTCGGTCACGAATGACCAGGCCACCCGGTTCAATGCCAATGATGTCCTCGCGCTCCATGCCCTTGAGTTCCTGGTTCACCCTTTGCCTGGACGCGCCCAGCAACTGCGCCAGTTCTTCCTGGGCCAGTTGCAGCCCAATGCGTACGTCGCTGGTGTTGCTCAGCGAGGGCACACCATAGCTGCGCACCAGGTGCAGCAGCTGCTTGGCCAGGCGTGCCCGCAGGGGCAGGGTGTTGAGGTCTTCCACCAGCCCGTAGAGCTGGCGTATGCGCCTGGCGTTCAGACGCAGCAGTGCCTCGTAGAGCTCCACATGGGTCGCCAGAATTTTTTTGAAGTCGGCCTTTGCCACGCACAGGATGGTGCTTTCGCCATGGGCATAGGCGTCATGGGTTCTGCGGTCGCCATCAAAGATGGAGACATCGCCAAACCAGATGCCAGGCTCGACATAGGTCAGGGTGATCTGCTTGCCGGAGATCGACGTGGAACTCACCCGTACCGCCCCCTTGGCACAGGCCAACCACTCTTCGGGCGGCTCACCTCGGGCGGTGATCAGGTCGCCGTCCTGATGGCGTTTGACGTAGGCGCAGCGCAGTATGTCGTGCCGCAGCGAAGGGGAGAGTGAACAAAACCAGCGCCCGGCATTGATGGCCGCGCGTTCCTCGATCGTCAGAATGGGTTCGTCCATAGCCTTTTGGGAGTTGCGTATTTTTCGTGAAGCCACATTGTCAGTGTCACACGGCAGCTTTGCGCTGTGGCCTGTCGCGGGAGTGTCAGCAAGCGGTCCATGAGATTGGTTAGGACTATATAGGCGATGGCACGGAAAGCTCCCTTGGGTGTGACAAAATGAGCCCAAGATATGAAGCCTACCAGTACCACCCATTTCGCGGCGATATGCACGGTGTTGACGCTCGCTTCTATGCAGGTATCGGCATTGACGTTGGGCCGCGTGCATGGTGCTGCGCTGTTGGGCAAGGAGCTGGACGTTTCGGTGCCGGTGCAGTTTGCCCCGGACGAAGATGTCTCTGCGGCTTGCTTTGTTGCCGAGGTCGCCTATGGCGAAACCCCTGTGGCGCGCAGCCGCATCACGTTGCTGTCGCAAGCGGGGAGCCAGCCCCAGACGCAAATGGTTCGGGTCCGGTCCAGCGACCGGTTGGACGAAGCCGTGGTGACGCTCAGGTTGATGGCGGTGTGCTCCCCCAAGGCATCGCGAAGTTATGTGATGCTGTCCGATGTGCTGAGCGAAACGGCCCCAGCGCCGGTTGCGCCGCCCAGTGCATCTCTTGCAGGCACTGCCAAGGAATGGCCCGTGGTGCAAGCCAGCACGCCACTGCACGCGCAAGCGCCCAAGATCCGGACAAGGGTTGCTGTGGCAAGCGCCAAGGTGTCGGCCTCCAAGGCGGCTGCCAAGCCATTGGCTTACAGCAAGACAGAGCATGGTGCCTCAGCCAAGGCCTCGAATCAGGCCCAGACGGTAGCGCTGGAGGCGTTGCAGCGGCGCGTCGATGACATCGCAACATGGCAGGCCAGCAGTCACGCGGCGGATGACTTGCTCAAAAGCGAAGCGCGTGAAAAGGCGCTGGAATCGCAATTCAAGGGCTTGCGTCTGCTAGGCGTGAAGAATCAACAGAACATCCAGACGCTGTCTGCTGCGCTGGACAAGGCAGAGTCGGACAATTTCGGCGGTGTTTTAGTCTACGGACTGGGCGCGCTGCTGTTTGCCTGTTTGGGTTTTCTGGCCTTTGTGCTGATCCGGCTGCGCCGGGATGGCTCGGGGCCCTGGTGGTCCGATACGGATGAGGCCAGTCGTGGTGAGACGGTGTCCCTGTACAAAGCGACCGGCAACAGCATCGAAAGCCCGCCCCCAGCACTGCCGGTAGCGCCAGCAGCGGCCATGCGGGCTCCTGAGCCTGTGCCCCAGGCAGTGGAAATGGAGGCGGTCAGTGAGTCATTTTGGTCGGCTGTCGATGGCGCGTCGCACGTGTCCGCACCGGTAGGCGTTTTCGTAGCCAGCGCACCAGTTCCCGTGCTGGCCGCCGAGGCAACAGGTAGCTTAAACATCCACACCGGTCATGCCAGCTTGAAGGCGATCAGCACCCAGGACATGTTGGATGTACGCCAGCAGGCCGAATTCTTTATGGCTCTGGGGCAACACGACGATGCCGTTCAATTGCTGGAGGCCAGCATCAAGTCCAGTGCGGTTGCCAATCCGCTGATCTTTCTGGACCTTTTGAAGATATTCCATACCCTGAGTCGGCGTGCGGAATTTGAGCAGGTCCGTGCGGAATTCAATCGGCAATTCACCGGGCGTATACCCGACTACTCCAGCTTCCTGCTGGAAGGCAATGGTCTGGAAGACTACGACGATATTTGCCAGCAAATTGTCGTGCTGTGGCCCACAGAGTACACCGTCGACTTCATCGAGCAGTGCCTGGTTCGAACCGCCGAAGACGACCCGGAGCAGGGCATTGATCTACAGGCATTCAAGGACTTGTTGCTGCTTTACGGTGTGATCAAGCGCCTGGACCAGACCCCTGATTCCCCGGTCTTGTCGCTCAGCGCTGGGCAGGCCGCGTTGCCGCCCGTTGCGCCCGATGCCAGACCCGTGGCTGCGGTTCCATCGGTTGCACTCGCGGCAGCGATGCCAGTTGCCAATCCGGTACCGAATCTGGACCTCGATTTGGATCTGGATCTGGATTTTAATTTCGATCTGGATCTGGCCCCAGAGCCGGATAAAAAGGTGCAAACCAACAACCTGATCGACTTCGACATTTCCGACTTCAAGCTGCCCAAGGCACCTGGCGAGTCGCAGAAATAGGCGGACTCAGCGGCGTACCTGTAGTGCGCCCGGGTTGACGATGTGGGTCGGAGTACCCTTGATGAAGTTCACCACGTTGTCAAAGGCGGTGCCGAAGTATTCCTCGTAATTGGTCTGTTCCACATAGCCGATGTGGGGCGTACAGATGCAGTTCTCCAGTCGCAGCAGGGCATGTCCTTGAAGGATCGGCTCGGTTTCAAAAACGTCCACGGCGGCCAGACCTGGGCGTCCCCGGTTCAGTGCGCTGATCAGGGCGTCCGGTTCGATCAACTCGGCCCGCGAGGTGTTCACCAGAATGGCGGTCGGCTTCATCAGCGCCAGATCAGCGGCCGTGACCATGTGCTGTGTGGCCGGGTTCAGACGCAAATGCAGGGACACCACATCGGTATATGAAAAAAAGATCTCCCGGCTGGGCGCCGCCAGATAGCCGTCACGAACCGCGGCCTCGCGCGAGGCCTCGCTGCCCCACACCATGACATGCATGCCAAATGCCTTGCCGTAGCCGGCCACCAGTTTGCCAATGCGCCCGTAACCCCAGATGCCCAGGGTCTTGCCGGTCAGCGTGGTGCCAATGCCGAAATTGGGAGGCATGGAGCCCGACTTGAGTCCCGACTGCTGCCAGGCGCCATGCTTGAGATTGCCTATGTAATGGGGCAGGCGCCGCATGGCCGCCATCAGCAGCGCCCAGGTCAACTCGGCCGGGGCAACGGGGGATCCCGTTCCCTCGGCGACCGCTACACCACGCTCGGTGCAGGCCTGCAGATCGATATGGCTTCCGGCCCGGCCGGTTTGCGAAATCAACTTGAGTTTGGGTAGTTTTTCCACCAACAAGCGGCTGATGTGCGTGCGTTCACGGATCAGCACCAGAACGTCGGCATCTTTCAGGCGCACGGAAAGCTGTCCCAGACCCTTCACGGTGTTGGTGTAAACCTTGGCTTGGTAGGGCAGGAGTTTGTTGGCGCATTCCAGCTTGCGCACAGCGTCTTGGTAGTCGTCGAGGATCACTATGTTCATAGCCCCAATTGTGCCCTGACGCGAAGCCAACTAACGCAGTCGGCAGCTCCGCTTACGCATTCTCCTGCGTAAGCGCTGGCCTTAGTGCAATGCCGCCTCGCGCTCCACCAGCCGATCCAGCTCCGCGCAGACATCGGCCATGCGTCCGGAAATCACCAGGCGCCCGGTGCAGGAACGCGGTTGGCCGGTTTCCACCACACGCAACACCCTCAGGGGCATGACGCGCGCATTCACCGGTTTGGCATTTGGCACGATACCGTCGTCTGCGCGCAGGCTTGCTGTGTGCAGCGCAGAGGTTGGTATGGCGTGGCTGCGTACAGCAGACGGCGAAGTCGCAGCGGGCGCATCCAGCATGAAACGTTGAATGCCCGAAAACAGTTTTTGTTGCAAGATCAGAGCGATGTTCATAAGTGTTCTGCCTAATGGGTTTGCATGATCGGGTTTACATCAGCATGGTGTTGCGGATCAGGCCCACCGCCAGGCCTTCAATTTCAAACGGCTCGCCCGGTTCCACCACAATCGTCTGGTAGTCGGGGTTTTCGGGGTGCAACTCGATCAGCAGCTTGTTTCTGCGAAAGCGCTTGACCGTCACCTCATCGCCCAGCCGCGCCACGATGATCTGGCCGTTCTTGGCCTCCTTGGTGGACTGCACGGCCAGCAGGTCACCGTCCATGATGCCGGCGTCGCGCATGGACATGCCGCGCACCTTGAGCAGGTAATCGGGCTGTCGCTGAAACAGGCTGTTTTCCACATAATAGGTTTTGTCCACATGCTCTTGAGCGAGAATGGGCGAGCCGGCGGCAACCCGGCCAATCAGCGGCAAGCCCAGCTGAAGCAAACCCTGCAACGGCGAGGAATATTGTTTGATTCTGGATTCGTTGATGGAACGCAGCGCTTCACTGCGCAGGCGTATGCCGCGCGAGGTGCCGCTGACCAGTTCAATCACGCCCTTGCGGGCCAGGGCCTGCAAATGCTCTTCGGCGGCATTGGCCGATTTGAAGCCGAGTTCGTTGGCGATTTCTGCCCGGGTGGGCGGAGCGCCGGTGCGGGCAATGGCGCTCTGGATCAACTCCAGAATCTGTTGCTGCCTTGCAGTGAGTTTGGGACTTTCTAGCATGTGCACTCCTTGGGCTGAACTGGCTGTGGGTCTGTACATACTGTCTGCCCATCCAGTAGCTGTATTTTTATGCAGTTTTTGATTTTTGACAAGGGGCTCGCGACAAAATGGCGGAAATAGTTGGTTTTCTGGGAATGGGCGGCACGATTGCCGGCACCGCCCACAGCGCTGGCGACAACGTGGGGTACACCGCAGCGCAGCTCGGCGTGCAGGCATTGCTGCAGTCGGCGCCGGGCCTGCAGCGCATTCTGGGTACGCACCGGGCGCTGGCGGAGCAGGTCTGCCAGATTGACAGCAAGAATCTGGTGTCGGCCGACTGGGCCGCGCTGCAGCGCCGCGTCACGCACTACCTGGCGCGCTCCGATGTCATCGGCGTAGTGATCACCCATGGCACCGATACTTTGGAGGAAACCGCCTACTTTTTGTCCAGAGCCATTGCCCCGGAACTGTTGGCGCTTAAACCGGTGGTGCTGACCTGCGCCATGCGTCCAGCCAGTTCGCTAAATGCGGACGGGCCCGGCAATCTGGCCGATGCCGCTGCGGTCGCACTGTGGCCCGGTGCCTGCGGCGTGCTGGTGGTGTGCGCCGGCAAGATCCACATCGCGGCCCATGTGCAGAAAATCCATCCCTACCGTGTGGATGCCTTTGACTCGGGCGAGGCCGGACCGATGGGGCTGGTGGAGGAGGGGCGGGTGCGCCTGCTGACGGCCTTTCCCGCGCCAGACCGGGAGCAAGCTGCAGTGGATATCGACGCCTTGCAGGCCACAGGCTGGCCGCGTGTGGAACTGCTGCTCAGCCACGCCGGCGCCAGTGGGGCCCTGGTGCGTGCCCTGCTACGGGCTGAGGATGAGGCAGCGCTGCGCGGCATCGTGGTGGCTGGCACCGGCAATGGCAGCATCCATAGCGACATGGAGCAGGCGCTGGAACAGGCGCAGCGGCAGGGCATTCGCGTGTGGCGGACCAGTCGCTGCGCCTATGGTCAGGTGGTGGTCGGATCGGCGTCAGCACGCTCCGGCAGCTTTACTGCCAGCAGCCTGTCCGGGGTCAAGGCGCGCATTGCCCTGATGCTGGAGATCGCCGCGCAACACTAGCGCCGCAGGTGGCCCAAAAAAAGGCCGCGTCTGCGGCCTTTTAGCTGCTGCCTAAACCTTATTCCGACAAGGCAGCAAAGGCGCGCGCGGTGATGGCATCCACATCGCCGGTACCGCTGATGGCCCGGTATTTGGGAGCGGATGCGGCATCCTGGGCCGCCCACGCGGAGTAGTACTGCACCAGTGGACGGGTCTGGGCGCTGTAAACTTCCAGGCGCTTGTTGACGGTTTCTTCCTTGTCATCCTCGCGCTGAATCAGCGGCTCGCCGGTGATGTCGTCCACACCCGCCACCTTGGGCGGATTGAACTTGACGTGGTAGGTGCGACCGGATGCCGCGTGCGAGCGGCGTCCGCTCATGCGCTCCACAATGGCTTCAAACGGCACATCAATTTCCAGCACGTAATCGAGTTGCACGCCAGCGGCCTTCATGGCATCCGCCTGGGGAATGGTGCGAGGGAAACCGTCGAACAGAAAACCGTTGGCGCAGTCGGCCTGGGTCAGGCGTTCCTTCACCAGATTGATGATCAGCTCGTCGCTGACCAGGCCGCCGGATGCCATCACCGCCTTGGCTTCCAGGCCCAGCGCGGTGCCGGCCTTGACTGCTGCACGCAACATGTCGCCGGTGGAAATTTGCGGAATGCCGTACTTCTGGCAGATGAATGTGGCCTGTGTGCCCTTGCCAGCGCCGGGTGCGCCCAACAGAATCAGTCTCATGGAACCCCTCTTTATTGCTTGAACTGTGTATTCCACCGATGCGACACCGGTGCTTTACGCCATTTATAACGTGAATTGCTCTTGTAAGAATAGCATGGCGGGGCTGCTGGCTAGCTTACAAACTTAAGCCCCTGCGCCCGCACTGGCAAACAGCCTTCGCACCCGCTCCAGATCGTCTGGTGTATCGACTCCGGCACCCGGCGCCGTGGCGCTGGTATGTACCGCAATCTGGTAGCCGTGCCACAGGGCGCGCAATTGCTCCAGGGCTTCGGTCACCTCCATGGGCGCCTGCGCCAGGGTTGGAAAGCGCCGCAAAAAACCGGCACGGTAGGAGTAAATGCCGATGTGGCGCAGCGGCGCCGGCTGTGCCAGCGTCTGGATGCCGTCCGTAAATCCGTCGCGCCACCAGGCAATCGGTGCCCGGCTGAAATACAGCGCCATACCGGCCGCATTCAGCACCACCTTGACCACATTCGGATTCTTGAAGTCGTCCACGGTTTCAATCGCATGCGCCGCCGTACCCATGCTGGCCGCAGGCTGGCTGACCAGCAGTTGCGCCACGGCCTGCACCAGATCCGGGTCTATCAGCGGCTCATCCCCCTGCACATTGACCACGATCTCTTCATCCCCCAGGCCGAGCAGGTCGCAGGCCTCGGCCAGACGGTCGCTGCCGGAGGCATGGTCTTCGCGCGTCAGCACCGCCTCCACGCCAAAGCGCGCGCAGGCCTGCAGGATGCTGGCATGGTCGGCCGCCACCACAATCCGGGCCGCTTGCGTCAGGCCCTGTGCCACCCGCTGCGCCACGCGCACCACCATGGGCACGCCGGCAATATCGGCCAAAGGCTTGTTGGGCAGGCGGGTGGAGGCCAGCCGCGCCGGAATCAGGACGGTGAATGCCATGGCAGCAAGTGCCTACAGGCCCAGTTCGGTATCGGTCAGCGTGCGGGCCTCGTTTTCCAGCAGTACCGGAATGCCATCGCGCACCGGGTAGGCCAGACGGGCGGAGCGGGAGATCAGCTCCTGCTTCTCGCGGTCAAATTCAAGCTTGCCCTTGGTGACGGGGCAGACGATCAGTTCAAGCAGTTTGGTGTCCATGGCTGGATGATAACTTTGCTGCGAGCACCGCATCCAGCCTGGCGTCCAGCGCAGCAAAAAAGGCTGGCTCCAGGGTCTGGATCAGCGGCACGGCAAGAGCCTGTGGCCAGCGCTTCCAGAGCTTGACCGCATCCTTCTCGGTGCACAGCACCTGGTAGCCCTGCAGGGCCGTAGTGTCTAGCGCTGAAAAATCAAAGTGGTCGGGCAGGGCCAGGGTCTTGTTGAGTGTCAGGCCCATGGCACGCAGGGATGCAAAAAAGGGTTCCGGCCTGGCAATACCGGCCAGTGCCAACAAGGGCATGGCCATGGGCAGATTGTGCAGGCTGTGCAGTGGCACCCGCTGTCCATCGGCGCGCAGTGCGTTTCCGGACAAGGAGCGCTGCGCCCGGAAACCGGCAAAGGCCGGTGCGCTGCCGGTATGCAGCACCAGCAACCGGTCGTGCGCCTGTCCGGCGCAGCGCAGCGCCCTGCGGGGCCAGGCCTCGCGCAGCGGGCCTGCGGGCAGCAGCCAGCCGTTGCCCGTGCCACGGTCATCAAACACGCATACCTCCAGGTCGCGGTGCAGGGCGTAATGCTGCAGTCCATCGTCGCAAATGATGAGCTGCGTTTGCGGGTGCGCCGCCAGCAGGGCGATGGCCGCGTCCCAACGGCTTGGCGCCACAAACACCGGCACTGCGGTGGCACGGGCGATCAGCAGCGGCTCATCGCCGACCTGCTCGGCGTCATCGGTGGCGGCCACCGCGCGCAGTTCCCGGCCGTTGCGGCCATGGCCCTTGGAGACCACGCCCACCCTCCAGCCACGGGCCAGCAGGTGCTGGGCTATGCCAATGGTAGTCGGAGTTTTTCCGGCGCCGCCGACGATGGCATTGCCCACCACCAGCACCGCGCAATCCACGCGCCTTGATGAAAATATGCCGGCCCGGTAAAGGGCTCGGCGCAGGGTTACCAGTCCGTAATACAGCAGGCTGACGGGCAGCAGCAGCCGGGCGATCCAGCCACGCCGTGTCCAGCTGCGCATCAGCGTTTGCTCCAGCCGCTGCTGCAACCCGCCGCTTGCCGGCATGGCCTCAGTTGGCGCCGGCAGGGGCGGCCGACTGGGTGGCAAAGGTAATCTGGTTCAGGCCGGCGCGGCGAGCCGCCTCCATCACGGTCACCACCGCCTGGTGCCTGGCGTTGGCATCGGCGCTAATCACCACCACGGTTTCCTTGCTGCCCTTGGCTGCCTCGGCAAGTGCCGCCGCCACCGCCTCCAGGCTGCGGTTGGCCAGCACCTGGTGGTCTACGCTGTAATTGCCTTCTGCCCCTACGGCCACTATCAGTTCCTTGGGATGGTCGTGCTGTGCCTCGGTGTCGGCCACCGGCAAGGTCACCTGCAGCTCGGTGAACTTGCTGTAGGTGGTGGAGAGCATCAGAAAAATCAGCACCACCAGCAGCACGTCGATGAACGGAATCAGGTTGATCTCGGGCTCATCATTGCGTTTGCGGCGAAAGTTCATGGCGCAACCCTACTTGCGCAGCGATTTCAGGTGGCGCGCCAGCCGGTCTGCATCCAGCTCCAGCGTCATCAGGTATTCGTCCACCCGGGCGCGGAAATAGCGCCAGAAGATCAGCGATGGAATCGCCACGATCAGGCCAAAAGCGGTGTTGTACAGCGCAATCGAGATGCCGTGTGCCAATTGTGCCGGGTTGCCAGCTCCGGGTGTTTGCGAGCCAAAAATTTCAATCATGCCCACCACGGTCCCAAACAGGCCCATAAGCGGCGCAGTCGATGCAATCGTGCCCAGCGCGCTGAGATAATGCTCCAGGCGGTGCGCCACCTGGCGGCCCACGTTTTCCATACTGGCACGCAGGTCTTTCTCGGTGATCTGGGGCTCGGCGTTGACGGCCCGCAGCCCGCTGGCCAGCACCTCTCCCAGGGCAGAATTTTTTTCCAGCTGGTTGATTACATCCACGGCCGGAATGCCCTTGCGGGTGACGCTCAGCACCTCGTCAAACAGGCGCAGCGGCACCACCTTTTTGCCTTGCAGGCTCATGAACCGGTCAAAAATGATGGCCAGGGCCAGAACCGAGCACGCCAGCAGGGGCCAGATCGGCCATCCTGCGGCTTGTATGATGGAAAGCAAAGGGATCCCCTCCGGTGTATGTGACAGCGGATTATGGCTCAGACCCTGGCGGATTTTCTCCACAGTTATTGTGGATAACTTTGTGCAAAACTCGCGCTTACCCCGGCCCGGAGCCGCGCAGAACCAGCGTCTTGACACTTTGATGACATTTGCAACAGAAAAATATTCAATGAAATCAAAATACTTACACCACAAAATCAGGCCTTGCAGGGGTGTGGACCGCGACTTGCCGTGCAAACCGTCTGGGTGGAATAAGTGCCGGCTTGACCACGCCAGCTATGGCGCCCATGCCCGCTAGCGCGCCGCTCGCCGCGCAGCCGCGTGTCTGGCCGGTGGGCGCCCTGTGCCGTGCCATTGCCGACGCGCTGGAATCGCGCTTTAACCCGGTCACCGTGGCCGGGGAGATCACCGGCTTCTCGCGCGCCGCCAGCGGCCATTGCTACTTCTCGCTCAAGGACGCCAGCGGCCAGCTGCGCTGTGCCATGTTCCGCCGTGCCGCCAGCCTGCTGGACTTTGCCCCGCGCGACGGCGACAAGGTGGAGGTGCGCGGTCGCCTGGGCGTCTACGAGCCGCGCGGTGAACTGCAACTGATTGTCGAGGCCTTGAGCCGGGCCGGGCAGGGCAGTCTGTTTGAGCAGTTTTTGCAGCTCAAGGCCAAGCTCGAAGCGCAGGGCCTGTTCGATCCTGCCCGCAAACGGCCCCTGCCCGAGATGCCGCGCGGCATTGGCCTGGTCACATCCTTGGGTGCGGCCGCCCTGCACGACGTGGTCACCGCCCTGCAGCGCCGCGTGCCGCATATTCCGGTGTTGATTGCTCCGGCCTCGGTGCAGGGGGAGGGCGCACCGCGCGAATTGGTCAAGGCCCTGGAGTCGCTCTACGGCCTGGCGCAGGGCAGGGTGGTGCGCGGCGGCGTGGCACATCCCATCGACGTCATCCTGCTGGTGCGCGGCGGTGGCGCCATGGAGGACCTGTGGGCCTTTAACGATGAGCAACTGGCCCACACCATTGCCAGCAGCCCGGTGCCCATCATCAGCGGCGTTGGCCATGAAACCGACTTCACGATTGCCGACTTTGTGGCCGACCTGCGCGCCCCCACCCCCACGGCCGCAGCCGAGCTGGTCAGCGCCAGCACCGATTCCTATCTGCGCACGCTGGACGAGTGCCAGGCGCGTCTGCGCAAGTCGCTGACCCATTTCCTGGAGCGCGAAGCCCAGCAGGTGGACCATCTGGCCGCCCGCATAGGCCGACCCTCGGGCGCCATGACCCGGCAGCGGGCAAGGCTGGACGCCCTGCAGCAGGGCATGGCCCACGCCATGCGCGGCGATCTGCAGCGCAGGCAAAACGCCCTGTCCGTGCTGCAAAACAACCTGCCGCGCGCCAAGCAGCAGGCCCTGCAGCGCCTGCACGAAGGCTGTGGCCGGGCCGAACTGCGCCTGCAGGCGCTGGACCCGGCGCGGGTTTTGCATCGTGGCTACGCCTGGCTGACGCAGCAAGATGGCAAGCCCATCACCGGCGTGGCCCAGGTCCGTGCGGGCCAGAGCCTGCAAGCCACCCTGGCCGACGGAACGGTTGATTTGCGCGTGGAAAACGCGCGTCGCAATTAGTTCCTACAATTCGCTATTCTTTACAACCAACCCTCAAGGAATCCATGGAACACACCCTGCCCGCACTGCCTTACGCCATTGACGCACTCGCTCCCGCCTACTCGCAAGAGACCCTGGAATTCCACCACGGCAAGCACCACAACGCCTATGTGGTCAACCTGAACAACCTGCAAAAGGGCACCGAGTTCGAAGCCCTGAGCCTGGAAGAGATCATCAAAAAGGCCAGCGGCGGCATCTACAACAACGCAGCCCAGATCTGGAACCACACCTTTTTCTGGAACTGCATGAAGCCCGCCGGCGGCGGCGAGCCTTCCGGCGCGCTGGCCGAAGCCATCACCGCCAAGTGGGGCAGCTACGCCGCCTTCAAGGAAGCCTTTGTCAAGTCCGCAGTTGGCAACTTTGGCTCCGGCTGGACCTGGCTGGTGAAAAAGGCCGACGGCTCGGTCGACATCGTCAACACCGGCGCTGCTGGCACTCCCCTGACCACTGCCGACAAGGCCCTGCTGACCGTGGACGTGTGGGAACACGCCTACTACATCGACTACCGCAATATGCGCCCCAAGTTTGTCGAAACCTACCTCGAAAAACTGGTGAACTGGGGCTTTGCCGAAGCCAACTTCGCCTAAGCGTCGGAGCTGAACAAGGGACGCCTTTCAAACCAGGGGCCTGGAGAGAAATCTCCAGGCCTTTTGTGTGTGTCTTGCGATACGAGTCGCAGCACCTTACAGAACGGCCGTGCGGTTGATGGCCTGGTCGATCAATAACTGCGCGTCGTTGTTGTGGTTATAGACCTCGTAGCTGTGTGCGTTGATGATGGCGGTCAGCCCGGTGTCGACAAAGCCGCCGCTGCTCACAAGACTGTCCGTGGCGTCACCGGAAATGATCAATTGATGGCGTGCCACGTCATTGACAAAGTGGTAGCTGCCGCCGCTCAGACCGCCGCTAATGACAAAATCGACACCGCTGATACTCAGCACCTTGCTCAAGTCCAGAGTGAGCTTGTTGGCACCGCCAGCGGACAAGTCAATCACATCGACCCCCTGCAAATTGCCCGTGCCCACTGCAGTCAGGTCCAGCGACTGACCCGTAGACACCATTTTCAGGGTGGTGAGCCCTGATGTATCGGTAGTGAGCGAGGTCTGTGCGCCCTGCTGGAACCAGACGTCGGCCAGTTCATGTACCACGCCGTCGGTGGTGGTGTAGCTGGATACCAGACCATGCACATTGCCGTTTTCCACTGCGTTGCCCTGCGCTGCAGACAGCTTGAAGGAGGCAATGCCCAGGTCCTGCAGGCTAAGCAACTCGTTGGCCTGGCTGATGCCGTCGCCGTTGGCATCGCGCCAGACCTTGAGCTCTTGGAACACGGCGTCCTGCGCATCGATCTTGCCGTCGTGGTTGGAATCAAACTGGGCCAGCGCATCAAAGCCGTCTGTCGCATGGCTGCCGTCGGCCAACAGCGTGCCGTTGCCAAACAGCTCGGCGCCGTTGTTGATTACGCCGTCGTGGTTGATGTCGCGCACCAGCAGGCCGCTACCAGGGGCGATCCATCCGGTAGTACCCAACACACCGTTATTGGCCACATCGAAGAGTGCGCCATGATCTGCTCCCACTGTTTGAATGCCCAGGCCATTCAGGTCCAACACCAGCGGGGTGGCAGCATGGCGCGCCGCTTCGTCGGTGGTCATGACGCTGGCCTGATTCAGCCAGAGGTCAGACGACAATGCATTCGGTGCTGTCGGGTTGCTGAACACCAAGGTTGCCGTGCTGCTGCTGGCGGTAAAGGTGAAGGAGTGGAAAGTATGTGCATTCACACCTTGAACATAGGTCTGGGTTCCCAACTGGGTGCCGGAATTCCAGACTGCGCCATCCTGCACAGTAGTCACCATGGTGTGATTGGTCGCAGCGCCGGCGAGGTACAGATCGTATTCCACGGTGTAGCTTTGTCCCACGATCAAATTGGTCATGGTCTGAGACGCTGCTCCACCCACAGCGAGGCCGAAGGTGTTGAAAACGATACCCTGGTGTCCGTTGTTCGGGTCGATACTCGCCGGGTAGAACTCCGCGTTCTGTTGGCCGCTGGAAAAGTCGGTCGCATGCAGAGTCCAGCCTGGACCTGAAGTTATGTTTGTGCCTAGCAGGCTGGCGTTGGTCAGGCGCTCATAGAGCGCAGACGGATTCACCGAGTTTGAAGATACGGTCAGCGCGAAGGCGCTGGATGCAGTACCTACATTGCCTGCCAAATCCACCACGGTGGCGGTGTAGCTGTGTTGGCTGCCATCCGTCAGTGTGGGGGTGGCATAGGTCCAGGTGGTGCCGCTGACAGTCGCATTGCCCAGGAACGTTGCACCGTCATATATTTTTACGATGTCCGTGCCGAGAAGGCTGGCCGAGACTGTGCCGTTCAACACCGGCGTGGTGTCGTCGGTGCTGGTGCCGCTGGCGAAATTGCCGGTAGAGCCCGTGGCCGCATTGTCGGTGTAGGTGGTGATCGCAATGGTCTGGGTCGGAGCAATGGTGTCGAATGTGTAGCTCTTGGTGGCGCTGGCTGTGCCGATGTTGCCGGCCAGGTCGGTTTGTCGCACCGCGTAGCTGTGGGTGCTGTTGCTCAGCAAGTTAAAGCTGCTGCCGCTACCGGTGTTCCAGGTGGAGCCCCCGTCTGTGCTGTATTGCCAGGTCGCGTTGGCTTCAATACCGGTTACGTTCACGGTCCCCACATTCGAATTGCCATCGCTGTTGCTGCTGCCACTGTCGGTGGTCAGTGCCATGGTGGGAGCCACCGGTGGCACGGTGTCGAGCACATAGCTGTGACTGCCCGCTGAGCTTTCCACATTACCGGCCAGATCGGTGACCTTGAACACCACGGAGCTGCTGCCGCTAAAGGTAGCACCGGTCCAACTGATGGCTGTGCCCGTCACCATGCTCGTGATGTTCGTCCAGGTGGTGCCGCCGTCCAGCGAGCCCCACAGGCTATCGCCTGCCGTCAAGGCCGCGCTCAATGTGGCCGTGATCGTTTGCGCTGCGATATTGGTGTTGAAGTCGGTGTTGCTGTTGCCCGCGTCTGCGCTCAGCGCGATGGCGCTGACGGTAAGGTTCGGGGCTATGGTGTCGAGCGTAAACGTGATGTTGGCGCTGGAAGTGTTGCCAGCGGTATCGACGTCCTGAACCAGCACGGTATGGCTGCCCTGACCCGTGGGTGCCACATAGCTGGACACTGCGCTGCCACCATCCACGGTGTACGTACGGGTGACGTCACTGGCAGCTGCGCTGACGGTGAGTGCGGCGTTGTTGGTAATAAGGTCTGCGTTGTCCGCGCCGTTGGCGGTGTCGTGGGTGAGCGCCACCGTCGGCGTGGCAATGACGGTATCCAGCGTAAACGTCATGCTGGTACTGGCAGTGCCTATGTTGCCAGCCGCATCAGTGATCCTGGCAGCCAGGGACTTGCTGCCATCCGCTCCCAGGTCAACCTGCAGCACAGTGAAGTCCACATAGCCGTTGGTGATGTCGGAGTCGCTCAGGGTAACAATCTTGGGTGTGCCAAAGGCACTGCCACCCAACAGGAGTTCGACCCTGTCACCGGCCACAGCGGTGGAACCGCTGACGGGCAGGGTGGCGCGCAAGGTCGTGGTGAGCGCCTCAGCGCTATTCATGAAGCTGTCCGCCAGGTGGGTGCTGCCGTTCTCGGCCAGGGTAGGCATGCCCGGTGGCGTCGTGTCGAGCGTGAAGCTGCTTGTTCCTGCGCTGCTGGCGTTGCCCGCAGAGTCGGTAGCCACGGCGCTTACCGTGATGGTGCCGTCCCCCAAGGTTGCAAGGTCGGCGCTGCTCAGCGTGACGGCCTGCGCACTGCCTGTGCCGGTGACGGTCTGCGTCACTGTATGACTGCCGTTGGTGAAGGTGACCACGGTGGTGGCGCCGGTCTCTGCACTGACGGTGACCACGCCGCCTGCGGCCTCCGCTGCAGTTGCGCCATTGGCCACACCGCTGCCAAGCGCCAGGGTGGGTGCCACTGGTGGTGCTGTGTCGAGCGTGAAGCTGCTTGTTCCTGCAGTGCTGGCGTTGCCCGCAGCATCGGTAGCGACTGCACTGACGCTGATGGTGCCGTCGCCCAGAGTGGCAAGGTCGGTGCTGCTCAGCGTGACGGCCTGTGCACTGCCCGTACCGGTGACCGTCTGTGTCACTGTATGACTGCCGTTGGTGAATGTGACCACGGTGGTGGCGCCGGTCTCTGCGCTGACGGTGACCACGCCTGTTCCCGCTGTGGCCTCCGCGAAAGTCGCGCCCCCTGCGACACCGCTGCCCAGGGCCAGGGTGGGTGCCACCGGTGCCGCCGTGTCAAGCGTGAAGCTGACTGCTGAGCCGACAGTTCCTGCATTGCCGGCCTCATCGGTAATCTGAGCGCTCAATGCCTTGCTGCCGTCGGTTCCCAGGTCAGCCTTGAGCACCGTGAAGTCGACGTAGCCGTTGGTGATGTCCGTGCCGCTCAATGTCACGGTCTTGGGTGTGCCAAAGGCGCCGCCTCCCAACAGAAGCTGGACGCTATCACCCGCCACTGCGGTGTTGCCTGTGGTTGGCAAGGTGGCGCGGAAGGTCGTGGTGATCGCTTCGGCACTGTTTATGACGCTGTCCGCCAAGTGGGTGCTGCCGTTCTCGGCCAGGCTGGGCGCAGCCGGCGCCACGGTATCCACCGTCAAACTCACAGGGGTGCTGGTGGCATTGCCTCCAACATCGGTGCTGACAATGCTCAGGCTATGCGACCCTTGGCCATAACTTGCGATGGTGGTGCTATCAAGTACCACGTGCCAGGTGGTGGCCGAGTCGGCAATCACCGTTTGACCCGCAAGCGTCACGGTAGCGCCGGCCTCATTGGTGCCCGAGATGGTGAAGCCCGCCGCAGCTTCGACAAAGTTCACGGTGCTGTTGTTGTCACCGGAATAGCTGGCAACCACCGCGGCTGCCGGGGCCACTGTGTCGACCACCACGTTGTGGCTGAGCGCTGTGGCGCTGGTGCCGGCGGCGTTGGTGGCATTGGCGGTAATGTGTTGGCTACCTTGGCTATTAAAGCTGCTGCCGCTGACGGAGGTGGACCAGCTTCCGTCTGCCAGAACGGAGGCCGTCACCTGGCTGCCATCCACCAGAGTCAGGTTGACGGTATCCCCCACCACCATGTTGCTGGCTGTGCCGTGGATGAGGACCGTGCCCCCTGCTTCTGCGGTATTGATGGTGTTGTCGCCGGTGATGCCGGCAACCGTAAGCACCACGGGCGATGTGTTGATGGTCAATTCATTGTGGCTGATGTCGTTCTTGGTGATGCCACCTGCGGTGGCACTGACGGAGACTTCGTACGTGCCATCGGTTAGCGCAGTGGCACCACTCAGGTCCAGTGCCCAGTTGCCGGTGCTGGTGTCGTAGCTCAGGCCAGACGGGCTGCTGCTGGCGCCTACTGTCAAGATGTAGCTAACTCCATTGACCGTGACAGCGATTTGGTCGCTGGTTGCAGCGTCCAATTTGAGGAAGCTTGTACCACCGTCAAGCGTTTTCTCGGCATGGCCGCTCAAAATGGGTGTAACGTTATTGGTCATCCGTTGGATGACTGTAGGGATATCGGGCGGCGCGATATTGATCAGAATGTTGGAGCTGCCCAAATTAGAAACGTTGCCGGCCAGATCTGTCACCGACGCCTTAGCTGTGTAAGTGTTGCCCTGGTTAAGCGCCTGGACGTCCACGGTGGGCAGGTTCAGGCTCCAGGCATTGCCGGTAACGGTGCTCTGGTACTGGTGGTTGTTCAGCGTGATGGTGACGTTCTGCCCGTCTTCAACGCCGCTGGTGGTGCCGTTGATCGTTAGTGGAGATGCGGCAAGTGCTGCAAACTCCCCGACGTCGAGCATGCCGTCGGTGGAAATGGTGTTGATGGCAATAGTGGGCGCCAGCGTGTCGATGGTGATGCTGCGCGTGCCGGCCGTAGACGTATTCCCTGCCGCGTTGGTAGCGATGGCGGAGAGGCTTTGTGGGCCTTGGCCCATGGCGCTTATGTCAGCCGGCTGAAGCGTCCAGCTCCAGTTGCCCGATCCATCCGACGTGATTTGGTGGACATTGCCAGTTCCCAGTGTCAGCGTAACAAGCGTATTTGCCGCTGCTGTGCCGCTGACGACCGATGCCTGCTCAGCAGTGTTGATGGTGTTGTCGCCAGCCACGGGGTTGATGACCGGTGTGGCCGGCGTGCTGGAGTCCACGGTCAGACTGAGCGTGGGGCTCTGGCCGCTCTGGTTGCCAGCCGCGTCGACTAGGCAGTAGCCCAGGGTGTAACTACCCATGGCCAGCGGCACGGTAGGCGTGAGCGTGCCGGCAGCGGCATCGTAAGTGGCTGCGACCTGGTTGCCGTTCACATACAGCAGGGCGTTGCTTACACCGGCGGGCAATGCACCAATGTTCAGGCCAGGCATGGTTGCGTCTGTGGTGGCGGCCGTGCTGTTGGTGCTCTGAACGCTGCCCACGTTGTCGACGTAACTGGATGGTGCGGAAGTCGGTGTGGCTGGTGCTACGGTGTCCAGGGTGAAGCTGCTTGTTCCTGCGCTGCTGGCGTTGCCCGCAGCATCGGTGGCGACTGCACTGACGCTGATGGTGCCGTCACCCAAGGTGACAAGATCGGCGTTGCTCAACGTGACAGCCTGTGCACTGCCTGTGCCTGTGACGGTCTGCGTCACCGTATGACTACCATTGGTAAAGGTGACCACGATCGTCGCACCACTCTCTGCGCTGACGGTGACCACGCCGCCTGCTGCTATGGCCTCCGCTGCGGTAGCGCCATTGGCCACACCGCTCCCCAGTGCCAGGGTAGGTGC
>TBL_comb47_HYPODRAFT_10003348_pt1 | contig 19050 bp, 17 predicted proteins | sample TroBogypolimnion_40_FD_10682 | JGI IMG/M metagenome (IMG submission 10682) | reverse complement strand
TTTATCCCCAAAATCAACCGCACTAATTTCTGTTGTAACCCAATTATTATTTTCTTCCATCTCCCTTCTCCCTTTTTATCAAAGAGATAGTATCTTACCACGACTAGTATTTGTGTATAAGGATCAGAGCTAAAGCTTGCGGCTACCAAATCCTGAAATAATGTACATTATATAATTTGTAAAAATCCCCGTTTAAACTCTAAAATTATTTGGCGTAATTTTTGTTCGATGGCATCGGTATAAACTGGCTGTTGATTAATCTCATCGAGAATATCCTTATGGTTTGCGCGAAAATAATTATGTATTTGTTGTTCAAACTCAACTACTTTATTTAACGGAATATCATGCAGTAGGTTTTTTTCAATTAAAAATAAACTAATTGCCATTTCTGCAACTGTTAGCGGGACAAATCTTAATTGTTTTAAAATTTCTACAGCACGTTGTCCATGTTCAAGTTGTTTTCGAGTAGCATCATCCAATTCCGAAGCAAATTGGGCAAACGCTTCTAATTCACGATATTGCGCTAAGGCTAAACGCAAACCCCCACCTAGTTTTTTAATAATCTTTGTTTGAGCTGCACTGCCAACGCGCGATACGGATAAACCAGCATTAATTGCCGGCCTGATCCCGGCATTAAACAAATCTGTTTCTAAGAAAATCTGTCCATCCGTAATAGAAATAACATTGGTTGGAATAAAAGCAGAAACGTCTCCGGCTTGGGTTTCAATAATAGGTAATGCGGTGAGTGAACCAGTTTTGCCTTTGATTTTACCTTGAGTAATTTTTTCTATATAAAGTGCGTTTACTCGAGCAGCTCGCTCCAATAAACGTGAATGTAAGTAAAAAACATCTCCCGGATAAGCTTCACGCCCAGGTGGTCTTCGTAACAATAAAGATATTTGTCGGTAGGCCCAAGCATGCTTAGTTAAATCATCATAAATAATTAGCGCATCTTCACCACGATCACGAAAATATTCACCCATAGCGCAACCTGCATAGGGAGCAATATACTGTTGCGCAGCAGAATCAGCAGCAGTCGCAGCAACAATAATGGTGTGTTTCATAGCATCGTGTTCTTCTAGTTTGTACATAATATTGACAAGCGCCGAGGTTTTTTGGCCAATTGCCACATAAATACATTTCACTCCAGTATCTTTTTGATTGATTATAGTATCGATTACAATTGCAGTTTTTCCAGTTTGACGATCACCAATAATTAGCTCTCGTTGTCCGCGACCAATTGGCACCATGGTATCAATTGCTTTAATCCCTGTTTGTAGGGGTTGATCAACTGGTTGTCTGGTAATAACACCTGGTGCAACTTTTTCAATTGGTGAAAATTCTTGGGTCTTAATAGGCTCTTTGCCATCAATGGGAGCGCCTAAAGCATTTACTACACGTCCAAGTAGTATCTCACCCACAGGTACGGATAATACTCGACCGGTACACTTTACCGTTTGTCCCTCACGTAAATTTTCATAAGCTCCAAGCACTATTGCACCGATAGTATCGCGCTCCAAATTAAGCGCCATCCCATAGGTATTATCTGCAAACTGTAACATTTCTCCGAGCATAGCATCGGCAAGACCATAAATTTGCACAATGCCATCTTTAATACTTAAAATTGTTCCTTCATTTTGGCTTGTGATTTTTGGGTCAAACTGTTCGATTCGCTGTTTTATTATTTCACTAATTTCAATTGGATTTAGCATAAACACTCTTTAATTATAAGCTTTGTTTTAAACGTTGGAGCATACCTTTAATTGATCTATCAATTACTTGGCCATCCACATAAATTACGGCGCCACCAATTAGTTTGGCATCAATTTGGCATTGTAGTAAGATTTGACACTGAGTACGTTCCTGCAATGCTTTTACTAATTGTTCCTTTTGGATAGCACTAAGTTCGCATACTGTTACTACCTTTGCTTCTAATATTTTTTCATGTTCAAAAAGTAGCTGTTGATAACTAGCAGCTATAGCAGGCAATATTTCTATGTTTTTGCGCTCTGCCAAAACCCGTACTAAATTATAAGCTACTGGAAAATTTTCTGAGGCGCCATTAAAAAAATCCAATTCTTGTTTGCGCCCAACCCTAGGGTTGTTTAGTAAAAATCTTTTTTTACACTCAGTTGCCGCCGTTGCCAATGTCTTCAATGCATTTTGCCACTCGTAAAATTGTTGGTCACGCGAGGCCAGAGCAAAAATTGCTTTAGCGTATGGCCTGGCAGCGGTCAAATCTACAATCATATATTTAGATTTCTGCGATTAGTTGATTAATTAGTTTTTGTTGTGTGGCTGCATCAATTTTTTGTTGTAATATTTTTTCCGTAGCAGCAATTACCAGACTCGCTGTTTGTTGCTGTAATTCTTGTTGGGTTTTGTTTATCTCTTGCTCAATATCAAGTTTGGATTTTGCTAATATTTTCGCACATTCACTTTGTGCTTTGATTCTACTTTCCTCAATTAAATTATTTGCTTGCTGATTAGCTTGATCTAAAATTACGACCACCTTGGCTTTAGCTTCATGTAATTGCCCAGCTATATTTTTTTGTGCCAATTCTAAAGCATATTGACCTTGCTGAGCTGCTTCTAAACCAGCAGCGATTTTTTTTTGCCTCTCCTCCATAACTTTTGTTAAGGGCGGCCAAATATATTTCATCGTTACCCAAACCAATACCGCAAAGGTGAGCATTTCGCCAAGTAAAGTTATATTGATACTCATCAACACTCCACCCAGCCCTGCGACCCGCAAAAAACGCGGGTCTTAGGCTGGGCTATTATATTTTGCCCTTCGGGCGTTATTTTATTTATTCACTACATTTATCCTAAAAACGGTAGTTTGAATTGTAAAATCATTATAATTGGATCTGGTAGGCGCAGGCTTTAGCCTGCGTTTTCGGGCAACGCAGGTTAAAACTTGCGCCTACCGGTTCAAATTACTAACTAACCTTTGTTGCTGCATTTAAAACCGCAGCTAAAAATGGGTTTGAACCAAAAACAAGTAATAGTCCAGTTGCTACTGAAATTGCTGCGAAAGCATCGATTAAACCTGCCATCACAAACATACGCATGGTTAGCATGGGTGCCAATTCTGGTTGGCGCGCGATGCTTTCTAAAAATTTTCCACCTAGCATTCCGAAACTGAGCGCAGTTCCAAGTGCAGCTATGGCAATTAAACCAGCCGCAGCTATTACTGTTATGCTTTGTATTCCTGCAATTAAATGAGCCAATTCCACAGTAGATTCCCCCAAATAAAATTTAAAATAATAAAGAGCACGAAAGACTAACCAATGTTGCTATTCATGCGCCATACTTAAATAAATAATAGTCAACATCATAAAAACAAATGCTTGAATTGTAATGACTAGAATATGGAAAATAGACCAAATTCCACCCGCAGTCCATTGAATCCACCACGGCATAGTAGCAATTAGCAAAAATATCAATTCTCCGGCAAACATATTACCAAAAAGTCGCAGGGATAACGATACCGGTTTTACTAATTCTTCAATTAAGCGAAAAGTTACGTTTAATGGAAAAAGCCATTTGCCGAATGGTACAGTCAGCATTTCTTTAGCAAATCCTCTAAAGCCTTTGGCCTTAAGGTTGTAGAAGACAATTAATATAAAAACACTAAGCGACAAAGCAAAAGTGAAATTAGGATCGTCGGTTGGTACGGGACGAAAATGTGAGATCCCAAAACAAAAGAGAATTCTTGAAAATAAGTCCACCGGAATTAAATCAAGCATATTTAATGAAAATATCCAAACAAAAATAGTTAAAGCCAAAGGAGCAATTAAAGTGCTCTTGCCATGAAACACTTCCTTTACCAATTGTTGGACAAATTCTATCGTCATCTCAACAGCATTTTGTAATTTACCAGGAACTTCGCTGCTAAGCCTAGTTACAACAAAACGAAATATTCCAAAAAATAAACCACCAAAAATAATTGTTAGGGCTAAAGTATCAAGGTTCAGTGTCCAAAAACCGCCATCCCCCATGGTAAAAGTGCGCAAATTCAGCTGGAGATACTCCAGATGATGCTGAATATATTCTCCGCTAGTAGCTGGATGTAAAAAGTTAGTTGTCATTTTTTACCGTACCAACGCAGCGAGGGGATAACCAAAGCGGCATAAAAAACGACGCAGCAATAGTTGCAATATAGCCACTAAGAAAAGCCCCTGCTTTTATAGAAACAAGGAACATAATAAAAATTATTAACCCCGCACTCAATAATAATTTTATTCCTTCACCACAAAAAAAATCTTTTAGCAACGTTTGCGCATCGCGAGCATTCTTGGGTTTAAATAACTTGCGCACAAAATATATGTTTGGAATAATCCAAGCGCCGCCACCTAGCAAAACCGAAATAAAACCACGCCAATCGCTCACAAAAACAGAAACTCCGGCAACAATACTTAGCAAAATCAATTGCAGTATAATTAGTTTATACCCTGTAAGTAGAAGATGTCGAAACATAACACAAATAATTATTTAGTATGGTTCTTATTTTCAGTCATAGCTACGGGAGATCCTTCGCGTATTTTCAGCTGCCCTGCTGTTACAATAACGTCACCAGCTTTTATACCGGATTTGATAACAATATTATCGCTATCTCGGTCGCCTATGACCACAGCCACTCTTACTGCTTTATCATTAACAACTTTGAAGACATAATTGGCTTCTGGAGTATAAACCACTGCTGTTTGTGGAATAATAATTAATTGTTGCTGCTCACCAAATTGTAGAGTTACCTCAGCAAAAGTTCCAGGTAAAAGTTTTCCATCTTTATTTGGTACGCTAGCACGCACATTTAATGTTCGGTTATTTTGATTTATCAGAGACTCAATTGCTTCTACCTTACCCGTAAATGTTTCATTAGGATAAGCATCAGTATGTAGTAACACATTTTGCCCAATAGTAACTTTGCTTAAATATGCTTCTGAAATACTAAAATCCACACGCAAAGGATCAAGCAATTGCAGATTTACAATACTCTGCCCAGCATTCACATAATCTCCTAAATTGACCTGGCTTAGACCAAGTTTACCAAAAAATGGAGCTACGATATTTGCTTGGCGTAATTGAGCTTGTGCATATTCAACTTGTGCTCGTGCAGAGTTATAGTTAGCTTGCGCCGTATCAAAATCATTTTTGGACACATCAGCGGTTTTATATAACTTAGTAGCACGCTCAAACTGCAATCGAGTAAGCTGAGACCGTGCCTGTGCTTGTGCTAATTGTGCTTTGATAAGATCCGGGTTTATTTCAATTAATGGAGTTCCAGCCGCAATAGTATCCCCAGATTTAAAATTAATTTTGGTAATACGTCCGGAAATTTCCGGTTTTACTACAATGCCTGGTATAGATATTAAAGACCCAGTCACTGAAATTTGGTCTTGACGGGCGCTGGGTTGAACCGTTATTGTGTCAACAAAAGCTGGTGGTATTGCAGGCGATGATTTGGCGAACGCCAAATCAGCAGGATTCAAAACCATAATAAGAAAAAACCAGATCGTTATTCGTTTCAACATAAGCTATCTGCCAAAAAATTATGCCACAGCAACGCAGGCTAAAGCCTGCGGCTACCGAATTTCTCAACTATCGATAAGTCCAAAAACACCAACGTTTATAGCACTTTATATCATTTTGCTTCTATAAGCAATGCGGTGTTACAACGTGCGCCTGGAATTATCAGATTGTCAGCGATCCTTTTGATTGATCACTATCAGGCTTCGGTGGTTTGTTTTTCTTTTCTCTAAAAAAACTCGATTGCTTGTTTAATTTTTTTTCTAGTTCTTTTGCTTGTCCTTCTAACGCACCGCTACTTAATCCAGCAGCCCTTGATGCTGCTAATTTAGCTTTTGCGCCCTTCAATGTATCTTGATCTAGTACTTTATATTCACTAGAATATTTGCTCATTGTTCTGGTTTTACCTAAAATTTCACCTATCTCTTTCTGAACAGCTACAGTTTTTGCCTTGGTTCCTCCAAAACTAAAAATGCAACTAAAAAGAAATCACTTGTGCTTAAATTATGCTTAAATCTAACACTTAAATGCACCGCTAAATTTGCAAAAGACCTCTGCTAGATTTTTGGCAAAAAATAATATAGGGTGACATCCCAAAGCAATATTTTTTACATTATACATGGCCAAGTTTTAAACATCTGGTTATGCATAACGCTTATGATAATGAGTGGCGTTATTATGATTGATTGTATGCGCACCTGGGTAGCTTTGCTGAAAAAGAGCAGTAAAAATTTAGAAGACAATGCCACCACCGTTAGCCAAGAAGAGCTAGATTGCGAAGTCGAATCCTGATGGATTTCTATAATTTTCAAATTAATTTTCAGTAAAATTCAGTAAAAAAAAGAAATTGTTATATAATTAGTGGTAATTAACTGGAAAATTCTATAAATGTTTAAATTCTTAACTAATTTCATAAAAAACAGCTCATTAAGCTTAATGAGCTTGGTTTTCACCGGCTTACTTATTTTTGGCGGGATTTATTTTTATATGATCCTTCGCCTCCCAGATATTAATCAGCTTAAAGAAATGAACAAACAAATCCCCCTACGCATATATACTAGCGATGGTAAATTTATTTATGAATTTGGCGAAAAGAAGCGCATACCAATAACTTTAAAGCAAGTACCAAAACAATTAATACAAGCATTTTTAGATACTGAAGATCAAAGATTTTATGAACACCGTGGCGTAGATTTTTTAAGCTTATTACGTGCTGCCAAAGCATTTGTCACCTCAGGCAAAAAATCACAAGGCGCCAGCACCATTACTATGCAGGTAGCGCGTGATTTTTCCAAAAATAGACAAAAAACTTTTGGCCGCAAATTGAACGAAATTTTACTTGCCTTTAAAATCGACGATGCCTTTAGCAAAGAAGAAATACTGGAGCTCTATTTAAATCAAATTTATTTCGGTAATCGAGCATATGGTGTTGCTGCCGCTTCACAGATCTATTATGGCAAACCATTGAACGAATTAACCCTAGCACAAATAGCGATGCTTGCTGGGTCACCACAAGCACCATCACGTGTTAATTCAATTGTAAATCCAGAGGCCGCACGCGAGCGTCGTAACCACGTATTACAACGTATGCTTGAAAAAGGTCATATCAATCTGGTGGAATACAATACGGCGGTTTCGGCACCAATTGAAGCCCACTATCATGAATTACAAGCAGAAACATATGCACCTTATTTAGCAGAAATGGTACGTAACGCCATAATTTCACAATATGGTGACGGAGCTTATGCTGCTGGCATGAAAATTTATACCTCTATTGATTCTCGTCTCCAAACTTTTGCTAATCAAGCCTTGCATGACGGAATTTTAGCATATGATCAACGTCATGGTTATCGTGGGCCAGAAGGACATTTGGCGCCAGGAAGCCGTGTTTATTGGCGTAATAAATTAAAAAATATCCAAATAATCAGTGACCTACTACCAGCAGCGGTAATTAGCTCTAATACCAATTCAATTACCGTTTTACTCAGCAGTGGTGCTACAGTTAACATTAGCGCCAGTAATTTTGCTTGGGCCAATCCGCAATTAGCCAATGGCGATATTGTCCGCGTTTATAAAAGCGCAAACAATCAATGGAAACTTGCACAAATACCGAAAATTGAAGGAGCAATTGTAGTGCTTGATCCAAAAAATGGTGCAATTTTAGCACTAAGTGGCGGATTCTCTTACGCCAATAGTAGCTATAACCGTGCCATTCAAGCCGAACTTCAGCCAGGATCTAGTTTTAAACCATTTATTTATTCGGCTGCTTTAGAAAAAGGATTTACCTTCGCGAGCTTGATTAACGATACACCACTCATAATAACTGACAAATACACTGGAAAAGAGTGGCGTCCACAAAATGATTCGCAAGATTTCCTTGGACCAATTAGTTTGCGTGAAGCATTATTTCTTTCACGCAATGTGGCATCGGTTCGCCTGCTACAATCCACTGGGGTTTCTTATGTGGTGGATTATCTCAAAAAATTTGGTTTTTCCGGACCAGAAGTACCACGATATCTTACGTTGGCTCTTGGAGTTGGCAATATAACACCGCTAAAAATGACAGAAGGTTATGCAGTATTTGCTAATGGTGGTTATAAAATTACTCCATTTTTTATTAATTCAATAGTTGATGCTGATAATAAAAATATTTTTCAGGCCGAACCAACGATCGTTCCTGAAATAGCTGGGCCAGCAAATAAATTGCCCTTAGCGCCGCGCGTTATTACCCCGCAAAACGCTTATTTAATCACTGATTCGCTCAAAGATGTTATTAAAAAAGGTACGGCAAAAAGAGCTCTTGCTCTACACCGCAACGATATTGCAGGTAAAACCGGAACCACTAACGACTTAGTTGATGCTTGGTTCTTAGGATTTAATAGCGATTTGGTTGCAACAGTATGGATAGGTTTTGATCAACCACACTCAACACATGAACATGGATCGCAAGCGGCTCTGCCAATATGGATCCAATTTATGCAAAATGCCCTGGCAGGCAAACCAGAACATAGCATGAGCCAACCCGAGGGAATAACTACAGCAAGGATTGATCCAGCAACTGGATTACTCGCGGAACCAGAACAAGAAAATGCTATTTTTGAAATATTTACCGTTGACACAATTCCAAAAACCATAGCATCTCCTCAAACAGATACAGGTTCACTTAATCTAGATGATCTAGAAATAACTACTGCGCCATTATTCTAAAGAACCTTATGGATTATAAATTATTAGAATTAGATACTGAGCTTTTCGGTTTTAAAGTGGCTAAAATTTTGTTGCCACAGCTGTCTTTGGTAGAGTTGCAAACCATACTCAACGAACTGCACAAACAAAATATACGCTTAGTCTATTGGCCCTCTGATAGTACTGATGAAAAATCACAACAGGCAGCAAAAAAACTCGGGGGATTTCTTGGTAGTGAGCACATTACATATTTACTTGATCTAAAAACACTAGATCCATATCCGCTCGTTGCTCCTGAAGTTGAAGTATATGAACGCAGGCTAAAGCCTGCGCCTACCGATATCGAATTAGAACAATTAGCTGTTCTAGCCGGGACTTACTCCCATTTCAATACTGATCCAAACTTTTCGAAAGAATTATTTCTTAAACTTTATCACGTGTGGATTGAAAATTCTGTTAATGGCTCGGTTGCTAGCAGAATACTGGTGATTCGTAATAACAACAAAATTGTTGGCATGATCACACTTGGAACAAAAAATAACCGTGGTGATATTGGCTTGCTGGCTGTTAATGCAAATTTTAGAGGTAAAAATTTTGGCGCCAAATTAGTTAGCGCAGCGCAAGCTTATTTTATCGAGTTAGGATTTTTCCAAGCCCAAGTTGTAACGCAAAAAGCAAATGTTCCCGCTTGCCGCCTCTACGAAAAATGTAATTTCCACCAAGAAAAAATCGAAAATTTTTATCATTTTTGGTTATAACTTGTTCTTGACTTATTGGACTTTAAGTTCCGATCAAGCTTCAAACTTTGAACGAATGCGAGTGCTTGCTTTTTAGTCAATCCAGTAATGATAAATTCGCCGCAACTATACCAATATTTTACAGTATGGTGTGTCTGCCGCTTATAATTTAAACATAAGCAAGTAGACTACATTTGCATATAATTTTACTTCAACTCAATACTCTCGATAATTACATCGCTAACCGGATGGTCATTGGCACCAGTTGACACATTTTCAATTTTGCTCACCACAGCCATACCAGATGTAACCTGACCAAAGTTAGTATGTTTGCCATCAAGCCATGGAGTGGCATCGTTGGTAACAATAAAAAATTGTGAGCCATTAGTACCTGGTCCAGCATTAGCCATAGCTAAACTACCACGAACTAATTTATGGCTATTTATCTCATCCATGAATTTATATCCAGGACCACCGATACCGTGAGTACTGATATCCTTGTCGCGACTGTTCGGATCACCAGCTTGAATCATAAAATTTTTAATAACGCGATGGAATTTAGTATTGTTATAAAAACCTTGTTTCGCTAAATTCAAAAAATTGTTTACCGTAATTGGTGAGTCGTCACCATAAAACTCCACTGTAATATCACCATAATTGGTTTTAATAATAGCAGTTTTGTATTTTGTGAATAAATTTTCTTGCCCCGATAAAACCCCATTAACCGCTGTTTTCATAATTTCTCCACCCACTGTTTCTTTTTGCCCACAACCACAAACCATAAAAGTTAATACCGAAATAATTATTAAAACAAAGATATTCTTTTTCATGCATCTCCCTCATTGTTAATCTTACTGAATTAAATTGATTATAACAAATTGCAAACAAAGGACAATAAACAATTCATATATGCTAATTTCCTTGCCTAGGCATAAAGTAACTATATACTAGCTGGATATCTTTTTTTAATCTTAGAACCCATTCATAATTGTAATGGTATTTACAGAAATACGAGGTGGTATACATGGCAGTTGCGGCAATCAACAAATACTTTACTTTGATTGTAAACACTCCTAACAACCTCATTACCCATTTAGAAAAATCACCAACCCCCTTAATTAATTATTTTATAACTTTTGCGTGTATTCTTACCCTGAGAAATTTTTTAGAAGGCTTTTCCCATAACAGCCTGATCAACTTATTTTTTACCAACGCCCCAGGGGCGTTTTTAACGAGTGAATTTATCCACTTCAGTTTGTTTTATGCTCTGGTTGCTTTATTAATAAGCATGACCCTACACTATTTCACGCAAGAAAAAATTCAAAACATTATTAAGGTTGTTGTACCGGGGTTTATCCTGATTTTATGTGTTCCTCTTATAGATTTAGCTGTTTCGAAAGGCATGGGACACCACATAGCTTATATTTTTCCGCAGACCAAACACAACCTGCTTTACTATTATTTTACTTTTTTTGGTTCTGCGCAAAGTATTTCCTGCGGCATGCGCTTGGAAATATTTATGGCGCTTTTATGTGCTTGCTTTTATTTACAAACCAAACAAAAAAACATTTTTAAAACTTTACTTGGCCTGGCCATCATTTATTCCTCCATTTTTTTTGTTATTACTACTCCCTATGTCATCAAATATTTTGTAGAAATATTCCATATAGATATCCCAACAACCTCGCATGTGTTTGTGAATTACTTTCTTTTGCTTTTATTTCCATTCGGGATGGGTGTCAGTTTTTTGGCCAATAAACAGGTTTTTATCGTTCTAGCAAAAGATTTGCGCTGGTTAAGGCTACTGCATTTTGAATTAATGCTAGTATTAGGAATTGCCTTAACTGTAAAACAATTTAATATTTTTCTCTTAACCAATTTTATTTTTTTAAGCATTAGCATTTTATTTTTTTGGCTATCTGCAGTTATGCTCAACAATATCTACGATCAAGCCATTGATCGTATTTCCAATCCCAAGCGACCACTAGTCACCAAAGAAATTGAGCTAAAACACTATAAAAACATTGCTATCACCATATTATTCTGCAGCTTAGCTTATGCTCTAGCGGTTAATGTAAAAAGCCTGCTTATTATTAGCGGCGCCATTTTTGCTTATTATATTTATTCCACACCACCGCTACGCTTAAAGAGGATTCCTGTCTTTTCTAAAGCCATCATTTCCTCAGCCAGCCTAGCTTTTATTTTGCTCGGCTATATAAATGTGCACGGAAATTGGCAAGGATTTCCCAACTCTTTTATTTGGATTTTCCTCATAGGCTTTACTTTAACTGCTAATTTTATCGACATTAAAGATTATCTTGGCGATAAGGCCCAACGAATTATGACGGTGCCAGTATTATTAAAACCACCTTTAGCCAAACTTTTTATCGGTAGCGCTTTTATTTTCACCAGTCTAGCCTTCCATTTTTATTTACAAAATATTTTTTTATTACCGTTATTATTGGTAGCAGGAATTTTCGGCTTTTATTTCATTAATCAAAAAAATTATCAAGAGTGGCGAGTTTTTAGCGTCTATTTATTAACCATTACAGGACTAATTGTATATCTTTTAACAAATAAATTATGCAACTAAACAAGCAAATTTTACTGAGCTTTTTTATACGTTGGCTTTTTTATGAAGTAATATTTTTTGCTGGTCTAGCCATAGCTAATTGGGGCTTTAACCTATTCAGCCTCGATCATACTTTATCCCGCGATTATTTCTCACTCCAAATTTTATTAATTACGCTAAGTCTTGCATTAATTAGCTGGTTCGCAGTAAATTTACGCGGTCAAATTAGCATAACATTAGATTTATCCATCTGCTTATTCATCGCTTTTTTGCTTGCTCAAGCAGTAGGTTTCCAAACCGCCTTTAGCATGAGTATTATAGCGGCAACAACTTTCCTGTATGAATGCCATCCCTTTTATTTAAGACGCTGGGCGGGTTTTTTTGCTATTAAATACGCGCTCGATGCCACCGCAATATTTCTTTTGGGTCTGTTCTTACTGTGGAAACATAGCGGCATTTTTTCTTTTATGTATTTTTTCGTATTTTATTTTATTTTAGTATTTATTCGCAGAATCATTCTTCATCGATAGTTGATAAATCCGGTTATTATTTAATAGTTTTTGACAACGCCAACGCAACCATACTTGCAAATGACTCCAGCAAGCGTTTTTGTTCAGGAGAAAAAGTTTTATCTACCTCTAATTTCATCAAACAAATAACACCCAAAATATTGTCACGTATTTTAAGTGGAACGTAATACCATTTGGCAGAAGACAAAGTGTTTGTTCCTTTGCCCGCATGTCGTCCATTTTTATAAACCCAGGTAGCAACAGCTTTTTCCATTTCGTTTAATTCTAGATCTACTCTGCTTTTAGCCGTTAGTTCAAGCGCTCCCGATGCTCCAGGCAAAAGAATCACAATGTCGCTATCAAAAGCCTCAACCACACTGCGCACCGCACGATTCAAAATATCATTAAAACTGTCAGCGCCCAGAATCTCACGCCCAAAATTATAAAGAGCATAAATAAATCGCTCCCGGTATCTAGCGCTTTCGGCGCGCCAACGTATCATTCTCCCAACCCAACTGACGCCCAAAACAATCAAAACAAAAAGCACCATGTCAGTTAAATAGCGAGCATCGGAGAGGCCAAACGAGAAAGTCGGCGTAATAAAAAAGAAATCAACCAAACCCAAAGCAAGCACCGAGGTAACTAATCCAACCGATGTACCCCATAAGATCCCCGACACAATAGTCGGTAGTAGCATCAGCATTATTAGATTGTGCGGCGAAATCCATTTTTGAAAAAACCAACCAAACAATAGCACTATTGTTACACTAAAAAAACCGTAAAAAAATGGCTTAGCTTTAAATTTTTTTATTACCAGCTGCGCTGGTGGTAGCGCAGCACGCAAATCATCACCCACAACCAATAAATTAATAGGACTGGCCTTTTTTACTAATTCATTTAAAATCGAACCTCTTATGAGTTCTTGCAAACGTGGTCGCTGCGATAATCCGGTAATAATTAAATTAACATTTTTTCGTTTAGCAAATTGAATAATTTCATCTGCAATGTTATTACCACTAAGTGAAACAACTTTGGCTCCTAACTCTTCTGCCAAATGAATATTGCGATAAAGTTGACTGCGTGTTTTTTCTGTTTCTTGCACTTGTTGCAATGATTCAACATGTACTGCATACCATTCCGCCTCAAGCTCTATGGCCATACGATGAGCAAGCAGTAATAGTTTCTCGGTAATCTTATTTGAACTAATGCCAACTAACAATTTGGATTCTATGGGCCAAACACTTAAAATATCTTCTTTTTCGCGATAAGAAAGTAAGTCACTATCAACGCGTTTTGCTGTATATTTCAACGATAATTCGCGCAATGCAAGTAAATTTCCCTTTTTAAAAAAACTCTCCATTGCTTGCTTGGCTTTTTGCGGAATATATACTTTTCCTTCAGCCAATCGTTGTTGCAGCTTTTCTGGTGATAAATCAACTAATTCAATTTCAATTGCTAAATCTAAAATACGGTCAGGAATAATCTCTTCAACTTTAATACCAGTAATTTGATAAACAATATCGACCAAACTTTGGACATGTTGAATATTCAGCGTGGAATAAACGTCAATACCAGCATTGAGCAGCTCCTCAACATCCTGGTAACGTTTTGCATGCCGCGAACCAGGAATATTAGTATGCGCTAGTTCATCTACCAAAATCATTTGAGGACGCCGCATCAATAACGCATCCAAATCCATTTCGCTGATCGTAATACCAGAATACTCAATATTTTTACGCGTAACTATTTCGAATTCACTTACCAATGCTTCGGTATCTACTCGACCATGAGTTTCTACAATACCAATTACTACATCAATACCGTTACGTTTATTAATTATAGAATCTTGTAACATGCGATAAGTTTTGCCAACACCGGCACAATAACCAAGAAAAATTTTTAAGCTTCCGCGCTTAGCTTCTTCGCTAAATTCAATTGGAGGGTTTTTTAACACATCATCAATATCTTTTGTTTGATCTATAATCGTCATTTGTTATTTCCAAGCTCATCCAATGCCAAATTAAGCTCCAATACATTAACCGCTTCCTGTCCCCAAATCCCAACAAAATCATGGCTAGTATTAGCGCGAACTATTCTTTTGAGTTTCTTCTCTGACAACCCTCGCTGTTTAGCTACCCGCGGTAGTTGCAACATGGCATTATCCCAAGAAATTTGTGGGTCCAAACCACTAGCGGAACTAAGCGCTATATCAGCTGGCAGTTGCAAATCTGTAGACAATCCATTTTCTAATCTTATCTGTTGAATATGATCTTTAGTTAAATCAATCAATTTTTTGCTGGAAGGGGCTAAATTACTTCCACCAGAACTTGCTGCATTATAATTAATTGCAGAAAATCTACTATGAAAATATTTAGGGGAGGTAAACTCTTGCGCAATTAATGTTGAACCAATAACTTTATCATTGCGCATAAGCAAACTACCATTAGCTTGATGCGGAAATATTATCTGACCAATCCCCGCCATCAAAAGTGAATAAATCAATCCAAATAAAATGGTACAGATAATAAAAACCCTAAAGGATGTAATTAATTTTTGCATGTCTTTATTTTCCGTTTAGTTAAAAAATCCATCCTAACTGTACCATACACATATCAATCAGTTTTATGCCGACAAAGGGTAATAACAAACCACCACACCCATAAATCAATAAATTTTTCTTTAAAAGAAAAGAAACAGAATTTTGTCTATATCTTACTCCCCTTAATACTAACGGAATCAGCAACGGTATTACAACCGCATTAAAAATTATTGCTGACATAATAGCGCTATGGGGACTCACAAGGTGCATAACATTCAAAACATTTAATATTGGACACTTAGCAATAAACAAAGCAGGAAGAATTGCAAAATATTTGGCCACATCATTAGCGATACTAAATGTAGTAAGAGCTCCTCGAGTAATCAAGATTTGCTTGCCTATTTCAACTATATCAAGCAATTTAGTTGGGGTCGAATCCAAATCGACCATATTCGCCGCTTCTCTTGCTGCCTGGGTACCAGCATTCATTGCCACAGCTAAATCTGCCTGTGCTAGCGCTGGAGCATCATTGGTACCATCACCAATCATTGCGACCATATAACCATCTTGTTGATATTTTTTAATACGCTCCAATTTCATCATGGGCGTAGCTTGGGCTATAAAATCACTAACACCGGCTTCTACCGCAATCGTTGCCGCTGTTAGTGGATTATCTCCGGTAATCATTACTGAGGTAATACCAATATTTTTTAATTGCAACAACCTCTCTCGGATTCCTTCTTTTAACACATCTTTAAGATAAATAACTCCATATACCATATCTCGATCAGCAACTACCAATGGCGTTCCTCCTTCTCGAGCGACTTTTTCTACCGCTTTTTTTACCTCCTCGGGAAACTTAACTGTTTGCCCTTCTCGTAGACGCTGCTTAACAAAACTTTCAATTACATCAGCTGCTCCTTTACGAATTTGTACCTCATTAATATCGATACCACTCATGCGTGTTTCGGCTCTAAATTCAATAAATTTTGCTCCAACTGGAGAGCGTATATCACGACCACGAATTTGTAATTTTTCTTTTGCTAGCACTAAAATACTGCGCCCTTCTGGAGTATCGTCAGCTAATGAAGATAGCATCGCAAAACGAGCCAACTCTTCTTCGGTAACTCCAGGAGCGGTAATAAAAGCGGTTGCTGACCGATTACCGAGCGTTATTGTTCCGGTTTTATCCAACAACACCACATTAACATCGCCCGCAGCTTCAATTGAATGCCCAGTTAACGCAATAACATTACGCGCCAATAATCGGTCCATACCAGCAATACCAATAGCTGGCAACAAACCTCCTATGGTGGTTGGAATTAAACATACTAATAATGCAATTAAAATAGAGAGGGGAATTTCAATATGCATAGAGAAAGCGAACAAGAATAATGTTGCTGTTACCACAACATACAAAATTGTTAATCCAAATAACAAGATATCTAATGCAACTTCATTGGGTGTCTTTTGACGCTTAGAATTTTCAATCATACTAATCATCTGTTCAATAAAAGTTTCCCCTGCATTCGCCTTAACTTCGACCTTAATTTTCCCAGAAAGAATTTTAGTACCACCAGTAACTCCGGTTTTATCACCGCCTGATTCGCGCACTACTGGGGCAGATTCTCCAGTAATTGCAGATTCATCAACTAAGGCAATGCCCTCAATAATTTCTCCGTCAGCGGGAATCATCATGCCATCACTAACCATAACAATATCACCCTTTTTAAGCATTAAAGCCGGAACTGATTCTATTTTATCATGGACATTAGAATTCAATTTTTGCGCATAAACTTCACTACGATTTTGCTTCAACGCTTCCGCCTGAGCCTTGCCCTTACCCTCGGCTAAGCTTTCAGCAAAGTTGGGAAATAAAATTGTAAACCAAAGCCATATGCTCAGCTGTAAATCAAAGGCAAAAAATGGATGTCCCTCAGTAAAAAAACTAACCACACTAATAATAGTAGTAGTAACAGCGCATACTTCTACAACAATCAATACCGTGTTGCGCCATAGTGTTAGCGGATTAAGCTTAATGAAAGCTTGCCGGATGGCAGGAAAGATAAACTTGGCATTCCATAAAATACTTTTACGCATATAAAATATCCATTAATTTGTTCCCTAATTATTTAAACAACCTGACCAGCTAAAATAGAAAAATGTTCTAATATAGGGCCTAACACTAATACAGGAAAGAAAGTTAAAGCTCCATTAATTATTATTACCGAGATTAAAACCAGAACAAACAATAGGCCGGTGGTTGGAAAGCGTACTGCTAACGGATTAATTTTTTTCTGCACTATAGAGCCCGCTATAGCCAACGCGGAAATAATAATAGTAAACCGACCAAATAACATCGCAAAGGCGGTAGTTAAATTATAAAAGACCGTATTAGAGTTTAATCCATTAAAAGCCGAACCGTTATTGATGATACTAGATGCGTAGGCATAAATGATCTCTGTTAACCCATGGGCACTTAAACTAGTGCCATCAACTCTAGTAACTGCTGCTATTGAACCTAAAATTAATTGTACGACACAAGGTAAAAAAAGGGCAATAACCGTTATTATCATCTCATAAGGTTCTAGCTTCTTCCCGTATATTTCTGGAATGCGTCCAATCATTAGTCCAATTAAAAACATTGATAGTATTGCATAAAACAGCACACCGACCAATCCTAGGCCAATACTACCAAAAACAACTGCGCCTATGACCATATTAAAAATAGAAACCAATCCAGTGAGAGGCATTAGACTATCAAGCGAAGCGTTCACTGCTCCAGCTGAAGTGGCGCTACTAGCAGTGGTAAAAATCACTGAAGCCATTGTGCCAATCCGCACTTCTTTCCCTTCCATATTAAGACCATGATGTACGCCTAAATTTGTAAACAAGGGATTGCCCTGGGATTCCGACCACAAAGCACAGCCCAATACCATGATAAGCATTAACATCATAGCAATAAATAGCGCCCAACCTTGTGCACGATTATTTACTAATGCCCCAAAAGCAAAGGGAAAAGCTGCTGTGATTATAAGCAAAGAGAGTAATTCTAAATAATCGGTAAGCGGGGTTGGATTTTCATAAGGATGAGCAGAATTAGCCGTAAAAAAACCACCGCCATGCGTTCCCAATTGTTTCATTGCTATCTGTGAAGCAGCCGGCCCCTGAGCAATAATTTGCTCCCTCCCTTCCAAAGTTTGCGCATGTACATATGGTTTAAAATTATCAACACAACCTTGCGATATTAAAATCAGTGATAACAATATTGCCAATGGCAATAAAATATAAATTAGTGAGCGCGTAAGATAAACCCAAAAATTCCCAATTCCTACCATGTTTTTACGAACAAAAGCATTAATCAGAGCAACGGCAACTGTCATAGCAGTTGCCGCAGATAAAAAATTTTGTACCCCAAAACCCATCATTTGAGTAAAATAACTCATTGTGGTTTCACTTTTGTAAGATTGCCACTCGGTACTAGTAACAAAGGATATTGCTGCATTAATTGCAGTATCCCATCTTACGGCTTTAAGTTTTTCTGGGTTTAAAGGTAAAAAACCTTGGGCCTCTTGCAACAAAAACAAAGCAACTAACCCTACTAAATTAAAGAGCAAAAGATTCACCGCAAAAGTTTTCCAATCCATATCTTCGTATGGATCAACCCTAAAAATCTTATAAAGAAATTTTTCAACAGGTACTAAAATCGGTGATAAAAAATTCTGCTCGCCAGCAAAAACTTTTGCCATATATTCGCCAAAAGGAATTGCTATAACAGTAAGAACAAATAAAAATATTGCTATTTGAAACAACCATGTTTGAAACATAAAGCCTGTTCTCCTTTGGTATATATACCCTTCGTAAAATAAATTTATGCTTTGTTGCCCAAGGTTTTCGCGCTCCTCATTTACGAAAAAGTAAACTCCGGGCGCGAAAACCTTGGGCGCCGCGCCTAAATTTATTTTACGAAGGGTA
>TBL_comb47_HYPODRAFT_10003347_pt1 | contig 19053 bp, 20 predicted proteins | sample TroBogypolimnion_40_FD_10682 | JGI IMG/M metagenome (IMG submission 10682) | reverse complement strand
GACGTAATTGGAGATGCCAGCGTTGATGATGGTCGGAAGTGGGTTGGTGGCGTTTTGAGCCGCTCCAGAGATGTCAAAGTAGCCCGTCGCCTTAAAGGCCGCTGTCCCCAGCCCGTTCGTCGCGTTGCTGATTTGCGTGGCGATGGTGACTCCAGATGCGTTGGTCAGTCCCGCCTGGTTGCCCACGAAATTGGTCGCGGAGCAAGCGCCGCTTACGGCGAAAGCGTTAGCGCTTGGAGTTGCTGCGAGCCCCTGCAATGCCCCCGGCCCGAAGTTTTGATAACCTAGGATGGGGATAGATACATTCGTGGTGTAGGTCGGAAAGACGTAATTGGAGATGCCAGCGTTGATGATGGTCGGAAGTGGGTTGGTGGCGTTTTGAGCCGCTCCAGAGATGTCAAAGTAGCCCGTCGCCTTAAAGGCCGCTGTCCCCAGCCCGTTCGTCGCGTTGACGCTGCTTGGCAGGCTATTGCTTTGGATGAGCGGGAGGAGAGCGCCATTGAGTCCATTCGTGGATTGGGTCGTGTACACGTTGCTTGCCGATGCGGACCCGAGCGGATCGGCGATGGCATTGACGATGTTCGTTACCGCGTTGCTACTCACTCCGCTGGCCGAGCTAGTCACCCAATTAGACAGGCCAGATGACAATCCGGCGACGTTCGTTATTCCTCCGCCATTTCCTGCCAGCACATTTGCCGCGTTGGTTAGCCACATCGTTGTCTCGCCTGCCCAGTAATTCGCCTCATTCGCATAGGCCGGGTTGGCAAATGGCTGCTGCGTCCCCAGGATGTCTCCGAGGTCCTGGAGCGCCTGTTGATACATCGCGTAATGCCCCGCCAGCGTGGGATGAACTCCATCGCCCGAATCATAGGTCGGGTTCAGGTTTGTGTTGCCCAGCACGATGGATTGATTCATGTCAACCACCCTAGCCCCCATATTCGCTGCGTTTGTTCGTATCCACGCGGTTGCAAAATAATTAAAATTGGACTTATCATAAGACCACGGATGCGCATACGATGCCATTGTAAGGGTCGCTAAAATCGGTTGCGCTCCAATGGATTGTATTTGGCTCACAATGTTGCTGATATTGGGCTCGAACACGGAGAGATCACTGTCGTTGTTCAGAAACACAATCACGTTTGCGGGCCGGAATCCAAACAAGTCCGTTTGCAAACGCTGCAACACATCCACCGTATCGGCCCCGCCCATTCCCGCAATGGCGCAGTTACCGCCGAGGTAATCGCGAAGCAATGCGCACCAGCGCGAGTTATGCGCCGAGCCTGTCGTGTCTCCCTCCGTGTATGAATCCCCCAAACAAAGCAGCGTTGGGTTGCGTGGATGCCTAGTCGAATATACCAACTCCCTGAACACGCCCCCCGCGTTGACGCTGATGACGCCTGGTCGGTCCATTGCGTTCACATTGGCCCCACCGAAAGCGCAGCTTGCATTTGAACCTGTTACGCTGTCCCACCAGTCTAATCGCACATGGTACGAGTCTGTTTTGTGCATCCGCAGGATATAGTTGCGATTGAGCACCAGCGCCGGGATTGATGCCGATGCTACCACATAGTTACTTATGTATGAGTAAACCACCGTCGAGATGCTGATTTGATTAAGCGTCCCATCAATCATTCCCCATACGCCAATTTGACCGTTCGGTGATGATGGTTGCTTGACCACGCCCATGATTGCCGTTGCGTTCGTTGGGCAAATCACCGCAGTTAGGTCAATGTTGTCTATCGCCGAGCGGTTCGTCCATTGCACTAAGTTTGTGTTATTTCCTGATGGAGTCCATAGCCCACCATTGACCACCCATCCACCAGATTGCGTCATATTCACCGGAAGCACCGTGCCTGTGAATTGAGAACTAATCAGCGGACTCCATTGGTTTTGCACAATACCTGATTGCGGTGTTGATGATATACTTCCAGAGAACGAACCATCGGCGGCAAAACTTGACAAAATTGTCCCCGCCGAACTGCGAAATCTCAGAAGCGCATTCGTTTGCCCAATTCCTGCCACCACATCCATTGTCACTCCCGCAACGGTAGTCTGCCCCGCCACGATGCCTTGAAGAGATACGTCGTCATACCACACTCCCGCTGAAATTGCAGAAGGAGCCCATAAGGCGACTATCACGCTTGCACATCCAGATGGAGCGATGAATGTGGCAGAGAACTGCTGCCAGTTGGTGGACTCGCTGATCCCTGACGATGTAAAGACGATATTCGTGCCTCCGTGTGTGGCGTCTTGGATATTCACAATTCCGGCGTTTATGCCATCACCATGCGTCCATACGCTAATTTGATACTGATTTCCGGGGGTTATGCCCGATAAACCTTGTCGAACCACTGTAAGCGTGGACAAACCTGCTATAACGTGAACCGACTGTATTCCCGAACGCGTGTCGCTTGAAATAGCGATGGTCCCGTCTCCAGGAGTTATGTTCCAATAAACATCGCTCCATGAAGTTCCCGATCCGGAAAGTGCTTCAAATCCGGGGTCTCCCAAAAGGTTAGGCCCAAAAGTATATGTTGGTATGGACACGTTCCCATTAGTGGCCGGGCCAATCACCGCGTTGTTGATCGCTGCCGATCCGCCGTTGGTAATCACACCACCCGTCGTTAGGACACTCACGATTTGCGGCACGGTCCTGTTCGTGACATACAAGCTCGGCGTCGGCGGTCCCGATGGAATGGCCGCGAGCGAAGCGAAAGCAGAGAGAAGGAAAGCAAGTAGGGTTCTCATGGGTATATTAAGAGCGCAGGGGAATTGGTCACGTTGCCGTTCTGGTCACGGAGGACGGTGGGCTGCGCGATTAGCTCGCCCGTGTTGGTATAGGTGAGCATGTAGCCGTCAGCGGTTAGCCACGTCGCGCTTATGTTCGTCGCCGTCCAGATGCCGTAAGTGCCATCAGGCCAGAGCACCAGGGCGTTGGTGGGCGTGAGCGTGGCGTTGTATTCCGTCGCGAGCATTTGATATTCCCCGGCAGCGACGGCCGCGATGAGCATCGTCTTGCTTCCTGTCCAAGAAGTGTTGGTTCCGACTGTTGGCCCGATTGAATTTGTGAATGTGTAGGTCACGATATTGCTCATCCACGCAGCGGCATTGATCGGCAGAGTTAGCCCATTTGTTGAGTTCGGCAAAAAAAGCGTCCCGTTCTGATTCACGCCTCCGATTTTTACCGAGTAAGCCGCGGGCCATAGGTTTACCACTGTTCCGTTAGTTTGGTATGGGATGTTAAGCGACGCCCCGGTAATCAAATTCGTTCCGTCCGTCTGAATCCCGGTAATCGGCGTCAGGACGATATTCGTCCTAAGCGGAAATCCGGCGAAGTGCGTAGCATTGAAATAAACGGGAATTTGCGCCGAGGAAGATAAGGCGATGGTCAAAAGAGAAAGTATGATTCGAGTTGTCATAGTTAAACGATTGACCATGTAGGATTGGCTATCTTCAAATCGGTTGGCGATTGGTTAATAAACAGGCAAACCACATCGGTTATACCGGTCGGAAAAGTCGCCACATAGTCGCTCACGTCGGTTCCTGTCGGCCATCCCCCGGCGTCAACCGTGCCCCAATCGGCCGGGATGTATCCGCTATCGTAAAGTATTTGGATGTCCGAAAGCATCGTGACGGTGAGCGAAGCGCAATTCTGATCGGTCCCGACAACACATCGACCATACCAATAAAAAACCCATTGCGCCTTGTTTTTGCTTCCGGTCGGTGGTGTGCCGGTTGGGTAATCGTGGACTCTCCATTGCTGATTCGCGCATAGGGCGTTTGCGTAATATGCGGGCGGGCCGGTGACGTGATAGTAAAGTTGTCCTCCCGTCACGTTTCCAAACCACGATAGATTCTGCGGCCCTGGAGGATCGGGCACAATTCCCGTTTCTACTTGCGGCAGAGGTCCGAATGGCGTCCCGTCGTAATTGTATCCCCAAAGAGCGGAGTAATCATCCCCCAGCGTGGTAATGTCGTATCCCGCGCAAGAAGCCGCGAGAGCGGACATGGTTTGATGCGCGTTGTTGCTCATCCCGCCCACCGTGCGCGTGGTGACGATCCAGTCCCAGGACGGGAGAATCAAATCCTTCGTGCGCTGTCCGGCCGGGCTCCGCGTGAAGACCATTTCATGCCCACGCAAAAAGGTTGAGCGCCTGACAACTGGAGGTGTGAAACCTGGTATCGGCATAACGTCAGGATGTTATGGCCGGGTCCCAGGCCCATTCCTTGCCTTCATGGCAGCATTGCCATTGGGTCGTTAGGCTTCCTCCCGTGCCCCAGGTAGGACCGACGCTCTTTCCCATATTCTTAGCCCAAAAGAACGTGCCGGTCGTGTATGGTGGAGTTGCTGATTGCGTAGCTACGATGTAGAGCGGCGTAATGAACTGGTATTCTGTCCTGGCGTTTCCAAAGCTATCAGTGAACGTGCATTTCCGTTTCTGGCTCGCGATGGTGTAAGTGTATGTCGCTCCGCTGCTGTCGGTCACGCCGTCAATTACTTCCCCGCTTGTATGGTAGGACGGGCGCAGATCAAAGGGAAGCGCGATGTCGAATACCTGGCTGAAGTCAATCGGACTGGCTCCGATCTTCGTCGGGTCGAAAGCGTAGGCCTGGATGCAATCTTCCGAATTTGACGACATGCATTTGAACGCAAAGCATGCCTCCATTACTCCGCTACCTCCGCCTCCTGCGAGCGACGTTCCGGGCATGACGGCCTGCCCGAAAGGGCCGTGAATGGTCTTCTGTCCTGCCACAACTTGCGGCCGGAGTGATTGCATGAACTTCTGCGATCGATTCCAAGCAACGGCCTGGTCTCCGGTGGATGCTAGGGGATAAGGGAGGAGCGGCATACGTTAGAATAGCACAGCCGCCCCGTATGGCGCATACATGAGCGAAGACGCGGCAACGGCCCCGGTGTAGGAATAGACAAGCTGCGTTTTCTGTCCGGTCGCTGCAACGACTTGCGGCGCGGACTTTAGCCAAACCATTGGCGTCGGCGTTGCAATCCAAGGCGCGTTGACGGGCAACTGGAAAATGCCATCCGGCGGGATTCCCTCGAAATTGGAAACTTCGTTCGTTGTCCAGATTTGCGAGACTCCAGTGTGCGAGAGTGTTACCTGCGCAGCGGTGGCGCAAGTCAGGGTCCGACGGTAAACGTAATCGTAGCGCACGTAATACTCTTCCCCCCTGTACGCGAGTAATCGAAAGAGCTTGATCGAGTCCGCGGCGTCCGATGTTGCGGACGTAACGTCAGCCTCCGCTGCGGTTGTGCTTTGACGGCCTGCGGTGTCTGCGTATTTTCCCGCCTGAAAGTCGCGGACGATGAAAGCGACGATCTGAATATCCGAGTCGGAAAGCGTGTTGCGCAGGATTGGATTGTTCGCGTAACTGTCTTGGACTTCGCGAACGTCAAGCTCATGAATTGACGGGACGATTCCTAGGTCGGTAACAAGTCCGTCGAAAGCGAACGGAAACGTCGCGCGGAGTTGGAAGTTTCCGGTTCCGGTGCTGGAAATGTTAATGTCCGATGGTCCAAGGGAGAGCCACTGCTGCTCAAGTTGCTGTAACTCTGAGAGCGTGCCCTTGACTTCCACCATCGCGGTTGCACCGGTGCGGGCATTGTCATCCTGTTCCGTCTTGGTGATGACGGGGCCGGGATAAACACCTAATAATGTCCCGTATCGGCTCATTGCGCGAATGGGTTATTCCTGCGGAGCGCGTCAACGCCCTGGGCGATGCGGTCAAGCCGCTGCAACTGCTGGTTATTTATGCCCAAAAGCGGGTTGTAGGTAGTGCCGGAAGATCCGAATAGGCCGATCTTGGCCATGCTGTCAGCTTGCACTTCCATCGGTTTTTCGCGCAGGTCTGCTTTGAGTCCTTCGCGCTGCATTTCGAGGTGGTGAAGTTCCTCCTGTTTTTCTGGGGAGAGCGGGCCGATGAAACTCTTGATCGTTTTAAGTCTCGCTTCGACTTCGGAAAGTTCTTTTCGCTCGTCCGCGCGGGCGGCGCGTGGCATCATGTTCTTTCGCTTGGCTCCGCGCAGTTCGTCAGCTTCGTTCTGCTGCTTGAGTCGAGCCTGTTCCGAGTCTTTGTATGCCTTGGCCTGCTCTGCTTGCTCTCGGATCTGCTTTTCCTCTGCGACTTCCTTTGCCTTTTGGTCTGCGGCAACTCTCTTGTCGTACTCCGCGGCGAGCCGCTTGTTTTCCGCATCGCGCTTGCTGTCCTTCATGATCTTGGCAATCGCGGCGGGCTTGTTCCATGAGAAGGCAACCTTTAAAATGTTCTTGGCGTTGGTTAGCTGATTGGCCGTATCCTGAGCAGCGATCAGCCCGATCTTGGTAAAGAAATTAGTGATTCCCGATGTAGTTTTGCGCCACGAATTACGCACCATCTCCAGGTCTTCAATATCACTCTCAGACAGGACGCCCTGGCCGCCAAGTTTGATTTCGGAAAGCTTCGGATTGATGCCCAGCCTTCGCTTCGTCGGGCGGCTGGCATCGCTCAGTCTGGCTTCATTGAAAAGATCTTCCTCGTTTCCGGTCGAAAGTTTCTCGCGCCCTATTCCAGCCATGCGGAAATCGTCAAGTGCGCCCTGGTCTCCGCCAAGGGCCGCCTCGCGCTTGGCCCGGAACGCTTCCATTGAACGGAATAACACGGTCTCGCTCACGCCAGCGTTGGTGAGCGCTTTTTGCCAGCGTTGAACTGAATCCGTTGATATGTCGAATTGCTCCGACAGTTCCTTGATTCCATGCGCATGTTCAAAGATGCCTCCGACGAAACTCTTGACACCCTCAAACGAGATGGCACCGACGATGCCTCCGACCATGTTCTTTCCGATGCCCATCCAGCTTTTACCCACCTCGGTAGAGACTTCATTGGAGAATGCGCGAGCGTGCTGCTTCATCTGGCTCAGCATTTGCTGAAAGCCAGTTGAATTTCCCTCTATCGCAACACCTAAATGGCCTGACTCGTTTCCCATTCCTCGTATTTCTCCGGGTAATACCGCATGTCATCGTTAAGAGTCCAAAACGCGGGTCTCCAGCTTTTTTCGCTCGCGTAGGGATTCTCCAGTTGTCGCATCTCCCTTAAGGTATGGTATTGATACCACATCGCTGGCAGGTAGCCGTTCAAGACTTCGGCCCTGGATAGTCCTCCGCGCGTCAGGGTGGCCAATAGCAGCGACTCCCACGGAGCGGATAGACTTACACCCCCGGCGTCATTGTGACGCATTAGGGGCGGATTTAGCGTGAATTCCTGGCCTTTGGCTAGGTAGGCGCGAAAGGTGATGCCAGCATCGGCCAAGTCAACCCTTCGGCGGCGATACCACGGGCCGCGCAACTGGTTTTTCCAGCGGCGAAACTCATCTGGGTAGGTTCCGGTAAGGAGCAGGTCAAGCGTCCATTCGTAACTCTGCCCAGCGCAAATAGCGACGGCCTGCAACAGTTCCTCGTCGCTCGCCTCCGCGTTCGGCCCCATCGAAAATGGGAAACTGAGCTTGCGAAAGAGCAGGTGATGGCCCAGGCAAAATGGGCGCAACCAAGTGCCCAGAACGCAACACGGCTCCGGCACGAGGTCGAGACTAGTTGCGTAGTGGGCCATGGCATGGATTAACTCAGGACGGCGACGGCGACGGCGGCGTTCTGGTCGTCAAGTTGCAACCAAATATCGAGCGACATGATCGCATCCCCATCGGGCGTCTCTTTGCTTGATGGATCGCCCGCAAGCTGCCAGTAAGCCGAATTAAGAACGGTCAAATTGGCGCTGGCAATGGTGATCAATCCGTCTCTGGCGGGCGGATCTTCCGCAATGGCCATCGCAAGCGCGGCGGTGGTCGAGACGGGTTTGACATCGATCTTGAGACTGAGCCGCTTGTTTTGGTGGCGCGTATTTACCCATTCGCCGTGGTTTCCCTTGGTCTGGTCGGTGTCGCTGCCGGCGGTTAAATCCCAGGCGTTAAATACAGTTCCGCTTCGGGATGTGGAGCTAATCCCGGTCCAGGTGACGGTCGCGCCGAAAATGCCTTTGAACGTGGCATTCCCGGTCGTTCCAATTACTGTTCCGACTCTGGTGGATGGCATAGATTTTCCTTATTGCTGGACGGCGTAGACGCCGACATTAATTGTCCGTGCGAGGGACGCTAAATACATGGTTGCGGTTGCTGGTTGGATCTGGATCGAGCGCCCAGGGCTCAGGGTCGCGAACTTGTAGGCGAGCCCCGAATCGAGCGCGACGTAAAGCGAGTCCCCGGCGAGCGTTCCGAGGGTCAAAGTGAGTTGCGCCCCGCTACTCCCGGAATATCCTCCCGTCGGATTATTCACGACGGGCGGGCCTTGGTTGAAAGTGTATTGTCCGGCGGTCGTAACGGTAATGGATGTGATGGTCCCGGAGCCGTTGACGGTGCCGACTGTGAGCGTGGCGTAGGTTCCGGTCCCTCCGGCGGCCGTCAACACGTCTCCCGCATGGTAGCCAAGGCCTCCGCCGACAATGCCAACGGCGGTGACGGTGTTGTAGCCCGCGGTCGGTTCCATGTTCACGACTGCGAGAATCGAGGGAATTCCGCTGATGCTCCCGAGGGAAAGCGCGGTTGCGCTGGTGGGGATGGCCCGCACATCGCCCACCCAAAAAGATCCGGTCATGCTGAAAGTCAAGTTGGCTTGGCTGATTAGCTTCTGGCCGTTTTTGCTGGCGGTGAAAGATTGACTCGATGTGATTTCGTTCATGATGCTTTCGCGAAAACGCTAACCGTTAGCGTGGTTTTGCTGATGATCCATCCATTGTCGATCACGTCAGACTCATATTGTCGGGTGTTGTCTATATTGATGATGCCCATGCCTGGAACTTGAAGATCCGCGTCGCCGGCAAGCCCTTGCTCGAGCAGTGCATTGCGAACGTCCGAAAGGCGGGCACCGTGCGCGGCAATGTCGGCGGCGAGCGTTTTCTGCGCCCATCGGCTTTTCACCCCGATTTCAACCGACATATCGCAATTCGATGAAAGGTTGTTCGGCGCGGTTCCGCGCGTCGCGAAAACTACCACTCGATTTGCATCGTCAACGGCCATCGGATCAAACCACGTAACGACAGGGGAAACGCTCGTCGTCGCGTCACTCAGAACGGCAGCGAGGTAGGCCTGAAATCCCTGCGGCAACGCGAATTCAAAATCGAATCGGGCGGCGCTCACGATGCAGCCTCCCGTTTTGCGAGGTGGCGGCGGAATGACGATCCCCACTGCTCCTCTAGGGCGCGGCGGATGCTTCCGGCGATTGCTTTGGCTCGCCCGTCAAGCGATGCGGCGATGATGCCTTCCGGGTCGTTTCCGGCCGCCCACTTAGATCGATTGATGATGGTGATCTTCGGCTTGGTCTTCGACTCGGGATGGTTGAGGTTGTCCTCGGTGGTCCCGGTGATTCCGGCGTAACGCCCGATCCATCCGCGTTTGCTCATCCTCCCACCGTATTTGAGGTATCCCGCTGCCCATCCACCTTTGGCGCTTCCCACGCCGTATTGGCGTTGCTTGATGTAGTCTGCAAGTCGTTCTTCCTCGGTCACAAGCCGGTTGAGAAATACCCATCTGCCCACATTGCGGGTGCGCTCGCCTGCGATGGTCACTCGGCCGCTCTTGGTCCTGGCCTCCTGGTGATGCGTGTAGAGCGTCGCGTTGCTCGCCCCGGGCATGTAGTGCGTCAGGTCAGTCCCAAAAGCCTGGCCGCGTTTTGCGAAGACACGAACGGACGGGCGCCCGTCAACTTTCTCCAGGACTCCTCCTCCAGATAAAACCGATCCTGGCTTGAGCGCGAGTTGACGCGCGGAAAGGCTTGATCCGGTCAGTCCGTAAATCACTTTTCGGATGTCCTTTTCAACGCGCAATTTCCCGACGTTGCGGGCTGATTCATTCTCGAGTGAGGTATCGCGCAGTTGCGGTTTGGTCCCCTTTTCGGTAACGGGTCGAGCGTCAATCATGCGGGCGAGACTTTTTCCGCTGAAAGGTGGCGTCCTCTGAATTAACTCGTTGCAAAGCTGCGCGGCTTGATACTCAAAAGCGCCACGGATGCTCATTCCGCAAACGGCGGCGAAGTCCTCGATCGCCTTTCCGAAACTCGGAACGTCAACGATGAATTTTAAGGGTCCGCTCATGATCTTTGCGCCTCGCATTGCCAGCGGTGCCACACTTCGGACCCGATAGGCTGCGCGTATTTATATGGCCGATGCCATTTGCCGCTTTCCTCCGTGAAGAGCGACACGGCGCGCGCCGCGGCAACTTCGATGTCTTCGATGAGGATTGAAACGACGGAATAGATCGGCGTCTTTGCCTGGGCGGGCCGGTCGGGGTCGGGAATCTCGGCCATCAAATGAATCATGCCGTCAAGCTGCGCCCCCGAATCGAGCGTGATGGCGCGCCCGTGCATGGCGAGGTCCGCTCGGCCTCCGGCGATATTGATATGCTGGCCTGGATTCATTTGCAAGGGGAGCTCCCGCGCCAACAACAAAAACGCGGGCGCTCCATTGCGTGCGCGAGGGAGTTAGATGCCCGGTTTGCAGCCGAAGGCGACGTATGCGTTCGTTAATGTCTGCGCAACATTTGTGGTAAGGATGCTATTGATCCTAAACGTGTCCCATCCACCCGTATCGACATTCGTTCCGGCGGTGGCGGTGCCAGCGGAAAGGGTTAAGGGAATGGCGGTGAGCGCTACCCAGTCGTTGTAGCCATTTCCGGCGTCAATCAAGACAACGGCCGATCCGGTCGCATTCGTCCCGGTGGCCGTGAATGAGAAGGTAACGTATCGGGACTTGTTCACCCCTACGACGATCTGATTCGCGAGCGAATTCGTGTAATAGTAGTTTGTTGACGCCCCGATAAAGTAGTTCGTCGGGGTGGGGAAGATGCCAGAATTGATCTGCGCGACGTTCGTGATGGAAAAGAACGGCGACGTGGTGCCATTGGTGGCGAAGTAGGTCGAGAAGTTCGTTTGCGCCTGAACCGTCAGCGCGGCAAAGCCGGTGATGGTGGCGACGATTAAACGGTTAAGGAATTTCATATTTTACTGTTTTTCTTTGGTTGGAAGTGGGTTATTTGGCGGTTTTCTCAGGGGATTTGAACGATGCGTGGAGTTTGTTGATCTGCGCGACTTTCATTTCGTGCTCAAGTTGCGCGGCGGCGGCGATAGATTTTTCCCGCTCGACGGCGAGTTTCTTGTTGGACTCAATGAGCGCGTTAAGCTCGGCATCGGCCTTGGCATCGGCCTCCGCCTGCTTTTTTGCGTTCACGGGCGATTGCAGCTTGAGATCGCTTTTGAGCGGGTCAAGCCGCGCGACGGTGATTTCCGCCCATCGTTCATGCGTTGGACTCTTGGCGATGGCGTCCCGCATGGCAACGGCCTCGCTGGTCGGCGTTTCGGGTCCGGCAATCAGGATGTAGCCTGCCTTGTCATGCTCTCTGCCGATTAGGATGGTTTTAAGGGCCATAAAATGGATTTGAAGTTCCTCCCGGCGGGTTAAGCGTCGGGAGGATTGGATTCGCGATTAGCTGCCAGAGCTAACGAGGCGCTTGAGCGCGGCAAGCTCACCCAGGCCGGAGCCGTAGTTGCATTCGATGATTTCGTAGTCCGCGCTCTGTTGCGGAACGCCGAAATACTTGTACTCAAACGTCAAACCGATCTGTGGATCGGTGATGAGGTCGTAACTCACCATGAGTTTCAACTCGCCCGGGGCGGGCATGATCGGGGCGGTGGCGACGAGAATCGCGCTCGGATAGCAGGCAAAACCGATGAGGTTTCCGTCAGCGGTGGCCGGGATGCGAGGGTTCTCGATGGTGTCCTCGAACCCATAAAGGCCTCCAACTCGGCCTTCCCTGATTACGTTGGTGTCGCCGATATTGAGGAACGCCTTGACGTAGGGACTCGAAACGAGATTCGTCCAGTAGTCGGTCCCGATTACAAGGTTGCGCCCGGTGTCGGGCCAATCCGACTTGCGGCAAATGGCGGCGATCTGCGCGACGCTGGTTTCGTCGAACGCTTGAGGAACGCCTCCCCATATGGCGTTGCCGAAATTGGCCTTCAACACCCAAGCCGTCAGGATGTCGTTGATGATGTCAATGGCGAGCTGCTCGGCCCGCATGACGGCGAGCTTAAGGATGTCCACCCAAGGTTGGCGGCGGATGAGGTAGGCGCTAAACGTGAGCGCCTGATACGCGCGATCCTGGCCTGCGGTCTTTACGGCGGCCCCGGACCCGCCAACGACGATGCTCTTGCTCAGCGCCTGATCGGTGCTGGTGTATTGGTAGCCGTTGGCGGCAACAAAGCGCTGGCTGGTGGTGGTAAACAGCGGGTAGTAGGGGACGATTACCGTATCGTTACCTTCCAACGGGACTTGCTCGAACTTGTGAGCAAACGCGGTGAAGGTGAGCAATCGGCGGCGGAAAGCTCGCATGGCCTCGGACATGATCACTTGGCGCTGAAGGTTGCTGCTAACGGTGAGGCCGGAGTAGGTCGTATCGTTCATGATCGGGGCTCCGATAGCCTCGTATCGCGTTCCGCTGTGGGTTTCAATCCTCCGGCAGCCGCACACGGCGGAAAGGAGCTTGTCGGAATTTCGCAGGATCAAATTCCCGGCCTGCTGCGAAGCGTTGCTGATGGCCTGGCGCGAGACGCGGGCGGCCATGTCGTTACCACGCATCATGCTATCCATCGGGGCGCGGATTCGATTGATGGCGTTCTCCAAATCAGGAACGGAATCGCTCACGTTCGTGATTTCGGGCGAGACGGGATTGACTCCCGGAGGGCGGGCGGGAAGCGCGCGGTAAAAGGCGAGGTGCGCCTCGTTCTGGACGGACTGATCAATCGCGAACTGGCGCTGATTGGCCGGGATTCGGTCTTCCCCGATCAAAACGTCAACTTCGTTCGTGATTCTGGCGCGGCGTTCCGTCTCACGCGCGGCATTCGACGCCGCGAGTTGCGCCTGGATGGACGCGAGTTGCGCGTTGACATCAAGGGCCGGCGCGGGCTGGGTCGTGGTTTGCGCAGGGCGGCCTGCTTCGACCAGTTTCTTAATCTGGTCATCAGTCAAGCTGTCCTGCACGGGAACGCCCCAGGTGGTAAGTAGGGCGATCATTTCGATTCGATTCATAATGATGCGTGTGAGCGCCTTGTTTGGTTTCTGGGGCGCGGGTTTGCGGTTGGTGATTGCTACGGGAACATTCCGGTAGCGGGAAAGGTCGAGAGTGTTTTGGACGGGGGGCTCGTCGGTAAGTTCGTCTGCGTAGCCTTCTTCTTTGGACTCTTCCCCGCTCATCCAAGTCTCGTCATGCATCATGGACTTGCATTCTGAGACGGAATGGCCGGAGCGGTCGGAATACATGGCGGCTAGCGCGTCGGCGTGCTTATCGAGACGATCCGCCTCCGCTCGCATGTCGGCGGAGTCTCCCATGCAAAGCGATGATGGATTGTGAGCCATTCGCATCGAAAGTTTCGGTATGATGCGCTTGGCCCCGGCTTGGAAAATAACGTCGGCGGAACTTGCGGCGATTCCGACAACGCGCGTCGTGACGTTTCCGCGCTGTTTGATCATCCCGTGAATCCCGAAAGCTTCCCAGACGTTTCCTCCGGGAGAATGAATCAGGATCGTTGGCGATTGGTTGCGCGGAATGGCGTCTAGCGCGTCTTTGAAGTCCTGAACGCAAACGCCTTTTTCGTCTCCGAAATACGATTCGCCAATCTGCCCAAAGACTTCGATCTCTGGGGCTCCTTCGTCGCCGTCGAAATCTGATTTACCCCCACTTTTTGGCTCATCTCCGTCTGGCTCTTTGTGTCCAGTGTCACCATTCGCCTCGGCGTTGATTTGGCGTTTGCCGAAAGTGAAAGTATTTGTCGGCGCGTTGAAACGCACGGCAAGCCACTTATTTAGGATGAAACGTCGTTTAAGCATTTACCTTGTCCTTGCCTTTTGGTTCCGGCGTATCCTCCTCGGATTCCGGTTTTGGTTGCTGCTGCTGGCCGGGCATCACGACTTTGATTCCACGGTCTGCAATGGCCTTTTGCTCGATTTGGATCTGGTCGAATTGCTCGGCATAATCCATCCCAAGCGGGCCGTAACACTGCGCGTAGGTGGTGGCTCCGGCGGCGAGCTCGGCGAGCATCGCGGATGAGTTGCGCCCCACGTCCACGTTGACGGCGCGGGGAGGATGGACGATTACCTTGCGCCAATCGTGCGGTGGGTCCACTACGCGACGGTCATTCTGAATCGCCCAAGCCATGAAATAGTCCCAGGTATTGGCGACGATCTGCCTCCACTTCCGGCCGCGGCGAATGAATATCTGGTTGGCTATGTCGAGTTCGGCGCGGACGGCTGTCCCTTGCTTGTTGTCCGAAAAGTCTGGAAACACAAGGAGAATGGAAACGCCCAGGCCCGCGCAAATAACAGAGAGCAGGAAAAGCCAGTATTCGCGACTCGTGACGGTAGGTCGATTATTGAGGTATTGTGTCACCTCGTCTCCAGTCTTGAGTGCTGCCGTCCTGCCCCCTAAAGTCTTCTGGTAATACTCGACGCGCTTTTTCCACTCATCATCGGTGGTCGGGTCGGCGGAGATTCCGCTCATTCGCTGCTTAATCAACGTGGCGGCATTGATTTCGCCCGATGGTGTCTTGATGATGGTTGACTTCTCCGCGCCATCCTTGGCTGCTGCCATTTCGAGCAAGAGCAGGTCGTCAAGGTTGTGGTATGTGTTGATGACGGCGTAGAACGCCGAAATGAATCGAAGTTGATCGGTTCGTTGCGCTTCGCCGATTTGCATGACGCCGGACGGCGGGATGCAATCCCATGATTCATCCGCCTCGAACATGTCGAACGATGAACGAATCCAATAACCGACTTTTGAAAGGGTCTTGCGTCCGTCCGGTAGAACCGTCTGCGCAATCTCAACACCGTCAATGATGCTCTTCCCCTCGTTTCCCCATCGCCCGGAAGGCGTCTCAACTCGATGCGACTCAACAAATTGCAAGCAAGGCCTGGTCCCGCTCTTTGAACGCCATGTGGATTCGCTATCCATCCACTGTCGGCGCGTCTTTAGGGCGAACACTTCTCCGTCCGTCCGCTCGCAAGGGTGTGCGGTGCGAAGTAGCGTCCCAAGGTCTTCCCCTTGGAGTCCGGCGCTTGCAGACATATCGCGCCACACGTCGCGGGCACGCTTGTTCCACTCCGAGTCACTGCTTGACGGCGTGACGTGATCGGAGATGGTGTATGCGGCGTCAACTTCTAGGATGCGCTTGATGAACGGGGAATTCTGCGCGAAATACCTCGCCTTGCGCATTAACTCCCGGCGGGCAACAAAATTTTGGTCGAATCGCGCGTCTTGGACGATGGCGGGCACCCAGGATTTGTCGCCTCCTTGAAACGGCATCCCTCCCTCATACCAGTTGAATGGCGAGCCGGGCGTAATAGGCTCGAGAAAGGCATTCCATGCCGCTTGGACGCGTCGCGACAGGCTTACCATGTGTGCGTCTCCTCCGTGCGGTATGGCGCTCCAGGCAGGCGCAGGTGCGTAAATTCCGGGTAGGCCTGGAATGCGGGCGAAAGGGCGCACATCATGCGCGTCTTAATGTCGGCATCGGCGGGCGTGGCGATGCCCGTCCATGCGATCATTCTCGCTTTGGTATCGTCGTAGAGGTCAACTAATGCTCGCCAAAGCTCCACGACTTCGACGGGGGTGATTTGTCCTGGTCCGTAGGATGAAAATGCGGAGGACGATCCGCCTCCGGCGGAAGATGCTGATGCGGACATTACAGACCCGGACTTGATTACGTTCCGAGCGCGCGATTCGTAATTGCGAAGCTGCCCGCGGAGGTCGGGCGATTGGCCTACAGTGTTCCCGGACGCTGCTACCGCAGCATCCCAAGCGTCGTCAAGACTAGATCGCTTTAGCGACGTGGTTATGGCCACGTCTCCATTGACGGTCTAATCCTGAAATAGAAAAGGCACCAAACAGCGCCGAATAGCGCTGAATGATGCCGATGCGATAATTAGTGGGATGTTGCTCGATCAAACTGCAATCATTCGACAAGTCCAATCGCTATCAACACGCGCCGCGCGACCGCTGTCCGGTAAAGAACGCATCGAAGGCCTTGCGCTGGAACGCGGGCAATGTAGAGGCCCCACTTGCGCTCGTGCGTTGCTATCTGCTTCACACTTAGGCCTGTAATCTGCGCGAGTTCTTTCCTGGTGATGGTCGGCTTTTGGATGTTCATTCGGATTTTTTCGGCTCAAAAATTGTCGGTGGCAACTTTCCAAGGAACGCGGCGACGGCTGTCCCCTGATTTTCGCAAGCGCATAAATGGTCCGGCCAGTCTGAATGGCGGCGCGTCCATTCCCAGGATGTCACAACGGAGCGCTTGCGCGACTTGATGCCCGCCTTTATTTGCCCGTCAAGATGCTTCCAGTAGGTTTCGGCAGGGCATGTCTTGATTCCATCGGAAATCTGGCGATCAAAGGCCTCCGCGCATACGCTCCATTCAAATCCGCGCGAGGTCTTCGGATTGCGCAGGTCTTCAAGGATGTCCCGAAAGTAGGGGCTCGCAAATTCAAATATGTTGAGTTGCAAAACACCGGCGTCAACGGTTCCGCCTAGCGGATCGGTAGTGGTCAGGTAGTAGGGCAGCATCAAACCCTTTTCCGAGTCTTTCCAGCGCTTATACTGCGGAAAGCCCTTGCAAGGGTTCCATCCAATGCAAAGGCTGGGTCCGATAAGTTCGGAGTGCTTGGCGCATTCACGATAAACCCCGGCGTCGGCGCGAGCGCCCCATCCTGAATCTATCCAGACGCCTACATTCGGAACGCCAAAGAAAGCCTGAACGGTTGAAATCTCCTCCCACGTGTCGCAATGTCCCGCCCCGAGTAACTGGCTGCTCATCTCCGACCAGGACCGGACGATATACCAAAAATAAGGCGCTTTGGCTTGGCAATCTATCTGCATCAGCTTAACCGCGCCGTCAGCGGATACGATGTGCGCGGTGATTAACTCGGTGCGCTTTCCAAGACTGTCCTGAGACTCGTATGGTTCTGCCAGGTCGCCATTGATAAATCCCTGCAATCCTTCCCGCGACTGCTTTTGCTGCAAGAATCGAACGGCGAGTTTTCCAAAAGTGGTCTCTGGTGACGATGCGTATAGGCTGGAAAGGTGGCGAGAGCGAAATCCACGGTCGCTGGTCGCGGTTGGCCTCCATTCCCCAGACCTAATCATGCGCGTCTTGAGCCCATCCTGGATGTGCCCTTGGCAAAAACAGCACTCGATTCTTGCTGATTTTTGGACTTTCTCGAAATTCCACGATCCGTCTGCATGTTTCGCATCTGAATCCCAGCGAACAAATGACTCGCATCCGGTCTTTTTCAGGATCGTGAATCGCTCTGACCACGCGAACACAATGGACTTCCCGCAATGCGGGCATGGAACAAAGAATCGGCGCTGGTCCCCTTTCAGGAATTCTTGCCAAATTGGCGCGTCGGTCATGCTTGGAGTCGAGGTCTTGCGTCGCTGCGCGTAGGCCTGCCCCTTAGTCCGCTGTTCTGCCAGATTGACGGCCCCGGCCTCGTGGTTCCCGCCTACGAAATTGAATTTGTCCACTTCATCCAAAATGACTTTGCGAACGGGGCGGCTGGCGAGATTGGATGGCGAGTTGCTTCCGATCAAGTTGATCACGCTTGCCCCGATTTGCATTTCGAGCGTCTTAAAGCTGTGGCGGCGGGCTCCTCGGGGAATCAGCGGCTCAGTGGCGGCGGATGCCTCCAGCATCGGGCGCAGGCGGAGATTGGAAAAGGATTGCGCGAGCGTCTCGGACGGCATCACCCAAAGCATCCCGCAAGGGTCGCAAACGACGCTCCAGCAAATTCCGCCCATTAGCATCGCGGTTTTGCCGGTTTGCGAGCCGAAAACTTCCACGCAATCGCCAATGTCAGGATCGCCCCAGTCGTTTAGCGGCTCGCGCATGTATTCACGACCGTCAAGCGTGAACGGGCCGCGGTTCTGCGCCTCGTCAAACCGCAAGTTCTGGCAGCACCAGTCCGCGACGCTCCCGGTAAATAGGCGCGTGTAGAAAGACGATGCGAAGGTATTAAGTTGTAGCAGGCTGGCTGTCATTTTCGGCTGGCTGCTCTTTCATCGTTTCCACTCGGCAAAATTCCATCGCCTCCGTGCGCCATCCCTCAAGCGCCTTCCGCGCAAAGCCTGGGTCGCTAGGATTGCACCGGTGTGCCATCTCGGCCGGCAGGGCAACCAGGCGCTGTCGGACGGGCATGAGGGAATTGCGGATTAGCTGCTTTGCGTCCTCCATTCGGATCGTGTCCCCATGTCGATCGGCGAGGTCCATTTCAAGCGCGTCGTTTTCAAGCGCCATTTTTTTTGCCTTGAGCGCGGCATAGTCGATCTCGCATGACTGGTCCTGGCTAAACCACCACTCCACAAAGGCCAGGAACTTCACGCGGCTGCCTGGGAAGGCTGCTGGACAAAGGCGCTTCCCCTTCCGCAAAGCTCCGATAGGGACTCCAGTTGAGGCAGAACAGGATGCGAGAGAGTCAAATGTGATTTCCTCGCGCTTTTGAGTTGGTTTCACGGCACTGTAAAGAATTTGTGCTGGCCGATTATGGCGGTCGGTTCAACTCCGTTCGCCCAGGCAGGAAAACAATCCACGCGGCAATAATGGTCGGCCCCCTTGGCGTAGTCGGTCTCGACTACCGTCAGGCAGTTTAGCGCGTCCTGGTAGCGCGGGTGCTGCTGGTAACGCGCGACGAATGCCGGGATGTCGTGAACGCCGTTCAAGCAACTGAATTGCATCGGTTTTAGCACGACGGCAAGGAGCGACGTCTTGTGTTTCTCCGCCCGATTGCGCATCACCTCGATCACGGCGGGAATGGCGCGGTTATTCGCCTCGCCTCCGGCCTCGGCGACGGCGACGGCGGCAGCTAGCTGGATTTCGTAGGATGGTTTCATGGTATAGGTAGGCAATAATTGCCTAGTGATGAGTGTTTAGCTGACTTTTGGGATCTCATAAACGAACTGCGCCTCGGATAACAACC
>TBL_comb47_HYPODRAFT_10003346_pt1 | contig 19053 bp, 20 predicted proteins | sample TroBogypolimnion_40_FD_10682 | JGI IMG/M metagenome (IMG submission 10682) | reverse complement strand
TCATCACCGTAATCCCCTTCCCCTTCATCATCATCACCATAATCCCCTTCCCCTTCATCATCATCACCATAANCCCCTTCCCCTTCATCATCATCACCATAATCCCCTTCATCATCATCTATTACCAGTCTAGCAAGTAATGGTATAACACATCTAAATTGATTCCACGACCGTGTCGTTGTATTATCATATCTAACCAAACAGGCCCATGGATACCTTGAAAAAAGATCCACATACAATTGATACGTTGAATAATTATGAAGTACAAATCGAGAGACAGATGTAGACTCTTGAATGTCATTTTCACAATCATTACATAATAAATGCTTTCTAGTTGCATTATCGTTAGGGAATACACGATTAATATAATCTCGGCGTTGAAGTACATCAAAATAATGTTCTTCTTCGTCAATATCTATAAATTCATCAATAGGAAATGTACTAATCCAGTCGTTTCCACACTTTGGACATACTTTTTCAAGAAGATTAGCCCCGAGTTTAGTTCCAATATACACACTCGTGAGTTGATGATAATAGGAAGATAGGTACAAACAACGTACAATATCACGTGGTAATAAGTACGGTAAAATCATTTTGATAACTTCTGGAGAAAGGTAATCAAACGAATACGAAAAAGGTATGGGTATTTTTGGTGATACCGATCTAGATAGACACTGCATTTATATTTTTATCAATGAAATAGATATTGGAATACATTTTCAATTTTACAAACAATAAAGAGAGATGTCAAAGTTAATAGAATCCTCTTACGAAAAATGGAAACATTATTGGGAAGAGAATGGGTTTGAGTGTATGGCTATTTTCTCCGTTATTATTATTTTGTTATTGTTTTTCTACAATTGGTTTGCAAACAAGTCCGGAACTTATACACCACGCGAGGCTGGATGGATAAAACAACGGTCTACCTCCACATCATTTGGACCCCCTCCACATGATCCGTATTTCAATTACAGGGAACATACCGTTCGTGATAGTAAACTAGAACTCCTTACCAAATATCATTTAGAAGACTTGTTTCAACAACCCTTCTGGAAAATTCGTCCACAATTCTTAAAGAACGAAACGACTGGCAAGAATCTGGAAATTGATTTGTTTAACAAAGACTTGCGTTTGGCAGTAGAAGTCCAAGGGGTGCAGCACTACAAGTTTACCCCCAAATACCACTTAACAGAGCGCAATTTCTATGACCAAGTCGATCGGGATCGACGAAAGGCAAACAAATGTAGGAATTCGGGTATTATCCTCATCGAAGTACCGTACCACCTCAAAGAGAAAGATGTACGTCAGTTTTTGGTGAAACGATTGAAGGAAGAAGGATACCAAGTATGAAAATCGACTTAATGACGTATCCACGTAATAAAGAAAAAGAATGCCACNGTCTCCCATTAAGTCTATCCCAGGACTTCTTCACCATCTGTCTATCTCACGATTAGTAGACCCATTCTCTATCATTAATCGTTACAATGGTACCGATTGGAAGGAGTTTAATGTATTGAACCCAATGTCTCTTTTTCGTAATGATTACCTTGAATTGATGATCATGAACTGGGGTAAGAATAAAAATGACATTTATTATAATAATTATTCAACCGTTCACACCAAGGTACTCGACGGGTCATTCAACGTGGCAGAGACCGATTGGAAAATATGGGTTTCTAACCAGACTGTTCTTTCTAAAGGATCTGTCTATACATGTCAACCATTCTCCAAGGTATTATTTATAGCGAAAGAAAAATCCACCACAATGCAGCTGTATTATTATAACAATCAACTGTATTAAGACTGATTAATCATGTTAAATAATTAAAATATTTAACAAAAGAAAAAGTAAATGAGCAAGAATATGAATCGTTTGTCTTTTTTCATGCGATCATTTATTCAAACGGTCCAAGGACGAGATACACCGATCGAAATTAATTACCCTAATGCGATAGACCACTCTACAGATCATGTTATAGACCATACATTATACAAAACGTATTCATTAACTACCCCACCAAAACAGATTAGGGCTGAAAAAACAGAACCGACAAAACCGGTATCAAAGTTGTAATAACTACTTTCCATAACGCCCGAGAAGCTCGTCATCAGTCGCTTTAAGAAAAAACATGTACTCGTCATAATTTCTTTCTGTATCAAAATTACGTGGTTTTGTGAATTTATTATCCTTTTTATAGTTTTCACGATGAGACATAAGTTCAGCTAACCTGTGGTCTGATATCTCATACATCATCATTTTACACCTTTGGACATTTAAAACGCCGATTTTTATCATTTACACCTTTGGACATTTAAAACGCCGATTTTTTAATTTAAACATTTTCTATTATATATAGAAAATATGTCTGACTTTGAACTTGAAGTTAAGTCTCTTAAAGAAAAAATTATTGAACTTGAACTCATTATAAAAAATCAGAATGAAAAATATGAATCCTATGTAGAAGCACAAACAAAATCAAGAAAAAAATATGCTGAAGCACAACATCTTGCTCAGATCAAATACGTTGAAGCAAACCCTGAAATCACTCGACAACGAAAACTTGCTTATATGGTTAAACTAAAAGAGACAAATCCTGAAAAAATTAAACAATATAGTCATACTGCTTATTTGAATAAAAAAGAACGACTTAAAGCACAAAAAGAAGCAGAAGATAAAAAAAATGGGGAAGCGATTTCTGAATAATCTGAAATATTTTATTGGAAAATTATTTTCTTATATAAATATAAAGAGATAGATTTATAAAAATGCCTCCCAGACGAAAACCCGATCCTCCAGATAAACCAGCGGGAGCAAACTGTACACAGGAGAAAACTCCTTACCGAACCATTAAAACATCCTTGAAATCTATCATCAAGACACCTGACATTCATCAAAAAATCAATGATTTAGTGCTTCGTATTAACCCAATTGTGATTGACACCTATCAGTTTATTCGTCTCTACTGCCTGCATTTATTCCATAACCAACGACCTATTCCTGACTTGGATTCTACATTCATATCCTACTGTATGATGGCAATGGGTGAAAGAGATTCTCGTGGTAGACAACCGCATCAAACAGACGTTGTAAAAGAACTTAATAATTTTTACGAGACAGAGTTTCAACCTATTTTTAACCATACCAAGTTTGACTTGAAACTGTTAACGTATCCGCTGTCATACATTCAGCAAACCATGGAAACATGCTTGACTGTTAACGTCAAAGAACATTTTTCAAAAAGACTCCTTCGGTTCATTAACATCTTTGCAGACAAGTATTATGATGAACATGTTGGAAGTGAAGTAGAACATACTGAAGAATATACCAAAACAAAGCGAGAAACCATCTGGAAACTAAAAAAGGCGATAATGGAAAATAAACCTGAAGATGTTCCTTTGTGTTTACGCAATTGGTATAACGAGTATCGTTCCAAGTTATACCCTGATAACATCACCAAGACCATTCCATATGATTGCCAAGTACAACCCTTTCGCTATATTTTCCATTCTATCTACATGAACCAGTGTTATGAAGATTATAATAATACGATTCGTGCTAAGATGGTAGATGCTTCTCCTACAGAAGCAAAGGAGTTAAATGGTCAAATCATCAAGTTGTTTCAACCTTTATCCCTACGTAGTTCATGTATTCCTAAGTATATCACTATAGATACTGCTACCTTAATTAACCTGTTTGCAGAGAAAGGGACAAAAGGCAATCTACTCAAAAAGGTATCTGAAAACCAAGAACAAGTATGGATGACCCACTTTAAGATGAATAAGAAAATCTTTATTTCCAAGAACTATGTATTCAACTATACCCTACAAACGGATGGCTTAGGAGTATCCTTATTGTTCAAGCACAAAACCCTAGTAGATAAAAAGTATGGTTCCAAGGTCAAGGAAGTAGACACCAGTATACCCTATATCGATGACTGCTCTCCAGAACAATTGGAAATTCTCAAAACCAAAAAAATAATTACTGCCGATCCAGGCAAGTTGTACCTTCTGTATATGATGGACGATGAGGGTAATGAATTAAAGTATTCATGTAAGCAACGTGATACGGAAAGTTTATCAAAACGTAATCGTCGTATCAAATTAACGAATAAAAAAAGGAGTGTTTTGAATCATCAACTCAATGAGAGTTGTCCTGACATTATTGCATTAGAAACCGAACTAAGTTCCTATCTATCTAACACAGTAANNATCCAGTTGTTCAAGGACTATATCAANAANAAACACGAAATCAACNNGAAAGTAAAGTCCTATTATGAAGCGGAACTTAATCGAAAAATAAATTGGCGAACCAAAGTATACCGTCAGAAGAGTGAAGACAAGTTTTTACATCGTATCGAAACCCAGTTTGGAAACAAGGAAGACATCGTAGTTTGTATAGGTGATTGGAGTGCCAAACAGGGATCATGTATCAAAGGTGCTTCCACTATGGGAGTAGGGTTAAAACGATTGGTAAAAAAGAGGTATACTACTCTCCTTATGGATGAGTATAACACCAGTAAGAAATGCTGTCATTGCTGGAAGGACATTAGTAATATCACGATAGATGGAAGTAAGAAGTTCCGTTTATTGGGGTGTAAACACTGCAGAAACGATAAGGAAGAATACATTGGTAGTCCCGAAGACGAACCTAAATCAATGTTTCAATCGTATCGTTTCTTTACACGAGACAAGAACAGTTGTCTCAACATGTTAGGAATCGTAAAGCACATGATTTACAACAAAAACAAACGACCTGCGGAATTTATCCGAGGTTAATACATTACTATCCTTTACCCTTTCGAGGGTAATCAAAAGGTAGTATATCAGTTGATTTTACTGACTTCAATGTCAACCAATGGATAAAATGAACTCTTCAATGAGGTCATTTAAATTTTTTAATGCTTAATATCGGCGTTTTAAATGTCCAAAGGTGTAAAGTAGGAGTCATCGAAAACAACCTGTTTTATATCGGTTTTATTCTGATCAGGCTTTGTTGGTAATTTTTTAGATAAAGCTATCAAGTAGTCCCTGTGATTTGTTACCATATTAAGCTTTTCATAATGATCTAGTAAATTCTTATGATCATCTCTCCAACTAGATAACAGACTATCACCATCACCAGGCATTCTTTTGTACTTTGAAATATTAAGCTCTATATCGAACAATCTTTTTATATGAATAGTATGAAAAACTGGAAATAGACCATTGTACAATAAGGTTCTTAGTATAATAGCTTGTTTGTCTTCAACTTCTCCAGTCTCTCCGAAGTAAAAAAAACGTTGTCGTGATCTATCACTACAGTAATAAATAGGTTGATTTTTTCCGTTTAATAAATGTATTATTTTATCTATTATACTCGATGGAGTAAGTTCAAGATACCCACTAAGATTTGTATGTTTAAAAATTTCTTTCAGAGAATCTACATATAGGTAAGATTCTAATGAAATTGTACTTTTTTCTGTTTTTTCTACTTTATTTTCTGTAATATTTTGTACATTTTTGTTTTTACAGACAGAAAGGTGTTCTGTTAGACTGGATTTTATAGTAAACTGTTTATCACAATTTTCGCATTTTATAAATGTTTGTTCTGTATTAATACCCTGTTGTCGTCTGATTTCTATACAGAAACTAGCTGTTTTAAGATGCCTGTTGATAGCCGATTTTCCATAAAAATCTTTTTTACAGTACTCGCATTTATGCAACGTCATTTATAATAAATATAAAAAATAAACTTTATATTTTCTTCACAACATACGTAAACCAGGATAGCCCGGAATTAATATTCTGGGTTATATTTTGTGGTGACACTACTGGTTAAAAAGGTAGTCCAGGATGTATTTAAAAATGTGTGTGTTGAATTTATTTTTTATGAACAAAAAAAGTAGATTAAAATCATTTTGCAAAATTATTTGCGGCAATACTTGTCTATTAAAAATTTATAAATGTCATTCTCATCTAGTAATAAAAACGTGAAAAATTCAACTATATCTGCGTCGGTTTTTATATCATCTACCTTTTTAACGGGATCCATCGGTAGAAATAAATCATAACATTTCTTGTAAAATTGACGGTGTTCTAGCATTTCACTAAGACTAAATTTACTAGCAATAGTAATAGGAAAGTCTAATAATCTGTACTTTTCTGCTTCTATACGTGCGTCCTTATCGAGTCTATTCATTCTCTGTACATATGTTTCTTTATCCGTCATTTATTACTAACATTACGTTCTAAATATATGTTTTTTGCCAATCAATCAAAATAATTATATTAAACACAGGTGGTATAAAACTTAACTACTTTGGCAATACTTTTCAAAAATAAATTTTGGTATATCTGATTCCGGTAATAATAAAAATACAAAAAACTCACGAATATTACTGTTAAAATCTGGGTAGTACTCATTCGGATCTAGATTAGGTCCTGGGACAACAAATAACCCACCAGTTTCTTTATAAAAATCACGAAATTCCATCATCTCCTTAAAAGTAAATTTACCGGCAAATAACGGTGGTTCTGTATTCTGACACTTCTGTACGTGCTTCACTAACAAGTTTGTTCATTTTTTGTCTGTATGTTTCCTCGTCTGACATTTCTTTATTATTAGATCGGTCGGTTATAAAAATGAATTAATAATTATTTCAAAGAAAATAATTAAATCACCTGCTCAATATGCTCTACGACGATTATATTTCTTATTGTCTAACTTACCATGCAAAGTACGGGGAACGAACCGTCGTCCTCATGGAAGTTGGGTCATTTTTCGAGTGCTATGCGGTCGAGAACGAAACCACCAAGGAAGGCGCCAATCTTTCCGAGATCTGTAACATCCTAAACATCCAATCGACCCGGAAGAACAAGTCAATCCCCGACTGTTCTCGGTCCAACCCTATGATGGCTGGATTTCCGTCCATCGCCCTCTCCAAATTCATCGAGCTCTTGTTAGCCGAACAGTATACCATCGTTCTCGTTGAACAAACGACTCCACCGCCGAATCCTGAACGCGCCGTCACACGGATCATTAGTCCTGGTACACGAATGGAAGAAATGGACACCTTGTCTACCTACCTGATGGTCGTCTACCTGACGTCTTTTACGGAGCGATGGCTCAAAACCAAGTCGTACGGACTGTGTTGTAGCATGATCGATGTATCCACCGGTGAACTGATTGTCCTTGACGAGTTTCATGGCGTCGACACCGATGTGGTGCATGAATGGTCACGTATCCTGGCCACCTATAGTCCTCGTGAAGTATTCGTGATTGGTGATGCAACTATTCACCTACCATCCCCTGGCATGGTCTTACGGGATCAACGTCAACGGGAGGACCCTTCAATCAAACCCTTCCATACACTTGCCTACCAACAAGCCATTCTAAAAAAAGTATATACGAAAACGGGTTTACTTACCCCGATCGAGTACATTGACCTAGAACGCTATCCCGATTCCGTGGTGGGCCTGACGTATCTGCTCAACCTTACCTATGAACACAATGAAAAACTAATCCAGCAATTGCGAAAACCCAGCCGGGTAGCATCCACGTCTCGTTTGTTGTTAACCAATACGTCTGCCGACCAATTGAACGTACCCGCCTTACTAACCCTTATTAACATCTGTGATACCCCCATGGGAAAACGGTACTTGAAAGCCTGTTTACTGTTACCGTTAACCGATCCGGCAGCTATCAACACACGCTACAAACACATCGATGATTGTCAACAACACATTACAATGCTTCGTTCTCACCTGTCCCACATCAAGGACATTGAACGGTTGTTTCGACGAATCCACCTGCAACTCCTCCAACCCGCCGAAATGGTACTGGTAGACAGGAGCCTCCATGCCATCGAACACTTGCGTGCGATAAACCCTACCGAATTAAACGTCGCGTGCGTCTTACCACTGATCCAACACTATAACGCAAGATGGAACATGGAAAAGATCGCCACGCATGTCCATTTTTATTACCCAGGAATCCATCCGCTTCTTGATGAATTAAATGAACGCATCCAAACCATTCACAACATGTTCCAGTCTGTTGTGGAAAAAGCCAATCACGGTCAAACGGAACCCATTTTCAAACTGGAACAAACCGGTGAACGGCAAGAGTACCAGATCCTGATTACCAAAAAACGGTACGATACTTACACATTGTCACATAAAAGCCATACCTTTACTGCTCAACCTATTTCGCCGTCCAACAAGACCATGTTACGGGTATCGTTTCTAGAGATGACAACCCTCCAACAGGAACTCAATCGACTTTCTAGTCAGTTACGCAAAGAGGTAGATGATGTGTACCAAAAAGACCTTCTCCATTTTGGGACCTTTAGCGAACAGATGTCGCAGATGGTCTCTTTTGTGTCCCAATTAGACATGACCGTAGCAGCCGCTAGGCATGCGCAACAACACTGTTATGTCCGTCCACAGATCGTAGCCAATGTCTCTCAGTCCTACATTAAAGCTACACAAGTTCGGCACCCCTTGATTGAAATCATCCAGAAAGATATTCCGTACATCCCCAATGATGTTGATACCAAAAACGGGCTTTTATTGTACGGTATCAACGCTGCTGGAAAATCGAGTTACATGAAATCGATCGGGTTAAACCTGATTATGGCACAGACAGGACTCTATGTCGCGGCGGATTCGTTCGTATTTTCTCCCTACCATCATGTTTTTACACGGATTCCCGGTGGTGACAACCTCTTCAAAGGACAGTCGACGTTTGTCGCAGAAATATCCGAACTGCGAACCATCTTAAAACACAGTACACGACATTCATTGGTAATCGGAGATGAACTGGCCTCAGGGACTGAAAGCGTCTCGGCCATTGCCATTGTGGCGGCAGGAATTAAGACCTTGTGTGACAAAAAGGTATCTTTTCTATTCGCTACCCATCTCCACGAGGTTGCTCAACTGCAAACTATAAAGTCCATTCCATCGACTCTGTTACGGATTGCTCACTTGTCTGTTCGTCACGATAGTGAATGCAATCAACTGGTCTATGACCGTATCTTGCGAGAAGGATGTGGGGAGACCATGTACGGGTTAGAAGTATGTAAATCATTGGACTTGCCTCCTGAATTTTTACACTTGGCCAATACCATTCGACAAGAACATTTGGGTATGTCAACGACCCTTGTTCGTCAACAACCCTCACGGTATTCAAGTGAAGTGATGGTGGATACCTGTTCGGTCTGTCGAGAACCAGCCAAGGAAGTTCATCATATCCAGGAGCAACACAAGGCAGACGAACATGGATTTATCGGAAGGATTCATAAGAATGATACACATAATTTAATGACAGTTTGCGAGTGTTGTCATGATTCGATCCACAACAAGAATATCAGGGTAGATGGGTACCAGCAAACGAGTCAAGGGAAAAAGCTAATGGTAGAGACGATTGTAGAGAAGGATGATACCAAAAAAAATATAGATCAAATCAAGTCGTTGCGTAAGGATGGAAAAAGTTTTACAACCATCTCGAAAGAATTAAACCTGACCGTCTACCGAGTGAAAGAACTAGCTAATATGTAAATTTTACACACCAAAACGGTGTTTTATCCTTAAAATATAAAAAAGCAATTACAAGGGGTTTCCCCCCGTGTAATAAAGTTCCTATAAAGTTCCTACGCAATAGGTTCAGCGCCTTCACTGTATCTAAATCGTGTGAAAAGTGCTTCTACCTCTTCAATGGACGGGACGTAACCAAGGATTTCTGTGAGGTCGGATAAGATAGCAGACAAGAGTTGTGATTGTTGAAGACGAGTTTCAGAATCCTTGTGTTCACGAATATCTATCAGTTCAAACGTAACTAAATCATCGTAGTTGTATTCGGAATTAAAAACGAGATGATTGTTGACAACCCCGGTGAACGATTTGATACCGTTTGTTTGATGAATGTCGCAAACAATCACCCAGAACGATTCACCAAGTGGATTTTTTAATTTGACCGAGTCACCCTTGATAATAACCTTGTCGAGCACGAATCCATCCAGGACAACCCAGTAATCAGTGAATATTTGATTCATTTTGATAAACACTATTTTATGTGTAAAAAAATCAATTTTATGGGTTAAACCCTTAAAATTTTTTGGACACGATCTGTTCCTTTTTTTATAATACTAGAGGTACGTCCAAGTTGTTAATAACCAGACCACTCAACCCCACGTGGATATATTTTTCATTCAACAATAGTAGTGAATGCCTAGTAACATCGCATAAGGTATATATTTCCTTAATCATGTTTGTTATTTGCGTCCTGCAAGTATAATGATTTACCAAGTTCCGAAAATATTCTTCGCCAATGGTGACAAATGTTTCCATGATTTGTTGTTCTTCGCGTTTTCGGTATTGGCTTTGGTCAAGTACAAATAGTTTTTGTTTATATTGTTTTTCAGTATACTTGCCGGTAAGGTATCCTATACGAATTTGTTCCAAACCATGATCACGGTCCAGAAATCGTGGAAGAGTACTGATACGATGATGTTGGAAAATCTGAAAACAGTGATCAATTGGTTTTTCCTCTGGAAACTTTTTACGTAAAGACGAAAGCGTACGAAAATCCTTACTATCATTATCATAAATCCGGGTGAGCGTAGTCAAGACAATAAAGTAGTTAGGCATCGGACCACATTCTCCTTGATGATTGCGGTGTCGAGGATCACGAATGTTACCTTCACGCAGAGATTGAAAGTAGTGTGGATTGTGAATAACACCCGAGTCTACCTTTCCAGTATTCCATGAGAATGCCGTATGGCATTGGATACAAAACATCTGATCACAACCATCCGTCTTGAAAATTGGTACGTGACACGAAGGGCACGGACGTGTCGATTTTTTCAATTCCGTCACCGTCGCCACTTCATTCTTGTCACACACATGTTTGTCTGCGTCAGCTCCATCCGTTTGTTTGTGACAGTCTTTACAAATGGTAGTGTGACACAGCCCGCATTTGTACTTTTCCGACAAGAAGCCTCTACATACCTCACCATTTTTCTCCATTGTGCATTTCATAACCACCGTACGCTTTTCAGGGACAATAATTTTAACATACAGGTTGCCTCGTTCTTTTATGACAAATGATATTTTTTCTCGCAAGACACGATCAATGATTCGTTGATCACGAACTGTCTGATCTTCGTTCGAATCATTGTCTTGTATATGTTGGTAGTACTTGTTTATTTTTCGTTGAAAAAACTCCAATCGCAAGACACGATCTGCTTCTTCCTGAAGCATCGGTAGATGCGTTTTATCTCGTTCAAACAACGCAAGTTCTTTTTTCTGACGGTATTCTCCCAACAAAAAATACTTTGTAAAATTTTTACTCATAAAACCAGCATCCCAAACATTCTTGCAGTTCATACAATGTGGTTCTTGGTGGCTTTTATCCAACAAGTACATTTTGATACAAGCAGTGCATGCTTCAAAATTACATATGGTTTCAGTTGCTGTGATGGTCATCATGCAACTAATACCTTTCCCATCAGTAAATTCATTAGTGCATACAAAGCATGACATTCTAGATATTCGGTTCTAATTTTATAATTATTTTAAAAAATCAGTTTTACGTGTAATAAATGAGTAAACTTACACGTGGTCGTAAATTGTTTGTTGGTATTTTTGGTAGCATTGGATTAGCCATGATTGGTACTGGTATTTACATGACGAGATTACCAGAAGAGAACGATTGGAAAGAAAAGGGAGGGCCAATCATTGGTGTTGGTAGTTTATGTGTATTTCTTTCCATTATTATGTGGATGAATCCTATGGTGTCAATGTACGCTGTGTATGCTCCATACGCTCCTGTGTATGCTCCATACGCCCCTGTGTATGCGCCGTACCCACCAGCGTACGCTCCGTTTTACCCGAACACGTTCTCGTACCCTCCGTTGAACTAAAAATGAAAAAAGCAATCTATAACAGAACAATAAGAAAAGAAAAAAGAATGGCCCGTTACTATACCGGAGATATTGGTGGAAAATTTATTACAGACAGTTTGGATCCTACCTATTTCGGTGTCGAACCCATTGAAAATTGTGCCTTTTATGGTTGTGGATGTTGCGCAGAAGACTTTTCAGAAAAATCATACTGCGTTCATTGTTATTCATCGTACGAAGATCAATGCAAGAAAACAAAAATTGATCGTGAATATACTAGCGATGAGAGTCTGACTAGTGATGAGAGTCTGACTAGTGATGAGAGTCTGACTAGCGATGAGAGTTTGACTAGCGATGAGAGTCTGACTAGTGATGAGAGTAGAGAAAAAGACACCAAACTATGGTATGTTGATCAGGATTCTGTGTCGTTTTCGTTTGACTCTTCACATCTATCATGTGTAACACAAGCCGTTTCGACCCTTGAAAAAATTTGTAAAAAATACATGAAAAATTACAAGATTGTAGATGATCAACAGAGTATTACGTACAAGTATGATTATGTCGATAGTGAATTAACTGAAAAGGAAATGACAAAGGAATGGAGAGATATTGCTAGATTGTGTCTGGGACGACAGATTCTCTATTGTCTACTCAAAAAATCCTGTTGTGTCTTTCACGTAGGGTTATAGGAAACGATTAATTAAAATTAATATGTCTCCAACACTTATTTCACTAAAAATGAACTTATTGAAAAACGATAAACCCTACGTTACACTGTACACTTTTTTGTTTATCCCATACGTCTACTCAATAAAATAAATACACACAGAAGGGCTTCATCGTTCAACCTTATTTGGATATAATCAATTTAAACAGAGACTACTAAACAAATGTCTGCATCTACCAATTATTTGTTTTACTGCAAGACAGCAGAAGGCTACATTATCAAGATCCTTTCTGAACTATTACAAAATAACATTAAGAATGGTTGTTTTATCATTAATGAAGATGGTATCTTTTTTCGAATGACCGATAGCAATCGTCGAATTTTGATCGATTTGTCACTGGAAGCCAATCATTTTAGTAACTATAAGTTTAGTGGTAAACCATTGTCCGTTGGACTTAATCTTTCTCATTTTTATAAAATGTTGAAAAACATCAAAAAGAAGGACAGTTTGGCATTGTTTATAGCCGAAGACAATGAAGACGAGTTGGGTATCCGTGTCATTCCCAAAGAGAAAAATCGTGTCACTACCAGTTACGTCAAGATTCAAAATCTACAGAGTCTGGATATTGACATTCCATCCGATTACAAGAAACCTATTAACATCCCATCTAATGAATACATCAAAATGATTAAGGATTTGAATAACATGGGTGGAAACCTAATCACTGTATCTTCTGGTACTGGGTTTTTCAAGTTTAATTGTAACAGCAATGGAATTTATAGTCGTGAAATTATCTTTGGTGATACTGAAGAAAAGATGGATATATCATTCATTCAAGACTTTGATACAGAACAACTCTACAGAATGTCAAAGATTTCTGGATTGAGTACAATGATCCAAGTTTACCAAAACACCGAGTTACCATTGTTTTTTAGCAGCAACATTGGTAACATGGGAAAAATTTCTATTTACATTAAGGATAAAAAACAAATTCAAGAAGAAGATTTGGGGACCAATGAAGAGGAAAATGAAGAAGAGGATTAGTTGAAAAAGGTCATAAAAATAAAAAAATATAAATAAAGAAAGATAAGAATGCTGTATTACTTGGAATCGTTTGATTTTGATCTAAATAAGAAACAATTACTACCTAGTTTATTACCTGAATTCAAGGACAAGTTATTCCTTATCATGGCCAAAGCCGACTGGTGCCCTCATTGTGTTCATGCCACACCTGAATTCGAAAAGACAGACCAGATGCTCACCAATAACCGAGATATTGTCTTGTGTTATGTGAACATTACAGGAGAAACAGACGAAGAAAAAAAAACCAAGGATATTGTTGGAAAGTTTTTTGATGGATTTAGGGGCTTTCCTGGATTTTACGCATTCATGAACGGAAAACAGGTGGGGACTCATAACGGTCCTCGTGAAGGAGATGCATTTGCTAAGTTTGCAACGTCTCTGGTTCGTTGAACGTATTTATAATATATTTTTATTATAAACAAACCAAACAATGGTAGTTATAGGACCAACCGCCTTTTTATGAAAATGGTGTTTAAAAGTATACCTATATACAAGTACAATGACTGAAGTAGCCATTTCAACGGTTGCCACGGTATTCGTCCCGGATGTGGACAAGGTCGTCGTCAGACGTGGTCTGACCCTTGTCATGATTGTAAAGAACGAATCCAAAATTATTGAAAGATGTCTTTCTTCCGTCAAAGACATTGTCGATTCGATCGTAATTTCGGATACCGGCTCTACAGATAACACCGTAGAACTCATTCATGCTTTTATCGCCGCCAATAACTTGGAAGGAACCGTCTATGTAGATGAATGGAAACATTTTGGATACAACCGTACCAAAAGTATTACCAATGCCCAAGATTGGTTACAAAAAAATAATTATGATTTGACCAAACAGTACCTACTAACGATAGATGCCGATATGATCTTTAAGATTCGTCCAGAATACAAGGTGTCCAAATTACTCGAAAAAGACTCGTGGTTACTCGAACAAGTCAACCCAAACATGCGTTACTACAATAAGCGTATTTTTCGGTCGTCGTTACCCTATCGCTGTATTGGTGTGACCCATGAGTACTGGGGTTGTGACTCCCATTCGACCGAAGACAAAATGTCTGAACTATTCATCGACGATATTGGGGATGGTGGTGCCAAAGGTGACAAGTTTGAACGTGACATCCGGTTATTGTCTCAAGGTGTCATTGATGAACCCAATAACGAGCGTTATTATTTTTATCTAGCACAAAGTTATTCGGACGCCGGGCAGAAGGAAGAAGCTATCAAGTGGTACAAGAAACGAATCGAGGCTGGTGGATGGTTTGAAGAAGTATTTATGGCACACCTTCGCATCGGTGACATTTATCAAGGTCTGGATGAACACGAAAAAGCCGTTCATTATTGGTCTCTGGGTTATGAGTACCTACCTAGTCGTGCAGAAACCTTGTTTCGGATCATTCACTATTTTCGAAACAAGGGAAAGAATCATATGGCCTTGTTGTTTCTGAAAACGGCTTTGAATATTACGTATCCCAATGATCAAGTCTTGTTTATTGAGTACCCAGTATACAAATACAAACTCTTGGAAGAACTCAGTATTTCTGGCTACTATACCAAAGATCGTCATGAAGCATTCGTAGCATGTGATTACTTGATCCTGTCCAATAATATTCCAGAGAACGTCAAGAGCCAATGCATGACCAATCTGTTCTTTTACATGCCCAAGATCAATGGCGATCATCAAAAATTAAACATCGAGACCGAACATCCCTATATCTCCTCTGTCGCCTCATTGTTCAAAAGCAAGAAAGGGTACGTCGGAAACGTCAGGGCAGTCAACTACAGCCTCAACAAACAGTTCCAGTATACCATGCGGGACCCAGAAAATCATGTGCGTACTACCAATTACTGGGTAGTCTTTGACATGGATGATAAAGGCGTGTTGAGCCTTCGTAAGAAATACGAAGTCACGATAGGCGCCGAAGCCAAAGTCGTAAAAAAACGTAATAGTCACATTAATGGTATGGAAGACATGCGGTTGACCAGAATGCCAAACGGCAATTACGTGGGTCTTGCTGTAGACTGGGAATACGGTCACCATAACCATCCATCGGTCTGTTTATGTCTGTACGACCAAGACGATGGAGGCAAGTACTACATTTCGTCAATTTTTCCAACGAACTACAAGTCAGATGAATGTCAAAAAAATTGGTGTCCATTTGTGGACCAGAACAAACTCTTGGCCATTTATTCGCATCATCCCTTGACGATCGTAGAGATTGACCTAAAATCTGGTTATACCACAGAATTTATCAAGAAATCGACCACGAATAAGTACGATTTTGATCTAGGTCGGTTTCGAGGGTCGACGTCGCCACTACGCCTATTGGATGGATCCTGGTTGGTGTTGATCCATGAGGTGATCCATCGGGACACTCGCAAGTACTACCATCGTTTCGTGGTATATGACAAGAACTGGGACATTCAACAGATCAGCTTGCCATTTTATTTTTCAGAATTTTTTGTAGAGTTTAGTGTGTCGATGGTATTGGATCAGGAAACACAAAAATTGTCAATTTTCTATTCCAAAGAAGACAACTCGACGGAACTCCTGGTAATTCGTATCGACCAGATGAAATGGATGCCAGTGGACATCCAGCAATGGTGTTCTACGGTATTCTAAGCGGGCTAATCCAACCGCAGTCCATACATCTATACGGCTAATTTTAAGTTCAAACTGATGAGTATAACACTAGTAAAAAGTGTTGTCATTGTTGGAAGGACATTAGTAATATCACCATAGATGGAAGTAAGAAGTTCCGTTTATTGGGGTGTAAACACTGCAGAAACGATAAGGAAGAACACATTGGTAGTCCTGAAGACGAACATAAATCAATGTTTCAATCGTATCGTTTCTTTACCCGAGACAAGAACAGTTGTCTCAACATGTTAGGAATCGTGAAGCACATGATTTATAACAAAAACAAACGACCAACGGAATTTATCCGAGGTTAATACATTACTATCCTTTACTCTTTCGAGAGTAATCAAAAGGTAGTATATCAGTTGATTTTACTGACTTCAATGTCAACCAATGGATAAAATGAACTCTTCATTGAGGTCATTTAAATTTTTTAATGCTAAAATCGGCGTTTTAAATGTCCAAAGGTGTAAAATTATACTAGAATTGAATATAGTTGAAATAAACCATCATGTTTGTGTAAAGGTTACAGGTTTTTCTTTTTATTTGTAATTTTTTATTTACGTAATCACTTGAAAAAAATTACACATCACATTCACCAAGAGGGTCTAAATGATAACCATATTGTCCACACATACAAGGATCAGATTTCCAGTCCCATTTGCGTGTTTGTGATGACAAATCAGTCCAGTCATAAAATTTCTCTTGAGTTTCCCATTCAATGATTTTATCTTGCAATTTTTGAAATTCTTTTCCATCACGCTTTCCATAGTTTGTTTCATCATATGGAGCTATAAAAAATCCGTCTACTCCGTAAGAATCTGTAGTAATTTCTGCTCCCATTTTTCGAAGTAGCTTGTAAAAGTCAAACGCTTTCAATGTGACACTCGTGACAAGATTGTTCTCTTTTATATATTCACTCTCACTAGAATCGGAATTCCACATACAAAGCACATGAAGAATAGATCCATGTTCAGGCTTCTCATTGATATATTGAAGTTTCATTTTTTCAGATTGTTGAGATAAGAAATCAACGACAGATTGAAAATGTCCTCGACATACTAAGTGTCCCATCCAAGCAAGACGTAAATGAAAATAATTTTTCCCAACGCCCCAAACGTTAGGTTTTTCTCCGGGTACATCAATGGGTTTCGAAAATTCAAAACTCTTGTGAGTAACTTTTGATTGAAAATAGCTAGAATACGAAGCCATTTTTTGTTGTTTTTCTTTTATTTTTAAGGGTAAAAAATCATTAAGACTCTTGTGAGTCACTTTTGATTGAAAATAGCTAGAATACGAATCCATTTTTTATATCATTTAAAACAAAAATGATATATACAAAAATATGTCAACAACAATTGAAAAAGCAGAAAAATTGATTTCAAATGTAGAAAACTCGACTGAACTTATGTTACCGAATAGTGATCAAGGCCCGACTATACATCCCCTCGATGAAGCCTTTCAACTACTCAAAAACATGTACAATAACAAGGAATATTCATCCTTACCCGACGATATTCTTCCACGCCTTCTCCTCCCTCTTGCAAAACTCTGTTATATCAGCAAGCGTTACATTGTCGATCCGCGATACATCATGGACAGTGACATCAAGAAGGCCGACTATACCCTAGGTCTAGATGTATGTGCTACATTTTTCGAGAAGAATACTGCTTCTGTTTCCACTCGGGAATACGATATCATGATGTCATGGCAAGCCATTTACAAGCAACTCGTGGCGTACGGAAAGGCTAGTATTGATAAGGCACCAAAAGGGACGACCTTAGTATGGCTGAGGGGGGCCGTCCCACAGGCGACTGACGCCGCAGGTGAGATGAATCCAACCGCTTCTTTAATCAAAGCCGTCAAGACCTACTCCGACCTGAATGTCATTGACGTCTGTGTGACAGATGAAAAAGACCTTGAACATCTTTATGCAACCATCAAAACGGCGTCGGCTAGTAATTTCCCTGTAAAGTACTGTATCGTGACACACTATACCGAGTACCTGACGGTACTGTCTGAGGCCAATATCAAGAACATCTGGTTATTAACCGATGCGGTAGCGGATTCCTCATCTGTTCCGGCTCCACCATCAGGGTTGATTATTCCTCTTCATGACCGGGTGAAAGGACTAATTGCTGCTAACAAGGATGACGAAGCTTCTCTTCTGGAACAGTTTCCCATGTTTGAAAAACGTATTCATCAGTTGAAGAATGTGGTATCAAAAAAGAACGTGGATCCCTGCAAGGTGATGGCACTACGAGTTTTGGCCACCATTGGATACAGCGTGTACGATGAAGAGGATGAATAACGAAAAGCAAGAGGGGTGGTACGTATAAGAAAATAGTACTAATATAATTTTTGATCTAGCTGTCTGTATTTTATAATATTTTTATAGGGTCGAAAAACATATATTCAATCTACAACGTTGTCAATGATACGTATCACAACCATATACGTTACATATTGTTTGCATTCTGTTTAGTTGGTTGTTGGATTACTTTACACAAGATTTTTTAACCCATATAGTTCCAAACACCACATTAATCTTTTCTATTTAATATTTTTGAATTCTTATAATAAAAATGTCGGGTATCTATCATTCTGCTGGATCGGTTCGGTCTCATAAGGGTTCGGTTCGGTCTCATAAGGGTTCGGTTCGGTCTCATAAGGGTTCGGTTCGGTCTCATAAGGGTTCGGTTCGGTCTCATAAGGGTTCGGTTCGGTCTCAAAAGAGCTCCGTGAAATCAAAGAGCCCTCCTGCCAAGAAGGGCTCCGCCAA
>TBL_comb47_HYPODRAFT_10003345_pt1 | contig 19055 bp, 16 predicted proteins | sample TroBogypolimnion_40_FD_10682 | JGI IMG/M metagenome (IMG submission 10682) | reverse complement strand
AAGTTGTCAAAAAAACTAAAAAAGTTTTAACTAAAAAGACACCAGCTAAAAAGTTAACGACCACTACAAAAAAAACTGAAGAGCTAAAGAGGCTTTCTGACGAACTAGTTACGAAGGGACACAAAAGAGGGTTTGTTACTTATGATGAAATTTTAAAAACTTTTCCTGATATTGAAAACAATATTTTCTTTTTAGATGAACTTTATGAAAAATTTACGGTGGCAGGGATCGATGTCCTTGAAGGTGGAAATCTACTGAATCTTGATGCTGACGTGAATGATGATTTAAATAAATCTACCATGCATGATTCGATTCAGATGTATTTGAAAGAAATCGGTCAGTATCCACTTATCTATGCGAGTGATGAAAAAGATTTAGCTAAACGAATAGAACAAGGAGACATAGAAGCAAAAAATCTACTTGCTCGAGCAAACTTGCGCTTGGTTGTTTCTATTGCAAAAAAATACGTTGGTAGAAGTGCAAATCTTACCTTATTAGATTTGATTCAAGAAGGGAATTTAGGACTATTTAAAGCAGTTGAAAAATTTGACTGGACAAAAGGATACAAATTTTCAACTTATGCGACTTGGTGGATTCGTCAATCAATTACTAGAGCCTTAGCGGATCAGTCTCGTACGATTAGAATTCCAGTGCATATGGTTGAGACTATTTCAAAATATAAGCAAGTCCATCGCAGACTTTCTCAGGATTTAGGAAGAGAACCATTGTCAGAAGAAATTGCGACTGAAATGGGGGTGCCGGTAGAAAAAATTCATGTTATAGAAAACATTAGCCAAGAAACAATTTCTTTGGAACAGCCAGTGGGAGACGATGACGACAAATCAACTTTGGAGAATTTCATTCCAGACGATAAAATCTTGCGTCCGGACCAAGATTCTTCTCGTAGAATTTTGTCTGACCAAATTAGAGAAGTTTTGTCAGAGCTTAATCCTAAAGAACGTAAAATTTTAGAAATGCGTTATGGTTTAGTGGACGGTATTCAACATACTCTAGAAAGAGTAGGGGAAGAATTCCAAGTGACTCGGGAACGTATTCGTCAGATTGAAGCAAAAGTACACGAGAAACTTCGTCAGCACGAAAAAATCGCAAGGTTAAAGAACTACTTTGACTAAACTAAAAAATCCCCGTAAGGGGATTTTTTAGTTTAATTTATTTTAACTCGATAGCTTTTGCGAAAGTTTTTAGATTTAAACTTGAAAAGTTTCCTTTATTTTCACCATTTTGGTGAGTGAAAAGATAATCATGATATTCCCAGAATTTTCCTTGATCGTTGGCACATCTCGCAGCCTCGGCTGCTTTTAACGATTCATCTCCCAAGAAAGCAAAATCTCTACTGATTAATTTTATTTTTCCATCTTTTATATAATTTGCCAATGCTGTTTGTTCTGTTTCTTTAAAGAATTTTCCACAGAAAGGGCATTGAAAGTCAACATATAAAACAATAGTTATCGGTGCATTTTGATTTCCAAGCACGAAATCAGTAGCAGAAACAGGATCTAATTTTGTTATTTTTTCTTTTGTAGTACTACCATTCAAGACTTTTTCAATTTTTTGAGTAGTGATTGTAGTGGGTTCAGCTCCATCAATTGTTGCGACGACCTTGTTGTCTTTTAGAATAAATCCTTTTGGAGTGCCATTCACGCCTGCTTTTTCTCCACCATTAGTAGAATCAATGACCGCTTGGGCATATTTCCCAGAATCAAGACAACTACTAAAAGTAGGTAAAGATTTAGTTAATTTAGCTTCCGCTTTCACGGGATCTACTGGAGTCGTTGTTCCTCCACCTTTCAACAAAATTGCTCCGGCAATCAAGAGGCCGGCAATAACAATTGCTCCGGCTATTTGGTTTTGTTTGAGTGTATTTTTTGTAATTGTTTTCCCCACGTTTTCAGTTGGGATTTCAACTTCTTCAGATACTAGCCCTATTTTTTCTTCATTTTCCATATTTTTAAATAAATTTACTAATAATGTCCAAGTATAGCATTTTTTTCGAATATGGTATAATCTATACAAGGTCATTATAAACATTATTAACCCCGACGTAAAAGTCGGAGTCTCGACCAAAAGCGTCGGGATTAACAAAAAATAAAATTATGTGTAAAAATTGTAAAGAAGGATGTTGCAAGGGCGGTTGTACTATGAGTATGATTGCCAAAATATTAGTTATCGTTGGTGGAATAAATTGGGGTTTAGTTGGAATTGGAATGCTTTTTAATTCAGACTGGAATGTTGTTCATATGATTTTTAGTTCTGTTTCAGTAATAGAAGCAATCATTTATATTCTTGTTGGTATTTCAGCCGTTATGATGATTTTTGGTTGCAAATGTGGTAAGTGTAAAGGAACTTGCGGGGTGGAAGAAAAAAAAGAAATGCCTCAAATGCCTCAATAAATATTTTTAAAACAATTTTAAGAAAACTCGATTGTTTGAGAGCAGTCGAGTTTTCTCTTGTAAAATATGGGTTATTATGATATAATGTTTTTTATAAAATATGTTGATAATGATGATTCTTTTTTATAGTCTTTCTTTCTTGGCTGTTTATGTCCAGGTTTTTTTACTTGTGACCTTTTTTGAACATCGTAAAGAAATATTTATTAGAGGAGAAGATATTACTTTAGAAAATTATCCGACGGTTACAATTATCGTTCCTTGCTATAACGAAGAAAAAACAGTTTCTTTAACCATTGATTCACTTTTGTCTCTCAATTATCCGACTGAGAAACTGAGAATTATTGTAGTGGATGATGGTTCTCGAGATAATACCTGGGAAGTTTTAAAGAAATATATTTCAAATGAAAGGATTACTCTCTTGAAAAAGAAAAATGGGGGAAAACATACTGCCCTAAACCTTGGACTGGAGCACACAACTTCCGAATTTGTTGGTTGTCTTGATTCGGATTCTTCAGTACACCCGGAAGCACTCAAGCGGATTATGACATTCTTTAAAGATTCTAAAACTATGGCTGTGGCTCCTTCTATTGTAGTGCGTGATCCTAAGAATCTTATCCAATATGCTCAGCGGGCAGAATATGATATGGCGCATTATACAAAGAAAATGTTAGCCTTTTTGCAGGGAATTCACGTAACGCCTGGTCCTTTTTCTATTTTTCGTAAAAAAGTATTTGACGAGATAGGCAATTATCGTAAATCACACCATACCGAAGACCAGGAGATAGCACTTCGAATGCATAAAAATGGTTTAAAGATTGATCACTGTCCCGATGCTTATGTTTACACTTCAAGTCCAAATACTGTGCCGAAACTTTACAAACAAAGAGTTCGTTGGATTTATGGTTTTATAAAAAATGCGACCGATTATCGAGACCTATTTTTTAAACCAGAATATGGAACTATTGGATTTTTTACTTTGCCTTCAGGTTTTATTTCCATTGCAGGGACGGTAGTTCTATTAGTATTTGCTCTTTCTCGTTTGTATCATTTTATTTTTAATAAAATTTTACAAGTAAAAGCAGTTGGTTTCCCCTCAGTTTTTGGTACTAATTTTTCTTTTGACCCATTTTTTATTAATACTAGAACTTTTTTGTTTATCTCTATTATTTTGTATATTTTAGTGATAGCGGCATTGCTTAATGGCCGAAGGATGATTTATGGCAGAAAAATGTTATCATGGGATATTCCGGTATTTATTTTGGTATATAGTGTTATTGCTCCATTTTGGCTCGTTAAGGCATGCTGGAATGTCCTAACTTCTCATGAAGCTAGTTGGACGCTAGAACGGGATTATTTATTAGGTAAAACAAAATCACCCTAGTAGCAGAGCAAAGCTCGCTACGGGGCACGTAAAAAATATGAAAAATGATTGGTCAAAATATATTATAGTTCTCTTTATTACAATGGCGCTTTTTGCAGTAGCAGCGGGTTTAAGTAATTTCTTTTCCAACAAGAAGGTTGAAAATATGCGTACCATTCAAGATAAACTTGCGACAGATATCCTTTCTTCCGAAACACAATACACTTTATTATCTGAACTTTCGTGTGAGCAAGATGTCGAAAATGAAAACTTGTCTTCTGAGTTAAATGATTTAGCTAATAAAATAAATGACAGCGAAAGTAATCTAAAAGGGAATAGTGACGTGACTGAACTTAAAAGATATTATTCCGTTTTAGAAATAAAGGATTATCTTTTAACTAAAAAAATAAATCAAAAATGTAAAGGTACTCTTATTCCACTTTTATATTTTTACACCACGGCTAATAACTGCACTGAATGTGTTAAACAAGGTTATGTTTTGACTGAACTTAGAGAAAAATATCCCGGACTGCGAGTTTATTCGTTTGATTACTCTTTAGATTTATCGGCCTTAAAAGCTCTTATCAAAATATATAAAATCAGTGATACTAAACTACCAGCAGTCGTTATAAACGAACATACCTATACTGGTTTCAAAACAGTAGAAGAGATAGAGAAAATTGAACCAGCTATCATAAAGTTGCTTCCAAAGCCGACTATCTCAGATATCAAAACAACTTCAAAAACTATTAAGAAATAAATTTGAGCCGCCTCGAGGATTTGAACCCCGGACCTTCGCTTTACAAAAGCGTTGCTCTACCAACTGAGCTAAGGCGGCATTGTTTTATTTTGTTTTTAATTAATACCAGTTTTATTGCATATCTATCAAAACAGCTAAGGTGGCTTATATTTTTATTCAATTCCTTCTTCTACCTTTATTTTATGCTTCATATGTCTGATTTTTTGGCGGTATTCTGAGATTACTTTTATGTATTTAGAAACTTCTTTTGGTTGGTTGGGATTTTCAAGGGGGCGATGTTTACTTAATCTATTTTTTATTTTTATTATCAATTCTTTTCTTTTTTTATTTATAAAATTTGAAGAAATAATATAAGTTCTTAAAATAATCCAAATAGTAGTATGGCCCATTTTTTTACCATTTTTAATCGTCAGATGTTTTATTTTTTCAAAGTCTAATATTTCAGACAGAAATGCCTCTGTGGGATTGTGAGCATTATGTCCCTCTAAATTATTTATCAATATCAATTTTCTCCCAATCATTAGGGAGATTGTTGCTAAAGACACAAAAAATAAAATAAAGAAAAAATACATATTAGATTGAATAACTTTTTACTTCTTTGATTTTGGCTTTGGCTTTTTCCAAAATTTTTCCGATTGTCTCATCAGGATTTTTAATAAAAGGCTGATTGATTAAGGTTTTCTCTTTGAAATAAGTCGAAATTTTTCCTTCTAGCATTTTCTTTTTAATTTCTTCCGGCTTGTTTACTTCTGCGATTTCTTTTTGAAATATTTCGAGCATCGTACTTTTTGCCTCTGCCGTGATGTCTTCTTTTCTGATATATTCTGGTTTCATCGCTGTGATATGCATTGCAATGTCCCTAGCTAATTCTTGGTTTCCTCCTTCTAGGCTCACAATAGTTGCTTTTTTGTTGTTGTGTATATAAACTCCCAAAACGCTACCTTCCACTACAAAGACATCACCCAATTGGATATTTTCACCTGTTTTTTGAATAATCGGGTCGATCATTTCTTTTGAAACTTCCTTTACTTTTTCAATTCCATTTTCAAAAGCGATATTTACTAATTTATTCAAAAGAGAGACAAAATCCTCATTTTTTGATACGAAATCAGTTTCACATCGTAGAGCCACCATTACAGACTTACCTCCCTCTGTTTTTACCATAACTGCCCCATCTTTAGCATTTCTATCTGCTTTTTTAAGGGCAATATCGCTACTTGTCTTTTTTAAGATTGCGAGTGCTTTATTCATATCGCCATTTGCTTCTTCTAATGCACGCTTACATTGCATTACCGAAATACCAGTAGCGTCTCGAAGTTCTTTTATTAACTCAGTTGTTATTTTTATCATATTTTTTATTTTTTTATTTAACGGGCGCGGATGGAATAGACATCTGGCCACTTTTATAAGAATTTGAAATTGCTTCGGTGAATAGCTTAATGGATGGGATACCAGTATCGTTGCAAACGATAGGATAATCTATTTTTTTAATATTTGAGTCTGAGTTTAAAAGCGCAATTACTGGGACATTTGATTTCTGGGCCTCTACTTGTGCAATACTTTCTGCCTTAGCATCTACGATATACAGTGCATCAGGCAATTTTTTTAATCCAACTAAACCAGAATAATATCTTGCGAGTCTTTCCATTTTTTTGGCCATAACTACACGCTCTTTTTTGGTATATTTTTCAAGTCCGCCTTCCTTATTTTCTTTACGATAATTTTCAAGTTCCGCAATTCTCTTTTTGATTTCAATAAAATTACTCAAAGTACCTCCAATCCAGCGTTCATTTACATAAGGCATATTTAATGTTTCAGCCGTATTTTTGATTATTTCCTTCGCCTCTGGTTTGGTCCCGACGAAAAGAATGACTTTATTTCGAGACCCAAGATTTTTGACGAATTCTCTAGCAGAAACTAGCTGAATACTTGTTTTTTCTAGATCAATAACGTCTGTTTTGTTTTTAGTAGTGTAAATATATGAAGACAGAGAAGGATGTCTTCTGGTTTTGGAATAGCCATAATGAGCACCCGCACTGAACATATCTTCTACTGATACTTCTTCTTTTGCTTTTTTATTTTCTACTTTTTGCATGGGAGTAATTCTAGCAGAAAACCATCCTTTTTGCAAATATTTTTGCCCTAGCTATTTATTAAGAATTCTTTGACCAAAAGGCTTTTTTCGGGTAAGATAGAATTTATGAAACAATCAAAACTTTTCACTAAGACCAAAAAAGAGGTTCCTTCGGACGAAGTGTCCAAAAACGCTGAGTTTCTTATCCGTGCAGGTTTTATCCATAAAGAGATGGCAGGGGTTTACTCCTATTTGCCACTAGGTTTACGAGTTATTAAAAATATTGAAAATATCATTCGGGAAGAAATGAATGCAATTGGTGGCGTTGAAATGAAAACTTCTATTTTGCAAAATAAAGAAATATGGGAGAAAACGAATCGTTGGGACGACAAAGAAGTTGATATTTGGTTTAAAACTAAATTAAAAAATGACACAGAAATTGGTTTATCTTGGAGTAATGAAGAAAATTTTACAAATATATTAAAACAATATGTAAATTCATATAAAGATTTACCAATTTATGCTTATGATTTTAAAGATATTATGCGTAATGAAGTAAGAAGTAAATCTGGGATTATGCGAGGTAGAGAATTTTATTGGAAAGCATTATATTCTTTTTCAAAAGATGAGGCAGAGCACAATGATTTTTATGAAAAAATGAAAATTACTTATGGTAATATTTTTAAAAAAGTAGGTATTGGACATCTGACATATTTAACTTTTGCTTCCGGTGGGGCTTTTTCAAAATATTCTCATGAATTCCAAACAATAACAGGAGCAGGTGAAGATACTATCTATGTGAGTGAAGACAATGCTATTGCTATAAATAAAGAAGTATTTGAAGATGAGGTTATTACAAGTCTCGGTTTAGAAAAAAATAAATTAGTAGAACATAGAGGAATTGAAGTAGGAAATATTTTTACTTTAGGAACAAATAAAGCAGAATTACTAGATCTGTATTATACAAATGACAAAGGGAATAAAATACCTGCTTTTATTGGATCATACGGTATAGGTCTTGGTAGGCTTATGGGTACAGTTGTAGAAGTATTGTCAGATGATAAAGGAATAATTTGGCCAGAATCAATAGCCCCATTTCAAGTTCATTTACTTTCTCTTGGAGATGATGATGGAGTTTTAGTTGAAGCAAATAGTGTTTATGAAAAATTAACAAAGAGTGGTGTGGAAGTTTTATTTGATGATCGAAATGGACTTTCAGCAGGAGAAAAATTTGCAGATTCGGATTTGATTGGTATTCCATATCGTGCTGTGGTGTCTCTTCGAAGCGTAAAGGAAAACGGAATTGAATTAAAAAGACGTACTGAGGAAAAAGGGAAAATTGTTTCTCTAGATGAATTATTAACTCTCCTAAAAAGCTAATGAAAATATTTGATAAATTTTACAAATTAGTTTCAAATGATATCGGGATAGACCTAGGAACATCAAATACTCTGGTTTATTTAAAGGGTCACGGTATTGTAATCAATGAACCTTCAGTGGTGGCGGTTAACACTAAAACAAGTCAGATTTTGGCGGTTGGGGCAAGAGCGAAAGAAATGCTCGGACGAACCCCAGGACACATCAAAGCAGTACGTCCTTTGGTGGATGGAGTGATTTCAGATTTTGAAGTAACCGAAGAGATGCTTTCTTATTTGATAAATAAGGCAGATAAAATTTCAAAAAAAGTTGCAAGACCTAGAGTTTTGATTGGGGTTCCTTCTGGTACGACCAATGTCGAAACGCGAGCGGTATATGATGCTGCTCGTTCAGCAGGCGCGCGGGAAGTATTTCTTGTAGAAGAACCAATGGCAGCGGCTATCGGCATTCGGCTTCCGATTAAAGAGGCGACCGGTTCGATGGTTATTGATATCGGTGGAGGCACGACGGACATTGCAGTCATTTCTCTTGGAGGAATAGTAAAATCTAAAAATTTAAAAATTGCGGGGGACAGATTGAATAATGACATTATCACTTATATGCGAGATGAGTTTAAAATATTAGTTGGTGAAAGAACGGCTGAATTTGTAAAAATTTCAATAGGTTCTGTTTTGTCTGGGAAATATATGGAAATAGAAGTGCGGGGGAGAGATTTATTGACCGGACTTCCACGCGAAGTGGTTGTCACTGATTCAGATGTTCGAGAAGCTTTTTCACTTTCCATTAAAGAATTTATTGAAGGAGTAAAAGATGTCCTTGAAACAACTCCACCCGAAATTCTTTCAGATATTATGCACAACGGCATAATGCTCTCAGGTGGGGGAGCCCTTCTTCTTGGGATAGATCGACTTTTACAAAATGTGCTTCATATTCCAGTTTATGTAGTAGATGATCCGCTTTCGGCTGTAGCACGAGGAACTGGAATTATTTTAGATGATCTAGATTATTATCGAGAAGTTTTGATTGGCAATCAAGATGAATTACCTCCTAGATAAAAAAATAAAAAGAAAGAAATTCTCAAAAATTACGCTTGTCGTTGTTATTTTTATTATTTTATTATATTTTCGAGTAGGTATTTTAAATGGTTTATCTTCTGCAACTCACTTCGTTTTTAAACCAGTATTGGTTCTAGGAAAAAACATTGGAAATGGATTTTCAAATCTCGGAGTAATTTTTTCTTCGAAAAAAGTACTATTGACCGAAAATGAAAATTTAAAATCGCAAATTTTGGCAAGTGAAGCCGACCGAGCAAATTATACTTCTGTGGTGGAGGAAAACACTCAAATGAAAGAAATTTTAGGGAGAAAAACAGAAAAGATGGATTTAATTCTTGCAAGTATTTTGTCAAAACCAAATAGGTCTCCGTATGATACTTTGATTATTGATATTGGGGTAAAAGATGGCGCATATGTTGGACAAAATGTTTTTGCTCTTGGAAATATTCCAATTGGGAAAATCGCAGAGATTTATGAGAGTACTTCGAAGGTAGTTTTGTTTTCTTCTCCGGGAGAAAAAACTGATGTAGTGGTTGTCGGGAAAGATGTTTCAATGCAATTGATTGGTAGAGGAGGAGGAAATTTTGAAATGATTTTACCGAGAGATTTTGTGATAGAAAAAGGAGCGGAAGTTGTTTTACCTGGACTTACGTCGCATGTAGTTGGAGTAGTGCAAACGATTCTCTCCGACCCAAGAGATTCATATCAAAAAGCACTCCTCACCAGTCCGGTAAATATTTTTCAATTGAAATCGGTAGAAGTGGAGAAATAAAAATATGGGTCAAAAAATTAAAAAATAAATAAAAATAATTTATTATGAATCCATTCAAAGAATTTAATCATTTTATAGCTTATTTTGTTCCAGGAGTGGTGCTATTTGTTGTGTTATTAATGGTGTCTTCTTTACTTTTGGGAACTAACGTTTTAATAAGTAATAATTTATTTTCAACTGGTATTTTTATAACACTCATTTGTGGTACCATACTTGGTCTTTTTATTGATGATGTTAGACATTCTTTTATTGAACCAAAACTTGAAAAATCTATTTTAAAAGAATTAAAATACGACCAAAATAAAATTGAAGATCTTATTTCTTATATCCCTGAAGGATTAAATATAGAAGTATATAAATTAATTCGTGATGAATATTTTTATTTTTATGAATTTGATGTAAATATTTCTATGGCTCTTTTGATTTTGTCAATTGTAATACCTTTTTACATAGTTTACATATATTTCTTGCCTTGTCTTTTTGGATTAGTATTGTTTCTTATTTTGTTTTTTGTAGCAAGACTTTTTTATAAAATGGGGAAAGAAGGATATTCTTATTTTTGGGAAACATTTATTGCAACGATGAGCAAAATAAAGTCGAATTTTAAAAATGAAATAAAATTAAATAAATAAAAACATGAATCAAGAAATTTTTGCTAAACGTGGACCTGTACATCATAAGCCCAAGGAGGATACAAAACCAAAAGATTCACAATCTCCGCAAGCTGAAGTAGTAAAACAGAATTCTTCACAAGAAAAAGCAAAAAAAAGTAAATAAAAAATTATAAAAAACTTATCAAAATCGTGAATGGTAAAGTTATTTGGTTGTTTTAGAAGAGAATTCTTAATTTTATTAAATGCAATTTAAAATTGAAAAAAAGTTAAAAGGGAGGTTGGGACGAGTGGGGGTTTTGGAGACGGCGCACGGGGTTATTCATACTCCGGCCTTTGTGGCTGTGGGGACCAAGGCAACTATTAAATCGTTAAACCCGGAACAGGTGCGAGAGGCGGGGACAGAAGTTGTGCTCGGCAATACTTATCATTTATATTTACAACCAGGAGATGAAATTGTGCGAGAAGCTGGAGGAATTGGGAAATTTATGAATTGGAAGGGTCCGACGATGACGGACTCTGGTGGTTTCCAAGTTTTTTCCTTGGGGGTTGCTTATGGAAAAGACATTTCTAAAATTACTAAAATCACTGACCCCTCGCTTTTGATTCCAGAACGTTTTGACGACTCTGATGCTCCTCGACTTGCAAAAATCGGACAAGATGGGGTTTCTTTTAAATCACATTTAGATGGGTCAATCCATTACATTACTCCTGAGAAATCAATTCAAATTCAACACAATCTTGGTGCTGATATTATTTTTGCTTTTGATGAATGTACCAGCCCTGCGGAAGATTTGAAATATCAAGAAGAGGCACTCGAACGTACGCATCGTTGGGCAGAGAGAAGTTTGAAAGAACATATCGATTTGGAGAATTCAAAATTGCTGCTTTCTCACGACTCGCACTCGAACCTGAATATGGTTAATGAGCTTGATGAGGCGTATGTCGCAGAAAGCACAGTTTTGAATTCTCCTCAAGCGCTTTTTGGTATTGTCCAAGGAGGAAGGGAAGAAAGTTTGAGAAAAAAATCTGCGAAGATTATTGCCGAGACAAATATAGCTGGAAAATATTTTGATGGTTTTGGAATCGGCGGAAGTTTTGCGAAGGAAGATATGTCGAGTGCTGTAAAGTGGGTAAATGAAATTTTACCAGAAGAAAAACCTCGGCACTTGCTTGGGATAGGGGAACCGGAAGATTTATTTATGGGAATAGAAAATGGGGTAGACCTTTTTGATTGTGTGCTTCCGACACGTCTTGGAAGGAATGGAACTATTTATACAAAAAATGGAAAAATAATAATTACGAATAAAAAATTCAGAAATGATTTTTTTTCAATTGAAAAAGATTGTGAATGTTATTCTTGTAAAAATTATACGAGGAGTTATATTGCACATTTATTTCATGGTAAAGAAATGTTAGCGGGGACTCTCGCCTCAATTCACAATTTATATTTTATTGTAAATTTAGTAAAAAAAATTCGTCAATCAATTATTGAAGATACGTTTTATGAATATAAAAGAGAGTTTTTAGACAATTACTTGAAAGACTAATAACTTCTTTACATTTTTTGGTGGGTTGTTATACTATTAATTACAATAAAATGGGTACGAAAAAAATAAAAAAACAGGGGAAAAAAGGAAAGAATTGGAGAAAATTTTGGAAACTCGGCATAGATGAATTTAATACTCAATTTTTAGGTATAAGTAAAGATGGAAATCTCACTGCGATTGAAGGTAATCACGTCTACGATTTAAAAAAACTTGCGGAAAAGTATGGGACGCCTCTTCAAGTTGTTCTTCCTTTTGTGATTGAAGACCGATTGAAAGATTTAATCGGATATTTTCAGGCATATATGAAAATTTATGGCTATAAAGGAAAATTCTTTTATCATTATCCAATGAAGGTAAATCAAAATAAAGAATTTGTTTTACCAGTGCTTTCTGAAGGTGCAAATCTGGAAGTTACTTCTGCAAATGAGCTTTGGATTGTCAAAAAATTATGGGAAGGAGAGAAATTTAATAGTAAAATTCGAATTCTTTGCAATGGTCCCAAAACAGATCAATATTTAGATTTAATTGAAGAACTTCGTGGAAAGGGCATGAATATTGTACCGATTATCGAAGGTTGGGAAGAAATTGAAAGATTGTCAAAGTACAAGGGAGACATAGGTATTAGAGTAGATTTAGATATCAAAGCAGACACTCATTGGGATAAAAAATTTGACCGCTTTGGATTATCTGAAAAGGATGTTTTGTCTTTGAGCCGAATAAAAAATTTAAAAATTATGCATTATCATTTGGGTTCTCAAATCAAAACCCAGAAGAGCATTTTGGATGGTATTAAACATGCCTTTAGTATTTATGTGCAATTGCAAAAAATCAATCCGAGTTTAGACACCTTGGATATTGGTGGAGGATTTGGTGTTCCTTATGAAAAGAAAAAGTTTTATACTGCTAAAGGTGTTTCAAGTAAAATTATAAAAGTTTTAAAAAATTTATCGGACAAAGCACACATCAAACATCCGAACTTAGCAGTAGAATGGGGACAATACATTGTCGCTCCATCTCAAATAACAATTTATAAAATTATTTCAAAAAAATATATTCCCAAAGCAAATGCGAAAGCATGGTATGTGATTGATGGAAGTTTTATTAATGATTTAAAAGACACTTGGACGATACATCAAAGGTGGCATACTATTCCTGTAAATAAAATGTATGGTCCATTCAAAACAGTTTGGTTTGCTGGAAGTACTTGTGATTCAGATGACAAATATACTGCTGGTGGAAATTATATTCTCATGCCAAAAATTACTGAGGAAGAAGATCAGTATGTTGCTTTTTTAGATACTGGTGCATATCAAGATAGTTTATCTTCACATCACTGTTTACTTTCGGAACCAGCAAAAATAATTGCTTCAGATGGGATGACTCAAATTATTCGCAAACGTGAAACAGCAGAATCTATTGGGAAGCTTTTTGGATGGAATGGAGAACATAAATAATTTTTTTAAAATGAATTCTAAAAATTTCTATTATTTTATTTTAGTTGCCATCGTTTTGGCAATTTTTTGTTTTCTTTTTATTAAAAATGATAATAATTTTAAAAAAGTAGGGGATAATGAAGTTAAATTTGTAAAAATTGCTGGACAAATAGTAAAAGTTGACCTTGCCTTAACTCAAAAAGCACAAGAACAAGGACTTTCAGGAAGAAAAAGCCTCGGAGAAGATGAAGGAATGCTTTTTATTTTTCCAAAACCATCTATAAATTATTTTTGGATGAAAGATATGAATTTTCCGATAGATATAATTTGGATTGATAATAATTTGAAAGTAATTTTTATAAAAAAGAACGCGCAACCGTCTTCTTATCCAGACTCTTTCGGCCCAGGTGTGGATAACCGGTATGTTCTTGAAGTTTCGGCTGGTTTTTCCGAAAAGAATAATTTAAAAGAAGGAAATAGAGTAGAATTTTTACGTTAAAAATCGTTTAAAATCAAGCAAATTTTGAGAAGTCATTTTACAAGACTTTTAAGTTGTTTTCTTTAGTGGATTTTCTTGTCTAAGTGGGAAAAAAGAGTAAAATAGTTGTTATGGATAAGAGCAATACTTTAAACAAGAAAGAGTTAAGTAAAATTAAAAGCATTCGAAACAGAGAAGGGATAACTATCCCTTTTAATATCGAAAAAATTGTTGATGCTGTTAATAAAGCTTTCATTATAACTCGCGAAGGAGAAGAAAAAGAAGCGAAAAGTGTTGCAAATAAAGTTTTTCACAAATTATTACATATAAAAACTGAGAAAAAGGAGGAAAAATTTATTCCGACAGTTGAATTGGTTCAAGATTTAGTGGAAGCACATTTGATGGACCTCGGTTTTCATCAAACAGCTAAAGCTTACATCTTATACAGATCAAAAAGAGCAGAACTTCGAAAAGAAGTAGGGATTGTTCCTGCTGAGAATAAGAAAGTTTTTGATGCTTCAAGTTCATACTTCGTTGGTTCTTATGAAGAATTTATTTTCTATCGAACTTATTCAAAATGGCAAGACAATTTAGGGAGACGTGAAACTTGGATAGAAACGACTGATCGTTTTATGGCGTACATGAAAGAAAACCTTGGTAAGAAATTTTCGGAAAAAGATTTTGCGGATGTTCGGGAAGGAATTTTAAAACAAGATGTTTGTCCTTCGATGAGATTACTTTGGTCAGCGGGAGAGGCTTGTAGTAAATCAAATGTCTGGGCATACAATTGTTCTTTTGTCGCTCCATCCGCTTGGCAAGATTTAGGAGAGATCATGTACATTTTGATGTGTGGAGCGGGATTAGGTTTTTCAGTTGAATCAGAAACAGTACAAAAATTTCCACAAATCAGAAGACAAACCGGGAAAAAATTAGCGACTCATTTTGTCGAAGACAGTAAAGAAGGTTGGGCGGATGCATTTGTGCTTGCTTGCAAGACCTGGGCGGATGGTTATGATATTGATTTTAATTATTCGAAAATTCGTCCAGCTGGAGCACGATTAAAAACAGCTGGTGGTCGCGCTTCTGGTCCACAACCACTTATTGATTTAATTAATTTTACTAAAACAAAAATATTAGCACGTCAGGCAAAAAGATTAACGAACATTGATCTACACGACATTATTTGTCAAATTGGTTTGATTGTCGTTGCAGGGGGAGTACGTAGGAGTGCGCTTATCTCACTTTCTGATATTGACGACGAGGGAATGCGTAAATCAAAACAAGGACAATTTTGGATTGATAATGGACAACGTTCTATGGCTAATAATTCTGCTGTTTATTCCCAAAAACCTTCGGCTTCAGAATTTTTAAATGAATGGATAGAACTTATAAAATCAGGTACTGGAGAACGTGGGATTTTTAATCGCGGGGGGTTAATGACCCAACTTCCGAAACGCAGAATTGATAATTGGAAAAAAGCGGGGATTATTGATGATCAAAATGTGATTGTGGGCCTTCCAGGGTCCAATCCTTGCGGAGAAATAACTTTACGTTCAAAACAATTTTGTAATCTTACTTCTATTGTGGTACGCCCGTACGATACTGTAGCAGATTTAAAAAGGAAAGTAAGACTTTCAACTATTTTAGGAACTTATCAAGCAACACTCACTCATTTTGGTTATTTAGGAAAGGAGTGGAAAGAAAATTGTGAAGCAGAAGCATTGCTTGGGGTTTCGATTACCGGATATTATGACAATAAAACTGTCAGAGATGCAAAAGTTTTAAATGAACTTCGCGAGGAAGCAATTAAAACAAATAAAGAGTATGCTAAAAAATTTGGTATTAACCATTCCACTTGTATCACAACAGTGAAGCCCCATGGAAATTCAGGACAACTTTTGTATGTCGGTTCTGGAATGCACCCTTGGTATGCCAAATATTTTATTCGCCGAGTTCGGATTGCGACCAATGACCCGCTTTTTGAATTAATCAAAGACCAAGGCGTTCCTTCAAAAGCGGAGGTTGGATATTCCACCGCTAACTCTAGCGTAGCGGTATTAGAATTTCCGATCAAAGCGCCAGAAGGAGCAATTACTCGCAATGAGGTTTCTGCGATTGATTTATTGGAAGAGTGGAAAAAATTAAAAGTAAATTATATTGAACACAATCCATCCGTTACTATTTATGTTGGGAGCGATGAATGGATTAAAGTTGCAAATTTTGTTTATGAAAACTGGGATATTGTTGGAGGGCTTTCATTCTTGCCTCGTTCAGAACATGTTTATCAACTTGCACCTTATGAAGAAATTTCAAAAGAAGAATACGAAAAAAGAACTAAAGAAATAAAACACATTGACTTCTCTAAGTTGATGTATTATGAACAAGAAGACAATACTATCGGAGCAAAAGAATTCGCTTGTGTTTCAGGAGTATGTTCTATTGATGATATCCTTGCTGAAGATGCTCAGAAAGAAAATGCGAAAGGTTCTGAAGAAAATTTGAATTAACAAATAACAAACAAAAACCACTCGTAAGAGTGGTTTTTGTTTGTTATTAGACCGGTAAATTCTCAATATGATTTGCATTTACTCTTTGTAAAGATTTTTGATATTCATAATTTTCGCGCAATTTTTTGACTATTAACATAAGAGCTAAAATTATTACGAATAAGAATAACCAACCAAGCATTGTTCTAGGTAAAATATTTCCTCCAAACAATGCCGCCCCTACCAAAGAACTTCCACTCTCGGGATTGTTGAGTACATAGGCCATAGCATTTTCTTGAGTACCTTTCGAAGTAGTATAAACGAGGATAGCAGTAGTTACAATTTGAGCATTACTGTTGTCGATTGAATCCATGTGTGCTTGTAAATAAATAGTTCCTTCAACATTTGGAATTAAATCTTCTAACGGAACGGTCAAAGTATAGGAGTCAGAAGAATAAGTACCACGAGAAGAATTAAGAAAAGCAATTCCCTTCGGTAAGATTACTTGTAAAATAGGATGAGTTAAGGTTTTAGTACTAATGTTCTTATAAGTGACAGTGTAGTCTACTGTATCTCCCACTTTAATAGATTGATAATGATTTTCAATCTTGAGCATAATAGGAGACTCTTGCCCAATAATGGTAGTTCCTTGTCGAATGATTGTAGTGGTATTCGTGTTTCTAGTAGTTTGAAAGATTTCAGTGGAACCTCTACCTGTTCCAGAACCACAATTAGAAACTAAACGGTAGAAGTAAATAGTATTTGGAGAAAGACCAGTTAAAGTTTCATTGAAAGTGGTATTTCCATTGATATATTTTGGATTAGTTTGAGAACCTAATCCTGCGGTTGTTCCATACTCGAAATAGGTATTAGCACCATATGAATTTGAATTGTTTACAATTCCATTTAAGGTAACACTGTTTCGAGTGATATTGGTAGCGACTGAAGTAATTGCACAAATATTGTAAACTGGAGTAGGGGTAGGAGTGTAATTATTAACACTTACCGTTACTGCTTGAGATGGAGCTCCTCCGTTTGTTCCATTTGCAGTTAAAGTATAGGTAGTAGTGTAAGTTGGATAAATTGTTTGAGATCCATAAGTATTTACATTGCCAAGGTTAGTAATACTAACTGAAGTACAATTATTAGTACTCCAAGATAAAGTAGCAATTCCTCCATAATTTACAGAAGTAGGACTAGCATTGAAATATGAAATAGTACAATTATTGTATGGTTGATAATTAGAAACAGTTACATAAACACTTTGAGTTTGAGTTCCAGAAATAGGGTCATAAGTGGTTAAGACATAGGTTCCAGAATAAGTAGGATAGATTGTTTGACTACCAGAAGGTGTGCTGCTACTGAAATTTGGTCCCGAAACTGTTACATTACAATTTCCTGTGGTATTCCAAACTAGGTTTGCTGTTCCACCAGACTGAATTGTAGTACTAGTAGAACCATTTACTGTAAAATTGGTAATATAGCAATTATTTTGATAACTATTTACATTCACATACACACTCTGTGGTGTTACATATGAACCATTCGTTCCTTGAGCTGTGAGAGTGTAAGTTCCAGAAACAGTTGGGTAGATAGTTTGACTTCCACTTGGATTTACATTTCCAACAGTAGGAGAAATACTTACTGAATTACAATTAGTTGTATTCCAAACTAAATTAACTGTTCCACCTGATTGGATGGTAGTACTAGTAGAACCGTTCGCAGTAAAGTTTTGAATAGAACAAACTTGCGCTTGATTCACACTCACCGTAACAGATTGAGTTTGAGTCTGACCATTTGATCCTGTCGCAGTTAAAGTATAGCTAGTGGTGTAAGTAGGATAGACTACTTGAGAACCAGAGACTGGAACATTATAACCTAAGTTAGAAATAGTGACCGAAGTACAGTTTGTGGTGTTCCAAGTTAAAGTACTGGAACTACCTGAATTTATTGAAGTTGGATTTGCAGTAAAACTATTTATAGTACAAAAGATAGGGGGCTGTTGTCCGACACTCACAAAAGTAGTTAAAGAAACCGAAATTCCATTAGCACCTTGTGCTGTTAAAGTATATGTAGTAGATCTTATTGGATATACAGTTTGATTACCATTTACATTTACATTTCCAATATTTGGAGAAATACTTGCTGAAGTACAATTGCTGGTGTTCCAAGAAAGAGTTGAGGAATTTCCTAAAGTAATGGAATTTGGATTTGCGGTGAAATTTGTGATAGTACAATTTGGTGTTATTGAAGTTGTCGTAAAAGATACCCAACTTCCATTAGCTGTTCCATCAAGATTTTGAGCTACCACTCTAAACGTATAGCTTGTGTTTGGTATTAGCCCAGTTAAAGTGTAAGGGAGAAGTGTTATAGCAGAAGTTCCATTTCCAAGATGTACAAATTGTAATTTCTGATTTCCAGTTAAAGAAGTTTCATACCACGCATCAGTATTTGATCCATTCGGATTTACGGAACCGTTTAAGGTTGCAGAAGTAGTAGTAATATTTGTGGTAGTAGTAGAGACGATGGTTGGTTTCAAACCAACGGCTGCACTAGTTGTAGTAAAAGATACCCAACTTCCATTAGCTGTTCCATCAAGATTTTGAGCTACCACTCTAAACGTATAGCTTGTGTTTGGTATTAGCCCAGTTAAAGTGTAAGGGAGAAGTGTTATAGCAGAAGTTCCAT
>TBL_comb47_HYPODRAFT_10003344_pt1 | contig 19056 bp, 18 predicted proteins | sample TroBogypolimnion_40_FD_10682 | JGI IMG/M metagenome (IMG submission 10682) | reverse complement strand
ACCGTGTTAGTTCAGGTACGCATGGCACAAGTGGTAGCGTACATGTACAAGAACTTGAATTCGAAGATGCAAGACGTGCGATTGAAGAATCTAAACGGCTCAACCAACGACTGACCGAATTGTATGTTGCACATAATACCGCAGGTAAGAAATATGATGAAATGTACGAAACGATGAAGTTCGATACATTTTTGAGTGCAGAAGATGCAGTTTCATTTGGACTTGCTGATGCTGTTATTTCCAAGAGACCATAATGAATATTTTAGAATTTATTCAATATCCTAGTACAAAAGTTAAAACTGCATGTGGATGGAATGTCACCATTACGGAAATTGTAGAGGATGACGAATTTCCAATTAAAGGAACCTATTCTGTAGAAGGAGTTGCATTTGAAGGACCTTGTGAATGGGATGTTGACGGAGTCCCTCATAAACTTCCAACGACCCACGGTCTTAATCTTGTACCATTTTTACCGAAAAGAGAATGGTACAAAATCGATAAAGAACGATTCAAAAATGCAGTGAGCTATGCAGAACTAGTAGGTTCATCTTGACATCTTATGAAGCCGGTACTATAATAATTAGTATATTAACTCACTAGGACATTCATATGCGCCACCCATGGCAAGTAATCGTAGATCTCGAAGCAGATAACAGCCGTCTTGCTAAAGAAGCAATTATCAAACGCGAAGCAGAAGCAAAAAACACCGAATTTTTCGAAGGAGTGCAGCTTGCTCTCAATTCATTAATTACTTTTGGAATTAAACAAATCAGTGAAAAGTCTGACGAGGATGGTCCAGGTCTTACTTGGGATTCTTTTAGTCTTATTATCACCGGCTTTGTTAATCGCGAGCTCACAGGCAACCTTGCTCGTGATACTGTAGATCGCATGATGGCTACTGCTACTAAAGAGCAGTGGAATAATTGGTATCGTAGAATTTTAATTAAGGACTTACGCTGTGGTGTGAGTGAAAAGACCGTGAATAAGGTGGTAAATAAAAAATATGACCACTTTGCTATACCTGTCTTTAGTTGTCAATTGGCTCACGATTCTAATAATCATGAATCTAAGATTAGTGGAAAAAAATACGTCGAAGTCAAATTGGATGGGGTCCGCGTTATTACTATTGTTTATCCAGACGGTCGTGTGGATCAGTTTAGCAGAAATGGTAAAGAACTTGTAAACTTTGAAAAAATTAAGAAACAGTTTAGTTCTATAGCAGATCATTTTGCTGAACCCATGGTGTTCGATGGTGAAATCATGTCTGCATCATTCCAAGACCTTATGAAACAAGTTAATCGTAAGGAAGATGTTAATACAGCCGATGCAGTATTGCATTTGTTCGATATTATTCCACTATCTGATTTTGAAAAAGGATACTGTGCTACTAGACAGGAAGATCGTAGTCAGAAAGTATATTCATGGCATAAGATGCATAAGGATCAATTACCTAACATTTCTGTAGTCGGGCATGAACTTGTCGATCTCACCACCTCTGAAGGTGATAGTAGATTACGAGAAATTAATGCTCACGCTATTGAGGGCGGTTACGAAGGCATTATGATGAAAGATCCTGACGCACCATATGAATGTAAGCGTAGCACAGCATGGCTTAAACTCAAGCCATTTATTGAAGTAAGTTTGGAGGTAATTGGTTTTGAAGAAGGTACTGGTCGCAACGTGGGAAGGCTTGGAGCAGTTATTTGTTCTGGTATTGATGATGATAAACGCATTACTTGTAATGTTGGGAGTGGGTTTAGTGACGATGATCGTACTAGTATATGGAATTCCCGTATGGATATTCAAGGAGATATTATGGAGGTTAGAGCTGATGCGATTACGCAAAACCAGGACGGATCGTATAGTCTAAGATTCCCAAGATTTAAATGTTTTAGAGGATTTAATAAAGGAGAAAAACTATGAGTGTCTTTTCAGACCAAACACAATTTATGGTAGCAGGTGATCAAACTGTAGATCACTTCAATGAAACTCAATTTAATATGTATGTCAATTTAATTGAAGAAGAAGCCAACGAACTTGCAGAGGCTATTACTGCACATGATCGAGTTGAAACCCTTGATGCACTAATTGATATTTTAGTTGTAACCATTGGCGCAATTAATTCTCTAGGAGCAGACGGTGAAGGGGCATGGAACGAAGTCATGGCAACTAATTTTGCTAAGATCGATCCGGAAACTGGTAAATGCCGCAAGCGTGAAGATGGTAAGATTCTTAAACCAGAAGGTTGGGTTGCACCAGACCTAACTAAATTTTTCAAGTAATGAAGGTTTATCTAAACAAATATCGAAATCATTGGCTGTCACCATATACGATTCTTGAGAAGTTTTACTTCTGGAGGAAAGACTACGATGCATACGAACAAGATCCGCCAAAATGGCTAGATAAAATCTGCCTTGGTATTCAGTCAGTTCTGAATGTTATTCACCCTAAGATTAATTATGTAAAGATTGATCCATGGGATACTTGGAGTATGGATGGTACTTTAGCACTAATCGTATTACCGATGTTAAAGCAATTACAAGCAACCAAGCACGGTGCTCCGAATGTAGATGATGACGATGTTCCTGAAGAACTTAAGAGTACTTCTGCTGAACCTAAGGAAAATGATTGGGATACAGATTCCAATCATTTTAAACGATGGGATTGGGTGATAGAAGAAATAATCTTTGCATTCGAGTCAAAAGTAAATGACGATTGGGAAGATCAGTTCTGGAAAGTAAAACCAGAAATCGATCTAGACAAATATCCCGAAGATGACGGTAAGACTCTTGTTCCTCTTCGATGGAAAGTACAAGGTGAGTGTGACTGGGAAGGCCGAATGGCATACGAAGAAAGAATTCAAAATGGTTTCAGACTATTTGGAAAATACTATCAGTGTTTATGGGATTAAACTTAACAAATGAACGATCAAGAACAACATGCAAAGGGAAAACAGATAATCTCGGATTTTCGCGATCGATTGAATACCATTAGCCCTAGCTTTTGTGCAGCAAAATGGAAACAAGTTACAATACACTTATCAACAGGACATACACATAGTTGCCATCACCCTGCATCTCATCATATCCCTGCAGAAGAAATTGCAATAGATGTAAGTGCATTACACAATACCAAATTTAAAAAAGAACAGCGCAAACTAATGCTCGACGGCGATAGGCCGAAAGAATGCAGTTACTGCTGGCAAGTCGAAGATGCTGATGAAAATGTCTTCAGCGATCGTGTTATGAAAAGTTTTGATCACTGGTCATATCCTCACCTAGATTCCATATCAAAAAGTACTTACACTGATAATGTAAATCCTAGTTATGTAGAAGTAAGTTTTTCTAGTGTATGCAATTTCAAATGTTCGTATTGCGGACCGGAAATAAGTTCTAAATGGATGGACGAAATTAAAAAATACGGCCCATATCCTACCTCTACTTATTATAACGGTTTAGATTGGCTCAAAAGTCAGAATAAGATTCCATATCTTGAAAGAGATGTTAATCCATACGTTGATGCTTTTTGGAAATGGTGGCCTGATTTATATCCATCTTTAGAGGTTTTGAGAATCACCGGCGGCGAACCTCTATTAACAAAAAACACTTTTAAAGTATTAGAATACATTCTCGAAAATCCTCGACCCGATTTAGAATTAAACATCAACAGTAATTTATGCGTACCGGATGAACTATTTCAAAAATTTATAGTGTTAATGAAAAGAATTCTTAACACTAACTCTATTAAAAATTTTAACTTATATACTAGCTGCGAAGCAACTAGTGCTAAAGCTGAGTATATACGATATGGGCTAGAGTATAACAAATGGTGGGATACATGCCATCGGGTAATGCAAGAACTTCCTAGTGCCAAGTTAACTATAATGAGTACGTATAACGCTTTGAGCATTACAAGTTACAAGGAATTTTTAAATCAAGTTTTAGATTTTAAACTTAAATATTCTACTCCTACGAACAAGCACTCTGTCAGCCTTGATATTCCGTTCTTAAATTGGCCATCTCATCAAAGTGTGCATATCTTGACACCAGAATTCTTACCGACAATTGAAGATCAGGTTACATACATGTATCAAAATCTTCAACAAGATCATTGGCCACCGAGTGGAGGAGGCAAAGGGTTTTATGCGTACGAAATCAATCGTATGGAGCGTACATACTATGTCTTGGATCATAGAATTAAATTTTTAGGAAGTATTCACTCCGAACATGATTTAATAACCGATCGTAAAAACTTTGCTATATTTGTCGACGAGCATGATCGTCGTCGGGGAACAAATTTTTTAAAAACATTCCCTGAAATGGAAGAATTTTATAAATTATGTAAGGAACTATAATGAATCCAGATTTAGAGTTTAGAAAAACAGTACTAGATCCACTTAGCCCTACTTTCTGTGGTGCAAAGTGGTATAATGCTACTATATGGTTAGGAAGCGGAATGACAACTAGTTGCCACCACCCTCCTGCTCATAAAGTTAGCGTGGAGGAGGTAGAAGAAAACTATAAATTGTTGCATAATACGTCCCAGAAAAAAGAAGATCGTAGAAAAATGCAAGCAGGAGAACGGCCTCCTGGATGCGAATACTGTTGGAAAATCGAAGACATGAATCTCGATAACGTAAGTGATCGAGTTTATAAAAGTATGATTTATCAGCCTAAGGATTTAATACTAGCAAAGAATACCCCAACTAATGAAGATGTTAATCTTAAGACGTTAGAAATAGCGTTCGACAGAACTTGTCAATTTGCATGTTCGTATTGCAATCCTAGTTTTTCGACTACATGGGTTAAAGATATCAAGAAAAATGGTCCGTATACTGGAATTAACGATTCTCGTAATCATTTTGATCATCCGCATGATTCGGATCAATTATATGATTTTAGTGAAGTTAATCCTTATATCGAAGCATTTTTTAAATGGTGGGATGCTGACCTACATAAGACATTAACTGAACTAAGAATCACCGGTGGCGAACCTCTAATGAGTGGACATACTTGGAAACTATTAAGTTGGTTTGAAGAAAATAAAGCTAAAAGTAACACAAAATTAGTTATTAATTCCAATCTTGGATTCGGTGTCGATGTATTAGAAAGATTATTAAATGCGACCAAAGATATACAATTAGAAATCTATAGCAGCAATGAAGCTGTTGGAACACATGCAGAATACATCCGAGATGGATTGCAATGGGAGCAATGGTATAGCAATATGGAATTTTTAATGGATTCTAAAAGACTTACCGGGCTTAATGTTATGTGTACCATTAATAGTCTATGTTTAGAAACTTTGCCACAGTTCTTGGATCAAATGGTTGTATGGAAGAAAAAGTACAGCAATAATCCAGTTTTCTCTCTTAATATTCAACGATTTCCTAGCTTTCAATCTGCAATTGTGTTACCATTAGAGATAAGAGAAGAATACAGTACAAGATTAGAATTGTGGTTAAATAAAAACAATTCGTATATTAACGACTTTGAACGTAATCATTTACATAGACTGATAGACTATTTAAAGATAATCGAAGTGCCACATGGCGAAGGATTTGATAGGGATCAACATCAATCCGAATACAAAGCATTTTACGATCAATATGACATCAGAAGAGGCAAATCGTTCGTTAATACATTCGAGGATAGTCTTCTGATCGATTGGTATAAATCTATAGGACATAATAATGAAAGATGACAAGAATTTTTGCATGGCCCTTTGGATGCATCTCCATGTTATCAATGACGGCCGCTCATTCCCTTGTTGTCACACTCCTCTTAAAGATGAATATAGTTTAGGCAACGTTAATGATAAAACTCTCATCGAGATTATTAATGACGATAAAGCTAAAGAAATGAGGAGAGGCATGATGGCAGGTAAGGAGTTGCCTGAAAGTTGTCATCGATGCGTTGATAAAGAGAAATATGGTTTGAGTTCCATGAGAACCGGGTTTAATGATAGTTGGTACGACGACGAATTAATTAAAAATACTCTTCCTGATGGAACCATTACAGATTTTAAATTAAAATTTTGGGATTTTAGATTCTCTAATTATTGTAATCTAGCATGTGACACTTGCGGTCCGTTGTTTAGCACTAAGTGGGCTAATGATCACAAAGAATTACACCCGAATGCTCCGTTTAATAAACCTTTAGTCGATTTGTCAAATGCTGATATCTTTTGGAAAGATATCGATCAATATATACCTAGTGTGAAAGAAATACATTTTGCCGGAGGAGAGCCGATGATTATGTCAGAGCATTGGAGAGTGCTCGACATGCTTGATAAAAAGAAACAATATGATGTTGGTTTACGATATAGCACTAACGCAACAATGATGGACCAGCCTAAGCATGATCCATTTCAATATTGGAAAAAGTTTAGAGACGTACATTTAAGTGTAAGTATTGATGCAGCAAATGACGCTTTTGAATATATTCGATATGGAGGAAAATGGTCATCAACTCTTAAAAATCTAACAAAAATTAGAGAAAGCGGTGTTGGATACTGGATTCATCCTACTATAAGTAATCTAAATATATTTCGTATTACTGAGTTGCACGAGATACTAGAAAACAACGATATAATTCCAATTTTGGATGATATTATGATACCCGAATATTGGATTCGACGAATGCATATGAATGTGCTGTTTGTACCTTCAAGATATAGTATTACGACATTGCCTAAGGAATTAAAAGAACAAGCATCTGAAAAAATTTATAGCTATGGAAAACAATTGGAACAGAAGAAAGGCGTTCCGTTTACTGGATGGCAAAGTGTACTTGATTATATGAACGGTAATGATGATAGTCACTTGTTTGGAGAATTTATAAGATATAGCAAGAGACTGGATGAGATTCGAAATAGAGATTTTTTGAAAATTAATCCAGAATTCAAAGGATTTTTTTAATGCAAGAACAAAACCCACCTATTACATCTAAAATTTATACTCTAGAAGACTTACGTAGATTTTCTACGATTACAGAAGTTCCATATGGATCTTTTGCACGGTATTGTTCTACTCCAGAAAAAGAAAAATCTATGATATTAGATCATGAGTGGAACTATTATATTAACCCGTATGGTTTTCGAGATCCTTGGAATATTGGCAGTACTAATACAAAAATTGGATTTTATGGTTGTAGTTTTACTTTCGGAGTAGGGTTACCGACACATCAGACATTTTCACATTTAGTAAAAGAGAAATTAACCCCAAATCAAGTTGATATTTTTAACATCGGAGTAGGCGGCGGTTCCATTCATAGAATAGCAAAATTACTTGCCGGATCGATCGAGCTATTGGAATTAGACCTTGTGGTATTAACACTACCGACTTACTTACGGTTTTTAGTAATAGATGAAAATTTATGGTATCACGATTTGTTGCCGAATTTTAAAATTACCCATAGTAATGAGTTAGATGCTAAAAGAGACCACTTATATAAACTGTTCAGTGAACATGATTTTGAATCCATAGCTGGAGATTATATTCAGTGGATGTTAGCAGAATTATCTAAAAAGAATATCAAATCTGTTTGGAGTTCTTGGGACGAGGCAACTTATAATGTTATTAAAGCATATGTCGACCCTTCAATGATGTTTCCAAAATTTTCTCACATAGAAGGCGATGTTGCAAGAGATCAAGTACACCCTGGCCCTATTGTGCATAATCTTTATGCTGATCAAATTGTCGATGTAATTAAAAGAAATTATTTAATTTAAAATGAGTATTTTTGACAAAATCAAACCCTATCTAAGAAAAAGATTTGCTAGAAGATTTAGAAATCACTTGAATTCTATTAGTCCTAGTTTTTGTTTGGCTAAGTGGAAACAGGTTACTATACATTTAGCAACAGGGTACACCCATAGTTGTCATCATCCTGCTCCTCATAGGATTCCTCCAGAAGAAATTGTAGTAGATGTAAGTGCATTACATAATACTAAATTTAAAAAAGAACAACGTAAACTGATGCTCGAAGGCAAACGCCCAAAGGAGTGTGGATATTGCTGGAACGTAGAAGATAGCGATTCATCTGGAGAAGTGTTTAGTGATCGAATTGTTAAAAGTTTATCGCCGTGGGCAAAACCTTATATGAAAGAAGTTGCAAACAGCAACTTCTCCGATAATGCCGTTCCTTCTTATATGGAAGTCAGCTTTTCTAATGCGTGTAATTTCAAATGCTCATATTGTAGTCCGGAGGTTAGTTCTCAATGGATGGACGAAATTAAAAAGTATGGTCCGTATCCTACAACTACTAAATTTAACAATCTTGAATGGTTAAAAGACCAAAATAAAATGCCAATTCTCGAAAGAGAATACAACCCTTATGTAGAAGCATTTTGGAAGTGGTGGCCAGAGATATATCCTAAACTAGAAGTATTAAGAATCACAGGAGGCGAACCTCTATTAACAAAAAACACTTTCAAAGTATTAGAATATGTTTTAGAGAATCCTCGACCCGAATTAGAACTAAACATTAATAGTAACTTGTGTGTTCCTGACAAGATATTTGACAGTTTTATTGCAAAGATTAAGCAAATTCAACTTACTGGGTCTGTAAAATCTTTCAAATTGTATACCAGCTGCGAATCAATAGGCGCTAGGGCCGAATATATACGTTATGGTCTCGATTATCATCAATGGTTAACCAACTGCCGTCGAATTTTAGAAGAAATCCCAACGGCTAAACTAACAATTATGAGTACCTACAATGCGTTAAGTGTTACAAGTTATAAAGATTTTCTAAAAGATGTCTTAAATTTAAGAAAGCAATATGCTAATGGCAATTATCAACATCCGATGAGTATTGATATGCCATATCTTCGATGGCCGTCTCATCAAAGCGTTAACATTTTAACTAAAGACTACCTGCATTTTATCGAAGAACAAATCGACTTTATGAAGGAGAACTTGCAAACAACTAATAATGCTGGTTTTCATGATTATGAAATCAACAGTTTAAATAAGGTTTATTCCATATTTTTGAATTCTTTGAAGGTCGACAATAATGTTATCGATAGAAGAGATTTTGTATTGTTTATAGATAATCATGATCATCGAAGAAACACAAATTTCCTAGAGACTTTTCCAGAAATGTCCGAGTTCTATAATTATTGTAAAACTAGTTGTTAATCTCAAACATACGTTCTTGAATATTGGGCAACTGAGCGACATTATACTTTAGTATATCACTCATTTCATGCAACATAGCTGTAAGTTCGTCGTTAGTCTTATCTAGTATATACGTTGCCAATTTATAAACTGCTTCAAATCGTTGATTATGGTCAAGTATAGTGTCATATCCTTCGTCCCACCATTTATCAAAAGTTTTAAATCCTAAATCTCTTATAAGTTGTAATGTGCCTGGAGGTGCCATTAAGATAAACGGCCTAAAAACAACAATAGGTTTTAATGTTTTTTCGCTGAAATACGGCATCTGAGAACAAAACCGAGTTTCGCATACTAACTTTACAAAACTATCTTTTATCGCTGTAATATTACGATCTTGATGTGTAGGATTAGGATTTTCTAAATCAATATCATCCCATTGTAAGATTGATAATGATTTGCATCCTTCTATTATTTTCATTCGAATTGCTGGATCGAACTTGTCTAAAGGTAGATGCATGTTATGTATTACATCGTTGTATGAAAATGTATGCCCGAGTGTTAACAGTATGTTAGGTTCTAAATATAGTAGTGTGCATAATATATAACGGAACATTTCTGGCCTTAAATTAAAACAACATAGTTTATAAGTAAATTTATAATTTATTCTTTCATTTCTATGTAAGGATATAGGCATAGAAGCTAGATACCAATCAAAGTACTTGATTTGCAAATTATACCTGTTCGATAAAATCGTAGCATTATATTCGCAATAATACAATTCAAAATCTATTCGAGATCTCTGAATTATTGATCGAACTACGTTAAATTCTCCCGCTTCGACTGTATCTGGATACTGTTCAATAACATAACTATCTAAATAATTAATCGTGTCATTATCAACAGAATCGGATGTGTATACTATTCGAACAACATCTTCGATGAAAAAATAGATTTTTTTAATATTATTATCATTTAAGAATCTAAGCACACCGTCTATATCATTATGATTTAAGTATCTAGATACGATCATAACAATTGAGTCAGATGATACTTGTAAGTATCTGTTAACAAATTTTACAATACACACATCACGGTTTCTAGCAGCATCTACAAATTTTAATGGCTTACTACTTCCAGTAAATTCAACTCTATTTAAACCAGGAAAAATAACAATACTATCCATTTCTTTCTATATCCAATGTAACACAATGATGGCCGCCGCCTAATGTTCTACTATGTCGAAGATTAACTCCAATCGTTTCTACATTATATCTACTTAATTCTGATCTTAAATATGTTTGTGCTGGGTCGCAAATTATTAGACCTGGGTTAACTGTTAAAAAATTCAATGCAATGTATTTGCTAGCATATGGGTATTCAACAAAAGTTTGGGGAACTATTTGATCACCGGATATCCATATTTTATCCCAATCTTTGAAAATGTAAGGAATATTATCCGCATTTATTCTATCAGAATTTAATACCACAAGTCCTTCTTTTACTGGGCTTATTGTACTATCGATATGAACTCCTTTATAGCTTCTATCGAGGATATGAACCTTATACTCGGTGCCTAATGTGTTTTGCAACCACTGGGCTCCTTTAAGGTTCCCACTTTCACTTAGTAAATATAATATGTCATTATTTAATCGACAAATGTTAGCAGCATCGAACATTGCATCGGCGTCGTCACATGATATTAAATCAGGAAACAAGTGAGTTAGTGCAGTCAATTCGTGTCGTCTAGATGGATAAAGCATCGGTGCATCGATTACTGTATTTCCTATAATTAGGACTCTATCTCGTGGACAATAGTTATACATTCCATCGAAGTCTTTAAACGATAGATCTATAGGTCTGACAACAGTTACACCGAGCGAACCTAACACATCTGCAAAACGATCCAAGTCCTCATTTGCTTCATCGACGACTATGTCCGATACCGGTCCGGAAGGCAATGGAGTTTCCTTCCATAATGTTATTGTTTCTTGATTACGAAATATCGGACATTCTACAGGCCAATGTGCGTTGGTTGCTGTTCCTAATACTACAGTCTTTAAAGGATCCCATTCATTTGCAGAATAAATCATTTTATTATTTCAGATATAAATTCTGCCCAAACTCGATGACCTTTCGGATTAGGATGACCGCAATCTAAAAAATTAATACCTGGACGAACTGCTTCTCGCTCTACCATAGCTTTTTCCCAATCTTTAGGAAAATATTTTTTTGCAAATGGTTGTACTAACTCTTCATTTTCTTCGCACAACCAGTCAAATTCAAAAATAGGCATTGTGTAATTAAAAAACATGTTTTGATTATTTGCTAGTTTTTCAAGGAAGGATTCCTTTATAAATCCCAGTTTTGGATTTATTGTTTTATCTCCGAACACACTAAAATGAACAATACGAGTATCATAAGTATTTCCTAACTCTGTTAATCGGTCTATCATTTCTTCCCACGGTAATATTATATCTTCAAGGGTTTTTTCTTTAAAAAATTCTAGTCTTTTTCTATGAACTACCTGTGTCTCGGCATATGAAAACTCTAAAAGTAATTTTCCGAAACGATTTCTTGTTACTCCCGACCATCCTATCAGTACAATATCATAATCTTTAATTTTGGATTGTTTGACAGCATCATAAATTTCTCGATTTGTTGAACCACTTTTAGCAGTCACATCAACTGTTACACCTAACATTTCCGATAATACTACTGGCCATGTGTCGTTCTTGTTGACTCCGTAACCATATGTCCAGCTATCTCCAACACATAAAATTTTCATAAAATTCTAATCTCTCTACAATCGGGGTATTCTACTTTAATCGGTGTAAAATCTTTCTTTTGTTCGTATTGTTTTAATTTTTTTATTGCTGTTTCGCATTCTTCTGGATTTAATTTATAATGAAACCCTACATGGAATACTTGTTGAGCAACCCATGGAGCAATTGATAAATCTCTCCCATCATACCGCATCTTACACAAAGCATCATACGCTGCTTCGTCGTCTAATAAAATTGCACCACCTCGAGTATTATCTAAAGGCTTTCCGTGTCCAAAACTTAAACATTGAAGATCTCCCGATCTATACATATCAGGTTCTAATCTCCTCGCACTATCCCATATTTGAGTTCCTATAAATCGATATTCGCCAACCCAATAGTAATCGATAAATTCATATCTTATATCTAATTTACGCATAAGCATCGGAATACTAAGATATGTTCGTGCAGGAAATTTACATTCCTTAATCTTTTTATACCGAAAGCATAATTCGATAGCATGGGTACAGCAATCAGTACTAATTGCATAAGGTGCACCTGTAAACTCTGCGAGTGCTTTTTCAAATTCAAAAATTTTGTTAAACATCAGTAAAAGTTATTTGTAACGTGTATCTAGGTTCTAATCCTAGATTAGCAGCCATATGCGGAGCATCATACTTCCATAATACGTAATCGCCTGCTCGCCATTTTGTAATAGGATTATTGTTAATTTCGAATATATGCCCTGATTTCCAATCCTCTAAAAAAATAATAGCTCGTTTTATTTTACTAGTATCTTTAATTTTATGTATTTCGATATACTTTTTGTAAGTATCTCTGTGATACGGTAAAATGTTACAGGTATTCATTTTATAAAAACAAATACCGATATTTTCTCCTTGGAAGATGTTAAAGAATGGTGATGACCAATCAGGCATTTGGTTCCGCATGTCATACAACTCTCCGGTAAAATATTCTTGACTGAAGCCCTGATCTCTCCATTTAAGAATGTCTGACTGGTTATTAAAATCGAATCTATTATACCTTAAGGTTGTATGAAGATCGGACCAAAAATTATGAATAGCTCCAGTTGTGTACATTAAATAGTTGCTTAAATTTGTTGAATATTTATATTGCAGTTAGCGAGGATAAAATGAATATTGGTTTTATTGGAGTTGGAAAATTAGGAATGCCATGTGCGGAAGCGATTGCATTAAAAGGTCATACCGTGATCGGGTATGACATTGTTCCTCGAACTAGCAATGTAATTACTATTGCTACTTCTATAAAAGAATGTGTTAGCAATGCAGACATTGTGTTTATTGCAGTACCTACACCGCACGATCCTGATTATGATGGACGTATTCCTACTGCACACTTGCCCCCTAAAGATTTTAATTATAATATAGTTAAAGAGTGTATTTCAGAAGCAAACAACTATATGAATGATTCACAACTATTAGTACTAATTTCAACTGTCTTACCAGGAACAGTACGTCGAGAATTTATTCCATTGATTTCTAACAATAAATTTATCTACAATCCATATCTGATCGCAATGGGATCTGTTGCATGGGATATGGTTAATCCCGAAATGGTTATGATCGGTACCGAAGATGGATCTACAACTGGTGATGCACAGTTGCTAATAGAGTTTTATAAGTCGATAATGGAGAATAATCCTAGGTACGAACTAGGAACTTGGGATGAATGCGAGTGCATAAAAGTGTTTTACAATACATTTATATCTGCAAAGATTGGACTGGTTAATATGATACAAGATGTTGCAGTAAAACAAGGCAACATCAATGTAGATGTAGTTACAAATGCGCTAGCACAGTCTACAATGCGTATTATGGGTCCGCAATATATGAAAGCAGGCATGGGGGACGGTGGCGCTTGTCATCCACGCGATAACATTGCACTACGATATCTAGCACAAGAATTAAACTTGGGGTATGATATGTTCGATGCTATTATGCACGCTAGAGAAATTCAAGCTAAAAACTTAGCAGAAGAATTAGTTAAACACGCTAAAGATAATGATATGAATATCTTCATACATGGAAAAGCATATAAACCTGATGTCGAATATTGTGACGGAAGTTATAGTTTATTAATCGGACATTACTGTCAACAACTAGGTTATTCTCCAACTTATGTGGATCCGTTAACAGGAGACAATATTTCATCTATAAAAGGTGTTGTGTTGTTGGCACACAACAGAAAAATAACTTACAACTATAGAGGATTTGATGAAAAACAAGGACTTTATTGTATCATCGAATCAGGATCTATTATAGTCGATCCTTGGAGGTCATTTGTATCTAAAAACCATAAAGTAATACATTATGGAAATTCTAGATTTCTTCCCGAATGATATCAGACTCATTTACAAATTTTCCATACTGAATTTCTATTACATGTAACGGTTCTAATCCGACATTTTCTAATCTATGCCACTCGTCTGTAAATATTAGCTTGGTATTCCATTCTTCAATGTCTGCGTACCCGATTTTCCAATGAACTCTTGCAGTTCCTTTTGCTATGAACCAGTACTCTCTACGATAAATGTGCTTTTGCATACTTAGACTTTGTCCTGGATTAACTACTAGTTCTTTTACCTTAACATTAGGAATGCTATGAGATAACACGGACCAGAATCCCCAATCTCGTATTGTTCGAGGAGACCATTTGCTTAGTAATTTACTGCTAGAGTTTATTTTATTTTCACCGCCAATTCCGAATGTGAATTCTACATTTGAAACTTCCGTTGTTATTTCCGGAACAGATCTGTTATTCCTGTCTCCACCATTAGCAAAAACTATACGATCTGCAGGATAGAGTTGACGCAATTTGGTAATTGCATCTTTGGCAGTATCGTCGGAATCATCAAATTCTATAACAAAGTCGACACCTTTTATATTTTCGAGAATAATTTTTCGTTCATGTATCGTCATGAACGCAGCACTTTTTTTACGAATCAGCCACTCGTCGGAATTAACACCTACCACTAAAATATCACCTAAAGTTTTTGCTTCTTGTAAATATGCGATATGACCGGAATGAATTGGATCAAACCCTCCAGTTACTAATACGATTCGTTTCATGACAATATTTATTTGACAGCTAGCTAACTATATGCTAAAGTAAAATTTTAAACGTTCGGAGTATTTTACCAATGGCAAAAGCCGCAACTAAAAAGACTAAAGCAACTCGTGTTACAAAAGCGTCTGTGCGAGAATATGCTAAAAAAGATCAAAGCCCAACATGGGATGGGCATGAAGATTGGACCACTAACGAATTTACAAAAAACTTTCGTCAGGCGATGCAATACTATAATTTGGAATTTAATCCGAAAGACCTCAAACCCGCAGTAATTAAATGGATGACAACAAATGAATATGACAAACAGATTATCGACTCGTTTAAAAAGACTAAAGACTGGAGATGCAGTTCTACGATGGGTGGGATTGCCTCATGCTTACTTAGAGGCATGCCTGCTAGCCGCGATGATTTTAATAGCGGCCGTAGTTCTGTAGAGTGGCTGGATAAGTCTATTAAGGACTCAATTGCACAAGGTAAAGCGGATGTCGACGATGAGGAAGAAGCAGCTGAAAAGAAAGCGGCTGCTCCTCAGTTAACTATTCAAGATCGTATGCGTGAAACCGCTATTAAGATGGTCGAAGAACTTGACGATATTATCGAAGGACTATTAGTAAATCCAGACGACTTTGATCCAAAAGCAATTAAAGTAGTAAATCTTCTTAGAGGTAGACAAGTAAAAGCTGCACATGCTCGTGTAATTAAAGAATTCTACACTAACGAAATGTCCGATTATGCAGAACTTGTATCCGGAAATGCAGATGAAGATCTCAAAGAAGGTTACAAACATCGTAGCAAAAAGCAAGTTAAAACAATTCTGGCATTTTATCAAGACATCGTTAGTGCTTGTGACATGCTTGCACAAGAAGCAAAGGTAACTCGTAAGCCGCGCGTTAAGAAGCCGATTGCTAAGGACAAACTTGTTGCTAAATTGAAGTTTAAGAAGAATGATGATGCACTTAAACTTGTGAGCATTAGCCCAACTGACATCATCGGTGCCAAAGAACTTTGGGTATACAACACAAAGAATCGTAAGCTAGGTAGATATATTGCAGACGATATGACTGGTCCGCTAACTATAAAAGGATCTGGAATTGTCGGATTCGACGAACATAAGAGTATTCAAAAGACAATTCGTAAACCTGAAGAAAAGTTGAAGGAATTTAAATCGGCTGGCAAAGTTGCTTTACGATCTTTCTTAGACGATATTAATGCGACCGATACTATAATGAACGGTCGCATTAATGAAGAAACAATTCTACTAAAAGTTCTTTAAAAAAACGGTAAAAATTTCCCGCCAGGAGTACTAGATAATGCAATTGTTACATTGTTCATCTGACTACTAGCAGAAACTGTAGCAGTTCTTATAGTATTAGCTCCCTTTGCTGCTTGCAGTTCATGGACAATTAACGCTCCTCTTACGGTACTACTTGCTGCAACATTCATCAGCGTAGTAGGACCTGTAGGAGGAGTCCATGTAGCCGGTGTTCCTAATCCACCAGCATAAAAGTTTATAACATAATCACTAGGTGCAGTAGTAGTTATACTTGCCGGACTAATGCTAGTACTAGTAACATCAACTAGTGTTGAAATTACATCTATATCATTTACTCCCCTATATGCCAGTACTGAATAAGTTCCATTATTATTAGACTGTGTTATACTGACGCTTCCTTCTCCTGAAATAGCAAATTTGCAATATACAAACATCCTAAACCCAGAATAATCGGCTACTTTTAGTGTCCACCCGGTGGTGTTTATTGTGTATGATGCGTTGGCAACAAACAACAATAAATAATCGCCTGTCTGTACTCCTGCCGGTAATGTAACCGAATACGTGCCGGTTGTACTGGTACTTAATGGCGTACCGATGCCAATATAAGAAATAGCCATTATCCTGTAACCTGTGAAATAACATCCCAGCGACTTGCTGAGGTATTATATATCATACCGACATAAGTAGTCAGTCCTGCCGTAGTAGTAGATGGTAAAGTTACTCCAATCGCGTAATAACTAGTCCATGTTAATGTTTGTGCAACTCCATTGTCTTTAATTCTAAATAATAATTTTTGTCCATCCACAGGCGTTCCACTTGGTACTGCAAAAGTAGTAGCACCATTTAACCCAGTTGCTTCATATTGGTCCGTGATGTCGGCGTTTGGAGTCAATGTTCCGCTAAGTGTTGCGCCATTTGTAGTAATACGTGGATTAATCCTTTTATTTGTTAAAGTTTCTGTTCCTGATAAAGATGCCAATGTAACTGTGCCAGATGGCAATGTTGCAGTTGTAGAGGCAGTAGTTGCTAACGTTAAAGCAAAGTTACCCGAAGTAGTAAATGAATTAGCAGTAGTTAATGTTCCTGCTAAACTAATGTTACCACCTAATGCAACAGATCTTGCAGCATTTTGTACATCTATTGTTACAGTTCTACCAGCAGTTAATGAAACCGATGATGTTGCTACTAATGTTACATCGAACGCAGCTGATGTGTCTCTAATTGCTAATGTTGTAAGTCCGCTTATACTGCCGCCTGCAATTGTCGGACTTGTGGCCAACACAACATTTCCTGTACCAGTAGTTGACGTCCATGTTGGCGCTGCTCCGTTTGTGCCTGTTCCTGTTTGTGTTAATACATTAATAGTTGTTGTGGTATTTGGCGATAGTAAACTTGTTACGTTTGTATTGCTTTGATAATGTATAGCACCTAATAATGTTGTATTGTTGCCACCTGCCAAATTAGCAGCATAGCCATCTATACTTGTAATACCGGTTAAACTTTGACTGGCACTTGTGCGACCTAATGTAATACTTGTAGATCCAATATAGAAATTTGAATTAGCTAACATAGTATTTGATACCGTTCCAGTATCACCACTACCTATTAATGTACCAGTTGTAGTCGGTAATGACAATGTTGGAGTACCCGCAGTAGCCGTTGCTTGTAATGTTGCTGTGCCACTTGTACTACCAGGAAATGCCACCGAACTAATACCAGTTAATGCTAAATTTGCACTTGCGCGACCTAGTGTAATAGTTGTTGTACCAATATAGAAACTTGAATTAGCTAACATGGTATTTGATACCGTTCCTGTATCACCACTGCCTATTAATGTACCAGTTGTCGTTGGTAATGTAAAAGTAGTTGTTCCGGCAGTTGCTTGTGGTTGCAAAGTTGACGTACCGCTTGTGCTGCCTGGAAGAGCTATTGAACTAATACCAGTTAATGCTAAATTTGCGCTAGAACGATTGATTGCTACACTGGTTGTACCGATGTACATAGTCTGATTATTCAATGCTACAGTACCTGTTGTACTAGGTAATGTAATTGTTGTCGAATCTGTGCCTGCTAATGTAATAGAATTTTGAACTGCAAATGTTTTAAGATTAGTTAGAGTAAAAGTACCTGTAGTTGTACTAATCGTTAATCCATTTATGCTAGTAGCAGTTGCCGCTCCTAATGCTGGTGTAGTTAATGATGGACTTGAATTAAAAACTAAATTACCAGTGCCGGTTGCACCAGTACTTGTCACTCCTTCTAATTTCACATGACCGTTAATAGTTGTTGTTCCGCTGCTAGCACCTATATTAATAGTAGTTGCCGCACTAAATAATGTCGGAGAAGTAGGAGTAGCAAAAAAACTTGTTGCACCCGAAGTACTATCTATACTTGTTAAACCTGCAATACTTGTCGATGTTGCTCCTAATGCAACGGTAGTGCTACCAAATGTTACCGAAGTATTAGTCAATGACCAAGTAACTGTACCATTAGCACTTTGAGTGATTGTAATTCCAGTTCCAGGATTATAAACAGGTTGCGTTGCCCACCAGTTAGTTGTCGACTTTGCTTCTAATCCTAACGTACCGTATGCGGGTAATACGGTTGCAGCATTTGTCGCTGCATTTTCGATACTAGCACCGACTGCTGGATAAACATTAATCGAAGATGCAGTATTGTTTGTGATAGAAATTTCACGCCCTATTACGGCCGTCGGTAATATTACTCCTCCTGTTCCGCTCGATACATATGTGTTGTCTGATGTGATTGCTGTAGCTGTTCCTTGATTTGTA
>TBL_comb47_HYPODRAFT_10003342_pt1 | contig 19064 bp, 17 predicted proteins | sample TroBogypolimnion_40_FD_10682 | JGI IMG/M metagenome (IMG submission 10682) | reverse complement strand
GCAAGTCTCGCCGGCCAGTTGGTGGTGTGATGGGACATGGGGCCTCCTCGGGGGCTGGGATTTTGAGGAAGCCAGTTTAGCGATAGCTAAACCGTTCGGCTAGATGGGGTTCGGTTGACGCTTACGCCCGAACCCAAGGAGGATCCATTTCGCACTGCGTCCTCCTTGACATTAAAGATGGCATTTCCACTGCCTTTGGAGGAGCCGTTTCTGATTACTCCATCCTTTACATTGCCAAGAGCATTCCCTGATCCTTTAGAAGATCCATCTCGGATCACGCCATCCTTTATATTACCTAAAGCATTACCTGATCCGATCGAAGAACCGTCCCTTACGACACCATCTTTAAAGTTAGGCATTCTGAGGCTCCTATGTGTCCACCGGATTCTTGATTGCCCCTGAAGTGGTGGTGAGCTTCAGGAGATAACTGTGAGGATTTTTTTCGGCGCCATGGTAAATCTGTTGTTAAAATGAAGCTAAGTTTAGTCATGAAAACATTTATCTATCCTAAATTATTGCGTAGTATTGTATGAATATTATGAAGTGTTTGCAACAAATAAAGAAGAGAGTAAAATATTCTAATGGTTCTGACCGGCGTGTCAATCCTAAACTCAGCGCAGACGCCGAAGCCAGATCCACCTCAGGTTTAACAAACTGATTTGCCGCGTAGGCACATTTTGTGTTGGGTCAAACAGGGAACTGATCCTGGGTCAGTATTGGAGATTCATACACAGAGGCTGAGATACCGGTGGCTGTATTTCTCAAAGCCAAATGAATGGTATATACAGATTATGGCAGTTTTGAGCACGGGTCTGGGCGGATTCACCCGCTCGGCTACTCCAAATAGGACTTGTTGCAAATGGAGCAGCGGTAGTGTTCGTCTGCTGCAACCTCCACCGCCTGGCCATCAAGTCGGAACAGCGCAATAATCTTTCTGATGTCGTCCTTTGTTAAGCAGGGATCCGCATAGACTCTCCAGGTGCTGCGAGCTGGAAAGAAAACCACACGACCTCGGGGGTAGAAGTCGTACGCGTGCGCCTTGAAGCGCCGCTCGACCGGCATGGCAGGGTGGAAAGACTCATGGAAATCGTAATGCCCTCCATGCTGCATGGCTTCGCCGTATGGCTCGGCTGCCTCGAGCGCCACGGAGTCTATGAGGAATTCATTTGAGACTTTAAAGAAAATGCCCACGTCCATTGGGTCCCCTTCTGGCAGTTAACGAAAAAACCGGTTTGACCTTATCTTATCCAGAAGAGCTTTGCCGGTGTCGACAACCAGTAGATGAAAAGAATTATTCGGCCAAGGAAGAAACGGCACAGCTTCGGTATTAGCTGCCGCAATATATCTGACGGTTGAATTGCTCTTTGAATGTCGCCAGATCGTGAATTCCTTCCTTGAAAAGTCCGTATCCCATGAAATTCGCAACTGCGAATTTGATTTCTACATTTGGCGTCACGGGTAGCGCCTCCAGGGCATTCCTGAGTTTGGAGCATTCGGGATCATAATTCGCCAGCATGAGGATCAGCTCAATGGACTCGTCCAGGCGATCCACGGCATTGGCATTGCCGCCAGGGCCAAAGGTGACCAGTTGCAATTTTCTTTTCTGTTCGAAAATGCTGAGCGCGTCCTTTTTCAAAAGCCTGACATGATCTTCGTTACTGAGGAAGAGGGCTGCATCTTCCACGTGCTGGAGCAATCCCGCTTTTCCGTCGAGGGCAGCCGTGTAGTATTTCAGCTCGCAAAGCGCCAGCTTGGGCGGGGTGGTTACCAGCCCGTTCTTTTGACGTTTGGTTCCATTGGAGTCCCACTTGATTGCAACAAGGTCGAATCTTGCTCCAGGTGTGGCATATTCCAAATCGACGATAAAATAATCCGTGGCGTTTGAAATTATCGAGTAGTTGTTCTCTCTGACGATCAGTTGCTGGAATTCGCGTTCGCTTTTGTCTTTATGCTCGGCAAAAAAGAAATCCATCACTTCTTTAAGAAGCGGTATTGCCGCTACAACGCTCTCGGAATCCGCCTGCTCTTTGAGAACTGATGGGAATTTGGGACAGGGCCATTCCTTTGCGTACTCGGCATCAAAACCACAGGTAAAATAATTCGAGGCGCTTTTTATCTGAAGAATCCTGCCGCCACGGTAGTAAATGTGGACCTCGTTTTCGCGTATTTCGAAGTCTAGAGTCTGATCCCGTTTTGTCCTTTTGAGAATTGGGCTGAGTATCCCATCAGCCTGGCAAAGGTTGGACATGAAAAAATCGCTCAGTTTTCTTCGTGCGGTCATAGGTGACTCCTTAAGTTTAATACCTCTCCATCGGACACATGCACTACGTTTTGGAAATAATCACTGAAACTGGAGGCCTGCTCGGTGTGGATCGGCACCAGCATTTGCGGCTGCAAAGCTTTCGCAAAAGTTTGCAAATCCTGAACTGTGGCATGCCCGCTGGTGTGGGCGTAGACGAAGTCTACCTGCGGGTCGCTGCGATAGGCCGCCATCGCCTCCGATCCATAATAATCGGCGCTCGGATTGGAGAGATAACCGAGCCACTGGGAGTATATTACTGAGACCGGCCGCTCTACCTTGTAGCGATCAATGGTCCTGCAGCTCGACATTTTGCCGAGAAAGAGGAAGCCGGCCGGATTGGCTTGCAACTCTTCCTTTCTCACCCGTTGCTGGTACACCCGCTTCCGGAAGTTTCCGAAGAAATCCGGATGCACCGTCAGCTTCGCGTCCTGGGAATGCGAGGCGTAGACCCTCACTAGTGGCCACTCCATGGCGGGAATGCTGTCGGACACAAGCTTCAGCTGTTCCAGAACCCAGGCCGTGTAAATGTCGATGACCAGCGTCTTGCTTGCCCTCTTGCAGGCCCGGTAGGCCGACACGATCCTGTCTATGTTCTGGGAGGAGGAGATCAGAAAGGAGATGTTCTGCTGCTCCTTGATCGTCTGGTAGATCTTCCGCTCCACGTCGGCTTCCATGGGGTAGTCGTCGTTGTTGCGCTGCATCATGGTCCCCTCCATGAAAAGGAGGTTAATATCCTTGGGAGGGGTCGCGACGATCCTTTTAAAGAGCACCGACTTTCTGCCGTGTGCCCTGAAATCCCCACTGTAGAATACCCGTTTCCCCTCGGCCTCGATCAGGAATCCGTAGGCATCGACGGCGGAGTGGTCTACCAGGTAGGGGGTGACGGTGAAATCGCCCACGACAAAAGGATGCAAGCTCTTGAAGTGGCGGAAGTCGTTGATGTGCAGGTCTTTGCCAAGGAGGATTCTGGTGGCGTCGATCAGCTTTTTGCCCAGTTCGCCTATGTACACCGGGACCTTTGGGTCGAGACGGTCGATGAGCCCGAAATGGTCCTGATGAGGGTGGCTGATAAGGACGGCGTCCGGCCGGAGGGCGGAAAGGTCAAGGTCCTTGCAATCTCTGGAAAGCGGCAGGCCGATATCGAGAAGGATGGAAGACGCCCCGGTAAAAAGCTGGATGCAGGTCCCGCCGATTTCATTACTGCCTCTATGAATCAGACATTTCATGGGTCCTCCAAGTATTTGCGACACTGGTTCTGACTCTGTTGGGATTCCCCAGCAAAGATGGTCCGATACTATGTATCCCTGATGACCTAAGCACGATCCTCTCAGCGGGTGCACTCTGGCATAGACAATGTACTTTGAAAAGAAGTTTTTCTAGCCTCAGAATCTGAGATTAGCTAACAAGCTTGTTACTCTTGCCAGCAGTTCACTGCGGGTCAGGCTTGACCCATCAGGTGCCATGATTACCTTGAAAACTTCAGTCTCCGTGTCCTCCAGAATATCCCGCGTCAAACTGGCTGCCTCATGTTCCAGGTAAATCCGTCGGCACTCACGGTAGGTGCGTCCTGAAATGGTCATGAGTTCCAAGAGTATCGGCGGATAGAGTTCCACCAGCGAGACTTGGCTGGCGGGCCAGACAAACAAATGGTAGAGGTCCCTGTCGCAGGAACCGCAGATCAGTTGCTCCATGATGGGATTCCAGCCGAAGGTCCCGTCATTCGGGTGCGGGCAGAGGGCGCAGCAATACTCTCCTTCCTGGATTGCTCCGTCCACTCCCCAGGGATCTTGGTGTATGCATTCCACATCGGCCGGCCAGGTCATCGCCGTCCCTCCCGGGTATTGGAGATATCTATGGTGGTATGAACCTGACCCGGCATCACCCTGATCAGGGCCGAGAAAATAGCGGGATCATCATGCCAAGTGATTCTGAAGTCCACGGCGCGCAGGCACATGCGGGATATCTGGGCATCCAGCTTGATATTCACGGCATGCAGGTCGGCTACGGCGGCGCGTAGAGGATTGAATGCTTTTAGCGTTTCGGAAATCCTCTCGTTATTATCAAGCAGCCAACTTCTCAAGTAGATGAACTTTGCCTGCTGAAAGGTAAGCCCTGTCAGTTTCCTTATGCGCTTCATTTTGCCCGCGGCACTGTATTGGTTGGCCGGTGGCCACTCTGCGAAGCCCAGGAAGCCGTTGTGGATCTCATAGGTACACGGATGACATATGACCGCCCGGAGCAAATCACTCCAGACAAAGTGTTCCGGTTCGTCCCAGTGGTCCGGACAAAGCGGACATTTATGGCCATCCTCAACGACAACTCGTCTCATGTATTCCCTCTTGAGGCTTTCCTTTTGCCCTGAAAGTGCTCAGTCATATTTATAGTACTTGAGATGCGTGACAGAATATGTCGCATTGAAAACCTTCTTTATGGATATTCCGAGAGTAGGTGTTTTTGCGGACTCTACGCATTGCATTTCTTCTGTATTCATTTGAGGAGCCGAGAAGTTCACCGTTATAATATTAGAAAATGATGTTGCAACCCATTTACCTGTAATTAAAGAAGTTTTTCTTGCGATAGTGGATTTTCATCCCTCGGGTCAATTCCCAGCCCCTTGGGGCGTGTCTCATGCCTTTGCCTTGCCTGAAAGCAACGTGGCAATATCCTGTACTGCCGCCATACCCCGCTGCTTGCGGCGGGGTAGTTGATTCGCAGTATTGTTCCCGGGTTTCATGTTCGGGCTTCATCGGGAGGCACTGAGGGAATGCGCTATTATTTTGAATTGACTAGGACCACTCGGGTCTTGAGGCGTAAAAATGTAGCCTATGAATTTCAGAAGATGACGAAAACGGGGTTGGTGAACTGTTCATACTTCGGTAGCCCCATGAGGCCACATCAAAACGATGACGACGGCCCTTTCCCCAAGGGTGCCTTTCCCACCAATGTCTTCCCAGGTGCAAAACGAGTAGAAAATCGAAAACCGCCGGGAAGAAAAGGCAGGGGGGGTAGCTTGGTGAAAATTGCTGCTGCACCTCGTCCCGAATGATGAGGTGTCCTTATGGATTACAGTCCCATAACACTTGCCTTAATCAAAGTGCGGATATATAGTCGTGGCGTTAGATTTTAGAACGGAGGCTGGTCCGGGATTCCGAACAAATGGATACCCAATTTCGAGAATTTACCGGAGACATCTAACCATCCACAGGTAAGACGTTCATGGGGCACGGGAGTGATCCCTCAGCTCGATACAACTTGGAAGAGGAGATGCTGCGGCAAAGGTCTAATGAAGAGCCAAATACAACGACCTTCTGAGGGATGAGAAGCGTTTTGGGGAAAGTATATGGCTGGCTCTACACCGCAAAACTATGTGCCCAAGAGGCCTTTCCCGACCGGCTTGCTTGCCTCTCAGCCACTGGGAGGAAGCTTACGGCTTGACTCAATGCCCGTTCTTTTTTCTGAAGGCGACCTTTCTAAACATTTAACGGGAAGATGTGGACGGACAACTTACCAATTCGTAAGAGTTTTTCTGAGAAAGTAAAACTAGTCAGTCTGTTTTTCCCGGAATATATCCTTTTTGCCGGTATGGGCAAGAAAATCAGTCATCCACTTCGTTGGGTAATATAACGAGTACATTTATTCGAAGAAGAGGCTGCGTGAGATCGACCGTGAGCTGAAGCATCTGGGCGACCGGCTCAAGGTGCTGCAGGTGGTTTATCCGCCGCTCAAGCCGAGTTCGGTGAGTTTTGGCTGCTGGGTGAGCTACGAGGACGAGAATGGAGAGGCGCGCTGCTATCAGCTGGTGGGGCCGGACGAGTTCGATGTCAGCATCGGTCGGATCAGCGTCGACTCGCCGGTCGGCAAGGCGCTGCTCGGCAAAAAGGTCGATGACGAGGTCACCATCAAGCGTCCCGCCGGCGACCTCACCGTCACCATCGTCGCCATCAGTTCCAGCAAGCCCGGGAAGTGATGGCCGCCCCTTGCGTCCCCCCCGCTTTCAAAGCTTGAAGCCTGACATCTCCTGCTGCAATCCCTTGGTGTTCTCCCCGAGCTTCGTCACGGCGCCGTCCACCACGCGGGTCTCCTCGAGCACCGAGTTCGCGGAGTGCTTGATGCTCTCCACCGCCTGCTGAATCCGCTTGCCCCCCTTCGTCTGGTCCTCGCATGCCTCCTGGATGCGCGCCGTGGTCTCCGAGACGTGCAGGGTCAGGCGGCCGATCTGCTCACCGGCGATCGCCTGCTCCCTCATGGAACGCATGACCTGCGACGAGACCTCCCGCACCTTTCCCACCTCGCCGTTGATGAGCTCGCTCCCCTGGCGCAATTGGCTGGTGGTCTCGGCAATGGTGTTGGTCATGCTGGACACCTGCTCCATGGCCGTACGGATCAGCTCGCTGCCGCGCGCCTGCTCCCTGGTGGCCCGGGCGATCTCGGACATCTGCTGCGCCGTCTGGGTGACTCCCCCGACGACCTTTCCCAGGGCGTCGCCCGCCTTGATGGAAAGTTTGCCCCCCGCCTTGATGCTCTCCTCGGAGGCCGCGATTGCGGCTACCGCGCGCTTCATCTGCTCCTGGATTCCCTTCACGGTGTCGGCGATCTCCTTGGTGGAGCGCCCGGTCCGCTCGGCGAGCTGCTTGATCTCGGCGGCAACTACCCCGAACCCCTTGCCGTGCTCGCCGGCCTGGGCGGAGATGATGGAGGCGTTCAGCGCCAGCAGGTTGGTCTGCCCCGCGATCTCGTCGATGACGGTGACGATGGAGCCGATGCTCTGCGCCTTCTGGGACAGGTCGTTGATGGCGTCCGCCGTGGTGCGCGACGCGTGGATGATGACGTCGATCCCCGCGATGGTCTCTTCGACGGCCTGCTTGCCTGTTTCGGCGTCACTGCGCAGCTTGTCGGAGATGGCCGCGCTCTCCTTGGCGTAGGCCTCTATCTGGCGGATGGAGGTGTCGAACTCGAGCACTGAGGAGGCCGTCTCGGACGAGGTGTCCGTGAGGGTCTGGACGCCGCCGTCGATCTGGCGGATGGAGCCGGACATCCGGGTGATGGAGTCGCTGATCCCCCCCACGGAAAGCACCAGCTTCTCCATGTGCCGGGCCACCTCGTCGATGCTGGAGGAGAGCTCCTGCACGGAGGAGGAGCTCTGGGCCGCGGATTCGTTGAGCCCGGTGACCTCCTTGGTGACGCTGTCGATCTGCTGCTGGATCTGCTGGGCCGCGGCTGAGGTTTCCGCCACGTCGACCGTCTGCCGTTCCGCCGAGGATATCATGGAGCGCGACGCCAAAGCGATCTCGCCCGAGGTCGTGGCGAGCTCCCGGGTCGTGGAGGTGATGCGGCCAATCATCGACTTCAGGTCGGAGACCATGGTGTTGAGGGAGTTTCCCAGCACGCCGACCTCGTCGGCGCCGTGCACCTCCAGCGTTCCTGTCATGTCCCCCGAGGCGACCGCCGCGGCGAAGGAGCAGCCGCGGTTAATGGAGCCCTTGACCCCACGCGCGATGGACCAGGCCAGGGCGACCATGGCGATCGACAGCATCAGTGAGGCGGCCAGGATGAAGTTGTGCAAGGAGCTGATCTTGGCCTTGAAGTTGTCGATATACAGGCCGCTGCCGACGATCCACCCCCACGGCTTGTACAGTTTCACAAAGGAGATCTTGGGCGTCGGCTGGGTCTCGCCGGGCTTGGCCCACATGTATGAGACGAACCCCTCGCCGCTGTCCGTGCACAATTTAACAAACTCGCGGAACAGGTATTTCCCGTTGGGATCCTTGTTCCCGGAGAGGTCTTGGCCGTCCAGTCGGGGCTGGGTCGGATGCATGATCATGCGCGGCGTAAGGTCGTTAATCCAGAAATACTCGGAGCCGCCGTAACGAAGCTCCTTGACGTGCCGGATGACCTCCTGCTGGGCTTCCGCCAGAGGAATGTGCCTCTCCTCGACCGCCTTGGCGCCCTGCGCGATCTGCTGGTACACGACCTCGACCACGTTGCTTACTTTTATTTTCTCCTGTTCAATCAGCCACGATTCGATCTTCGGCAGGATCAGGAGCTCGGTTCCTAGCAGAATCAGGGCCAGACTGATCAAGGGGATTACCATGATCTTCCAAAAAATCTTCCAATCTTGATAACTTGTTATTTTCATATAGTCCCGTGTTTGTTCATTGGTTCTATTCAATGATTCCTGCTGCCGCTGACTTCAGAGAGTAACATATATCGCGTTAAAGTGTAACTGATTTCGTAGAATAGTGTTTTAAGTAATGTCTGGCGAGGGTGGTGAGAACGTGGAGTTGCGGTTTCGGTCGTGGCACAGTGATTTGGGATCGATAGGTATGAGAGGTGGTAAATCCGGCACGGACGGGGGCGGCACCCCTCCGGTTGCGGGGCAGGTTCCGTGCGAGGGGCCAGGGCTTCCGGAATCGGGCAGCTATACTTTTGTTTCTTTCCCGTTAAACTGTACTTGGGACGCGAGTCCTGACGATCACACTCAGCAAAGTGGAGTGGCTATGAAAATCATCCGCATGATCCTCTTGGTGGTTATGGTTGCATCGGGAAGCCTCATGGTGCAGGGATGCCATTGGTGGACGCCCCCCGCGCCTCCGGGCCTCCCGCCGCCTCCGCCGATCCCGGTTCCCTGATTCAGGTCCCCTGATCCCGCAGGAATCCTTCTGGTCAGCCAGTCCATCGGAAAGCGAGGTCGCACTTTGCTTTGCTACGGTTGATGGTGTAGTGTATCTTCATGCCGTTCAGTCACCTTAAGCCATTGTCGGGCAACTAAACGTTCGCCCTTACCCGCATCGGTTGGAGATGCCACTACTCACCGTTCCCCGGAGTCTTTACATGTCCAAAGCTGTCGAAGGATTGAAACCTGAACTTTTCTGGCGCTACTTCGCCGAGATCTCCCGTATTCCGCGCCCTTCGAAGCATGAGGAGCGCATCGCCCGCTACGTGCTGGACACCGCCGAAAAGCTGGGGCTTGCGGCCCGCAAGGACAGCTGCGGCAACGTCGTGGTGCAAAAGCCCGCCTCGCCCGGCCGGGAGCGGGTGCGCAGCATCTGCCTGCAGTCCCATCTCGACATGGTCTGCGAGAAGAACGCCGACAAGGTGCACGATTTCCTGAAGGACCCCATCGAACTGGTGCGCAAGGGTGACGTCATGATGGCCAACGGCACCACGCTCGGCGCGGACAACGGCGTTGGCGTCGCCACCAATCTCGCGATCATGGCGGACCGCTTGCTGCAGCACGGGCCGCTGGAACTGCTTTTCACGATTGAGGAAGAAATCGGGCTGACCGGCGCGCTCAATCTCAGCCCGGAAATAGTGCAGAGCAGGACGCTGCTGAACCTCGACTCGGAAGAGGAGGGCGCCGTCTACGTCGGCTGTGCCGGCGGCAAGGACACCTTTGCCCGGTGGACCCTCCCGCGCGAAGGCGCTCCGGCGCATGCAGCCGGCATCGTGCTGTCGGTAAAGGGGCTCAAGGGGGGACATTCCGGGCTGGAGATCGACAAGGGGCTGGGGAACGCAATCAAGATACTGAACCGCGCCTTGCTGCGCTTCTTCGAAATCGACGCGCGGCTTTGCTCCATCGACGGCGGGAACATGCGCAACGCCATTCCCCGTGAGTGCGGCGCGCTGCTCTTCCTCCCGAAAGAGAACCTGGACCAGGCCACGAAACTGGTGGCGGAACTCGACGCGACCTTCAGGGCGGAACTGGGGTCCGTCGATCCGGGGCTCGTGCTGAGCCTGACGCTGCAGGAGGGGAGCCGTTCCGGGAAGGTCCTCGGCAAGGCCGACCAGCAAAGGCTCTGCCGCACCATCGCCGCCTTGCCGAGCGGCGTGCAGCACATGAGCGCCGATATACCCGGACTGGTGGAGACCTCCAGCAACGTTTCGGTCATCACCACCGCGCTGGGCGACATCACGCTGGTGACCAGCCAGCGCAGTTCGGTCGCCTCGCGCCTGACGGAGGTCGTGCAAACCGTGGAGGCGATCCTCGAACTGGGCGGCGCGGCAATCGAAATCAGCGATGGCTATCCCGGCTGGAAACCGAACCTGGAATCGCCGATCCTGGCGGTCGCCAAGGGGTGCTACCGGTCCCTGTACGGCAGGGATGTCGAGGTGAAGGCGATCCACGCCGGTCTGGAATGCGGCATCATCGGGGAGCGCGTCCCCGGTATGGACATGATATCCTTCGGCCCCACCCTGGAGAGCGTGCACTCGCCCGACGAGAAGATCCACATTGAGAGCGTCGGGAAGTTCTGGGATTTTCTGGTGGCGATTCTGGCGTCGGTGGAGTGAGATAACGCTTGTGAGGGCCCTAATGGGCGTTAGCGTCTGATTCCGACAGGATCTCGACTATCCAGGCATTGATGCTCTTGCCGCGCGCGGAAGCTTGAGTGGCGAGGCGTTCATGTAGCGTTGGCGGCACGCGAAGGTTAAATTTCCCGGAAAACTGCTTACGCGGCTCAACCCCGTCTTCGGCGCACATGTCAAGGAACGTCTTCAAGGAGAGTTCTCCCTCCTTACGGAGGTCGTCGACGCTGCTGGCATAAAAATCTGCTCCGCCATTAAGTCCGACAAATTCACCCCTGAACATGTTTATTTCGGGATCATATGAAATAACTGCTTTATAACCGTTGAAATCCATAGTGTTCATGGTGTAATTCCGTTTTCTTCCAGCCACTTGCGAATGGCGGCAACGGCCCCCTTGTCGGTGTCGTGTGATGGATGCGGGCGATGAAAGACTCGACGTTCCCCAAACAGACGCACACCAATTCGTGAGCCTTCTCTTTCGGTGATCAGCACCCAGTTCGCGGAAAAGTGCAATGATGTCGGGCCACTGAATGTTAGCTGGGAGTGGCCGGGCAAAGATCGATTCGAGTGTCTTGATATGTTTTCGCCTCACTATCTTTGCCTCAACTTAGTAGTACCATAATGCGGTACTGCGGTCAACTGGCGGGGAGTCCAGGCAGGTATGGAACTCCTGGCGAAACAGAAGAGGTGTTACAACTCGCAGATGAACGGTATCGCCATGGGGAGGATGCGGGTGGTGCCGGCGATCATGACCCGGTGGGTCTTTTTCTGACAGGTCCCGTTATGCCGGTATTCCATGGTGATGTCATGGAGTCCGGCGCAGCACTGGAAGACGTGCAGTGCGGTACCCTCCTTGCTTTCCCCCTGGTAGACCCCATCGATGGATATCCTTCCCTGACACAGGCAGGGTGCCGTAAAGAACTCCATGACTACCCCCTCGCTGGCTCCATCGTCCTTGTTGCATAAAATTAGAAAACGGTAATGATAAGTATCGCCCGCGTTTGCATTCCCGCAAGGTGGAAATAGCTTTTGGGGCATCACCTTTTGCCCCCCTTCCGACGGACCAAGCTCCCTCACCCCGACCCTCGCCAAGCCGTAGGGTGGGCACTTCGTGCCCACGCGGCATCCACGCAGCGACCTCGATGGGCACGGGGTGCCCACCCTACACAAAGTTAAGCAGGGGAGTGTTTTGGCAGGAAGTAAGGGCAGTACTAGAGGACTTTGATCTGCAGGCCGGCTCCGGGGGCGGAGCGGTAGACGAAAGTGAGCTGGATCGGTTGCTCGATCCACGGGGTGGCGCGGTAATCCCGGGCGAAACGGCGCCGGTAATATCTGACCCGCTCGCCGGCCTTCGCTTTGGCAATGCCTTCGGGGGCTCCCTTCTCTCCCTTTTCCGGCTCCGCCGGAAAAAATCCCGGCAGGCTGCCGCCGGGGTACCCGGTCAGGCAGAGGTCGAAGCAGAGCGCGTCGCGCAGGCGCTCACGGTCGATATCGCCGAGCGTGGCTAGGGCAAAACTCCAGACCGCCTCGAAAAGCACCGGCAGCGAGAGGTTGGAGGCGATTCCCTGCGCCTCGAAGAACTCGGCGGCTGCGGAGAATACTTGGGCAAGCGGAACCTTTTCGCTCAGCACCGCCAGGGAGGCTGCGAACCTGCCGCTATTGTAGAGGAGGTCGAGGAGCCGGCTGATACCGTCGACACGGCGGATCTCGGTGAAGCTGAGCCAGGGGGTGCGCAGCACCTTATAGGGCGCCGCCTCCGCGTAGGCGTACTGCTCCTTTCGGGCGATGCCCCGCATGGGCGTCCCCTTCATCACCTTGAGCGCCTCCACCTGGATGTGGTCGGGGCTCAGCTCGAAGAGGCCCTGCAGGGATGCCAGGAAGCCGTCCAGCGACTCGCCGGGAAGCCCGGCCACCAGGTCGAGATGGACGGTGACCCGGGTCTCGGCCTTCAAACGCCGCACGTTCTCGAAGAGCTTTCCGAGGCTCGATCTGCGCTCTACCTTGGCAAGCGTCTCCTCACCGCCCGACTGCACCCCGATCTCGAAGCGGAACAGCCCGGGCGGGACCTCCGCGAGCAGTGCAAGGTTTTCCTCGGTGAGCAGTTCCGCTGCGATTTCGAAGTGAAACTTGCTGGCCGGCTTCTGTTCCAGAATGAAGCGCCAGATCCGGTTCGCGCGAACCGCGTCGTAGTTGAAAGTCCGGTCCACCAGCTTGACCGTCTGGGCGCCGCCCTGCAACAGGATCAGCACGTCGCGTTCGATCCGGTCCATGGGGAAGGAGCGTACCCCGCTGTCGATGGAGGACATGCAGAAGGCGCAGGAAAACGGGCAGCCGCGGGAGGTCTCGTAGTAGACGAGCGGCTTGGCCAGGTCGACGAGTCCGGCGGCAAAGGGAGAAGGAATCTGGTCCAGGTCCGCCAGCGCTTCCCGCTCGGGGTTGGCGACGATCTCTTCTCCCTCCCGGTAGGTAATACCGGCGATAGCGTCCAGCGGCAGGCCGTCGCGCAGGGCCTGCAGCAGGTCGCGGGCGGTTGCTTCCCCCTCGCCCCTCACGATGCAGTCGACGGCGGTGTTGCGCATCATCATATCAAATGAGCCGAAGGAGACTTCCGGACCGCCGAGGACGATAGTTGTCTCCGGGGCAAGCTGCTTCAGGTCCGAGGCGAGCTTCAGGGTTAGTTCGGTGTTCCAGATGTAGCAGGAGAAAAGGACGGCGTCCGCCGCGGCGCCGTACAGCCGGGCAAGGAGCTGGTCCTGCTGCTCGTTCACGGTAAGCTCCAGAATCTCGAATTCGAGACCTGCCAGGTCGGCGCAGGTTGAGGCGAGGTAGGGGAGGGCGAGCGAGGAGTGGACGTATTTGGCGTGCAGCGTGGCGAGCAGGATTTTCATGAAGGCGATTGTAGCCGATAGCCGGAAGCGTTGCCAGTGAAAAGGAAAGAAAGGCTGTAAGACACCAAAGGCCTTAACGCAAAGACGCAAAGGCGCAAAGGCGCAGAGAAAAGCAAACCAGACTTGGGTAAAACAGGACTTTTTGATTCTGCCTTTCCCCGCTTTCCTGGTGTTGACTCTCCCTTTGCGTCTTCGCGCCTTTGCGTCTTTGCGTTGAAGCTTTTGATGTTAAAGCTTTTGATTTTTCAGCCTGATGCCCGCGCTTGCCGGGGCGTGGGTTTTTTGCTACTGTAAGTCTGAAAGTTTAATTAAACAGGCGGCCGCCGGCTGGCCGCGATTTAGGATAGCCATGACACGCAGAAAAGCACTGCCGAAACTCCTCTACGCCGACAGCCAGGGCAACATCTTCGACCACCCGCACCTCACCATGGCGGGGATGAGCGCCAATGAGCCGCTCCTGCCTGAATCGGTGGAGCTGATCCCGCTCCCCGAGGATAGCCGCCTCTTCACCATCCCGGATACCCCCCCCATTGCCTGGGACGCCAGGGAGCGCCGCTTCCTTACGGTAAACCGGGTGAAAGAGGGGAGGCGCTCCATCCCGGTGCAGGCGGTCTCCGCCTTCATGGCGCCGGGCTACATGCGCACGCTGCTGCCGGCCTGCGATTACAGTAAGAAGAAGGTGCACCTGCCGCTTTGGTCCTACACCGCGGTTGGCTGGGACGAGGAGACCGAGCGCTTCGTGGTGGCGGCGACCCGGGTGGACGACAACGAGAACTGGCTCCCGAAGAACTATGACGACCGGAAGCTCGATCCCCTGGTGCGCCGCATGCTGGCGGAGTTCCCCGAGAACCGGCTCATCGAGCAGCTGTCGCGCTGCGCCGTCGATTACCACTGCTTCGCAGCCAAGAACCTGTTCTTCCGGCGCTGGGAGGCGCCCATCCCGACCTCGCCGGTCTGCAACTCCCGCTGCCTGGGCTGCATCTCCATGCAGCCCTCGGACTGCTGCCCCTCGAACCACGAGCGCATCCCGTTCGTGCCGACGCCGCAGGAAATCGTCCAGCTCATGCTGCCGCACCTGCTGGAGGCGCCCGATCCGATCGTCTCCTACGGGCAGGGGTGCGAGGGCGACCCGATCATGCAGGTGGACACCGTGGCCGAGGCGACCCGGCAGTTGAAGGCCGCGACCTCCCGGGGGACGGTGAACTTCAACTCGAACGGCTCGATCCCGGATCGGATCCGGATGCTCTGCGACGCGGGGATGGATTCCATGCGCTTCTCCATGAACTCGGTGCAGGAGGAATTCTACAACCGCTACTACCGGCCCAACGGCTACCGTTTCGCCGACGTGGTCGAGTCGGTCAAGGCCGCCAAGGAGAAGGGACTCTTCACCATGATCAACTACCTGGTCTCGCCGGGGGTGACCGACAGCCCGGGCGAGGTGGAGGCGCTCCTTAGGTTCATCGAGGAGACCGGCGTGGACATGCTGCAGATGAGGAACCTCTCCATCGACCCGGCCTTCTACAACGAGCGGATGGGAGTGCAGGGAAAGGGGATCGGGATGTACCGGATGCTGGAACAGGTGAAAAAGGCCTTCCCGAAGATCCAGTACGGCTACTTCAACAGGACGAAAGAGCGTTTTTATCCGGACGGTTTTGAGAAGGGGTGGCCGATAAAGGCGTAAAGGGCAACTGAACAGATACACCGACATAAAAAAAGGGTTAGCTCACAAGGCTAACCCTTTTCCTATTTCACAACGAGACTCGTAAGGCTGGACTAATTCTTGAACTATGAGTGAAATCCGTCCAGGAATGCGCGGGCCGGACGAGTCTGACCAGTTGCAATCTGGGCCTCGCCTTCAGAGAGCAGTCGGGCGAGGTTCATCGCTTTCAACTGTTCCAGAGTATGCCTCTTTAGATCGGTAACCGAACGTATATCTTCAGCAAGACTGATTGACATGGTAGAGACCTCGCTTTTTTTAGCACTAAATTCAACGTCATATTAAATGCATTGCCTTTTGTCGTCAATCGTATTACGGGAAAACCGTCCGAATTCACCCACAAGGCCACTTCATCAAACCCCTGCCATTCCCGCCCCGCCGCGAGCCCGGCAGTTGGACACTGCCCCGCCTTCTAGTATAATCTTTACTAGATTGGTAATCACTAATGTTGTGCAGGGGCCACATGCACTGGGATTCGATGACTGTCGACGAGTTCGCAGAGTACCGGCGGGGAGAGGGAATGAAACTCGCCAAGACTGATGGCATTTGGTGGGCGGAGGTGCGTCCCTTTTTTTTCCGGCCTCTGTTCCCATTTCGCGAGATTAAACCCTGGTCGAAGCGGTATCCCTGGAAAGCTTTCCTCGGTGGCTTTATGCATGTGGCCCCTTCCTCCACCGAAACCGGGTCCTGGCTCAATTTCCACGTCTACGATGACCTGCAAAATTACTCAACCGACCTGCTGAGCAGTAAACGGAGGAAGGTTCTCAGGCATTGCAATAAAATCTTCTCTATCAGGCCGATAGCTGACCCTGATGAATTCGTCAGTACCGCCTACCCCGTCTACAAGATCTTTTATGAAAGAACCAATTATTGGTATAAAAATGACCGGGTACTGAAAGAAAATTTCACTGACTGGGCAAATAACCTGTACGCCTTCCCCAAGGTCAGTAAGAATGGGATATATCTCGGCAATAAATTATCAGGGGTCGAGACGTCCTTCCGCATTGAAGATGTCATTTTTGGAGACAATCTCTTCGCCGATAATGAAAGCTTAGACCATGATGTCATTGATTTCCTGGTGCACACCGTACGGGAGGCCGCAGCCGATACCGACGCAAAATATTTTTTCTCAGGTCTCCCCACCGGCGTGACCACTCTGGACAGTTCCAAGCGGAAAAGGGGGTGTAAGCTCCTGAGCCTGCCTGCCTACTGCAAAATCAATCCTGTCGCGTTGTATCTCGCCAAACTACTTATGAAGGACAGCTACCAAAAACTGCTGACGGTCACCGCCCAGGAAGTTCCGGAAGTCTTGCCAGACTATCCAACAGACGCCTTGTAGAGTGCCAGGGATCAAAGGAGCGCTAAATCGCCTGGCGCAGGAAGGCGAGGAACCCAGGAGGAGCCAGGGATGAATTACCGCGACGTGGCCTTTGTCAAATACAAGGGAGTTAAAGTCAGCAACATCTGTTACCGCAACGTGCTGGACACTGTTACCGCCATGGTTCAGCAAGGTAATCGCGGCTACATCTGCCTCACCGATGTCTCCAATCTGATTGCCGCCACCACAAACGAACCATTGCGCTACGCCATCAACGAGTCGTTCCTCTCACTTGCGGACGGAACGCCGCTGGTGTGGTACGCCTGGCTGGTCGGCTGCAAGGAGATAGAGCGGATTTCGGGAGCACGTCTGCTGCACGACTTTTTAGCCGACCTGAAAGGGTGCCGTCATTACCTTTTGGGCGACACTGAGCGAACCATCGAAAGGGTGATCGCAAAGGCTCGGGAAATTAACCCGGACATCCTGATAACCGGCTACAGCCCTCCGTTCAAGGAGTTCGACGCCGAGGATAACCGGCAGATGATAGGCAGGATAAAAAATGCCAACGCCGATGTCATCTGGGTTTGTTTTGGAGGGGTGAAGCAGGAATGCTGGATGAGGGAAAACCTGGCCAGTCTGGACCGGGGGATTATGATCGGCGTCGGAGCTGCCTTCCGCTTCCTGATCGGCGACATCGTGACACCTCCGCTGATATTCCAAAAAATGGGACTGCAGTGGCTCTTCAGGCTGGTGCACGAATTCGTCAGGACCCCGCTGCGCGGGATCAAAATCATTCGTCAAAGGAACATACTTGGGAGCAAGGTTTCCTACTTGGTGAGCCTCCCCAGTGAGGTGAAAGCGGCGCGTAGGACGCTGAGGGATAAGAGCTAAGGATCAAGAATAGAGTGATGGTAAAAGCCCGGCGCAGGTAGCAACGAACAACGGCAGATCAATCTCGCAAGTCTTTATTGGTTTACCCAAAAAAGCCTTTGATTGATCTGCCGTTATCCGTTCAATCCGCTAAATCCGTGTGCGACGCCTTTGACTTTATGTCTTTACTTTAACAGCGGTTCCAGCTTGGGGAGATCGAACCCTTCGATGATCCTGCCGTAGATCATGAAGGTCGGGGTGGAGGTCATCTTGTTGAGCCGCGCGATCTCCTGATGCTCCTTCTGCAGCTTGATCCCTTCCGGGGTGATCTCGGCGAGCTGCTGCGGACCGAAACCGGGAGAAAGCGCTTCCTGGTACGCCCGTGCCTTGTCCTTGGCCGACAGGATGTACTGCACCTTCCCCTTGGAAGCGGGGTGGCTGGAAAGCGGGATGAAGAAAATATAGCGGGTGACGCCGGGCTTGTTTCTGAAATAGGCCTCGGCCTTGCGGCAAAAAGGGCAGTCGGGGTCGGTGAACTCGATCACCATGGTGTGACCGCTCCCTACCTTGACGGCCTTGTCCAGGTCGAGGGTGTCCTGGGCGCGCGCTCCCGGTACCAGGACCAGAAGTGACGCCAGAAACAGCGACGCCAGGAGCATTCCGGCAACTGACTGTCCAATTCGCTTAATCACCGCTGTGCCTGATGCTGAACCCGCTGAACTCGCCGGTGTATTTCCCCTCTTCAAAAACCAACTCGTCGACCCGTGCCTGAGTAGGCCCTCTGCGGCACCACTGTACCTGCGCATGTACATCTTCCTCCTCTCCCTCAAAGCACCCCTGCACCGAGCCGTCGGGAAGGTTCTGCACCCAGCCGGTCACCCGATGCTCAGCCGCGGCCTTGGCCGTGTAATGACGAAACGCGACGCCCTGGACCAGCCCGCGCACGATGACGGTCGCCCGGATCTTCACTTCTCCCCCAGTTCTTTGGATCTCAGCACGCCGGCCTCGACCGCGTTCATGGTGGCGGCGCGAAAGCCGTCGCGCTCCAGCGAGTGCATGCCGGCGATGGTGGTTCCGCCGGGTGAGGTGACGTTCCCCCTCAGCACAGCAGGATGCTCGCGGGTTTCCAGCAGAAGCTTGGCGGTGCCGTAGACGGTCTGGGCGGCGAGGGCGGTCGCGATATCCCGGGGCAGGCCCTGTTTCACGCCGGCGTCGGAGAGCGACTCGATGAAGGTGAGTACGTAGGCGGGGCCGCTGCCCGATAGCCCGGTCACAGCATCGAGCAACTTCTCCTCCACCAGGCAGCTGGTACCGACCAGGTCGAAGATCCGGCGCGTCAGGGAAAGGTCCTCGTCGCTCGCGCAGGATCCGCGGGATATGGCCGAGGCGCCGGCCAGCACCAGCGCGGGCGTGTTGGGCATGACCCGGACCACCCGGGCGCCGGTGCCGAGCATCGCCTCGATCGCGGCGCTCTTCACCCCGGCCATGATGGAGATGACAAGTTTTTCGGCGGGGAACGCCGCGTCCACGTCCTTGAGCGCGGCGCCGCACACCTGAGGCTTCACCGCCAGGATGACGGTGTCGCTCGTCTCGAACAGGGACGCGTTATCGGAGCAGATCCGGATCCCGTACCGCTCGGAGAGCACGTTTGCGCGCGCCTGCAGC
>TBL_comb47_HYPODRAFT_10003341_pt1 | contig 19066 bp, 46 predicted proteins | sample TroBogypolimnion_40_FD_10682 | JGI IMG/M metagenome (IMG submission 10682) | reverse complement strand
ATCCACGACCACTGATATTTTAAAACTTAAACTGGGTTAGGGACAATCCAGGCGTAGCGTAACGTAAAACATTGGTTTAAGCGTGCTGCGTAGAAACAACTACTTTAGTGTTGTTGTAGTTCATAATGATTACAATATTTGAGAAATTTGAAAAAATTGGAAGTTTAAATAACACCAATGGCCGAATGGTTCCAACCACAACAGCAGAAATAAAAGATCCGAATAAATATTGGGTTTTTAAAAAATCACCATATTTTAAAACAGAATTCATTGCACAATTTCTATCAAAAGAAGGATTTGGTTATTTTAATTTTTTAATTCTCCGACTTAATACCCATAAAGTTGAAACTATTCAACTTTATGAAGATCAACTAGAAGATCAACTAATTGATCAACTGCCTTTAATAAGACCAGCGACAGAAGAAGAAATATACTTATTTAAAGAAGAAGTTGAATTACAATCAATTATGAATAAATATAATTTATAAAAATGAAATACATTAAATTATTTGAACAACATTTAAATATACCTGATGACGAACAAGATTTAGTTGAACTTTTTTCACAAAAATTTATTGAAAATTTTTTTTTGGATAATTATCAAATTAGTGCAGAAGAAGCATCACATGCCGTTAATTTATGGGATTATGTTAATATAGATAAATTTAGAGATAATCTAATAAAGGATACCGCTGAAAATAAAGAAATAGATGATAAAGAATTTTCTAACGAAGACTATATTGATTTTATTAAAGAAAAAAAATTAAAATCTGGTTGGAATGAAGAAATATTAAAAAAAGTATCAAGAAATCAACTAATAGATTTAATAGAAGATAATAATGAAGAATATAATTTTATATTAAAATATTTCACTGATAAATGGGAAGATACGCATCCAAAAGATATATTAATAGAATTGCATGGAAAAGATTTAGTAGAAGAAAATTTATACAATTATCTTTTTTATTATGTTAATGATAACGATATAATTGATGATTATATAAATAATAAAGTTCAATTTGAAACTAAAATGGAATATGTTAGAGATTATATTTGTTGTGATATAGGTTTACAAAGGAAATTATTGAAAATAAATAAAAATACGGTAGAAGCACTTTTTAATGTTATGGACTCTAATGACACCGAATATTTTGATGGTTCAACTAAATATACGATTGGTCACGAATATAAATTTCAAAAATTATATATAATTACAAAAATTAAAAATAATTCAGGTAGTGAAATTATTGAGCAAGCAATGAAAGAATTAAATGATAAATTTATATTAAATCCAAAGATTGAAGAAGAATATGCCGAATATATGTATTTAATTAATGCAGAAAAATATAATTTATAATGAAATATATTAAAACATTTGAAAAAAGAGAAATTTCTGACGATGAAAAAAAACTTAAATTTTCAGATAAAATTAAAAAATTATTTTTTAAGTACGAAGATGGTGATTATATTTTAACCAATGAAAATGATATAATTAGAATATTAAGTTCAACAATAACAAAAGAAGAAATGGATCGACCAAGAATACAATATATTGGAACTAAATTTAATAATGATAAAATTCTTGTTAATAAGAATGAAATTATTAGATTAGCAACACCAGAAGAAATTGATAATTTTCGTGAAAAGAAAAAATATGATCTTCTTCAAAGTCAAAAATTTAGCGACTTTGCTGCTCAAGAGTATATCATATATTTTTATAATGAGGGATTGTTTTTTGGTCAAATAAAAAATAAAATACATAATAATCCAAATTCTAATCAAAAATATGAATATTATTTGACGATATATATTATGGAAATATTGACAGATGATGGTGTATGTTGGTATACAGAAGATAAAAATTGGAATTTTAAAATTGATAATAGTTTTGAATTATTATTTAAAACAACATCATTGAAAGATGCAAAAAAAGAAATGGAAAGAATAAAACAAATTAAACCTTATTCTGAATGGGAAGAAGCAAAAATAGCAAAAAAGTATAATTTATAAATTATGAAATACTTAAAATTATTTGAAAATAAAAAAGATTATAGATTGGAACCTAAATTTCCAATAGGTACAGAAGTGGTATTTAAAGCAGATGAAAACGAAGACCCTACAATATATATAGTTAGGCAATTTGTAAATATAGAACGATATATAGATAATAATGGTATATCACATTATTATATTGTATATGATTTAAATGATTATGAAAACAGGAGATATATTTGGTCCTGACTATTCATTTTATGGAAGACCACATATGTATAAATTAAAATTTCCTAACGTGTTTTAGATTATATGCATTTCCATTATCGACCCAACCTTGTGATTTTTTTCTTCTATCATAAATTTGATAAACCATGCGTTCTCTATTATTCATATCAATTCTAGGCCCAGCCTCAGGTAAAACTTTTACATAATCACCTTTATTAAATTTATATTTTGTATATTTTTCAAATATTTTTAAATATTTCATCTTTATAGATTATATTTGTTTGTGTCTCTCATAAATTCTAATTTGGAATCTGGAATTAATTTATCTAATAATTTTAGTTCATGTGTGCTTATATAATTATTATGATTTTTTTTATACCAATCAAGTGCTTTATTACAATCAATAAAATACATATCATCTGTATAATTCGGTTCCATTTTTCTTTCTTCATTGATAAATGTTAATGCTTCTAATTCTACACTTTCCCTATCTGGAAACAATTTAAAGGTGTGAACATTAGTCACTCTATCATAATAATCAAATAAATAAAAAACATTAGGTTTTACATTTTCAAATAATTTTAAGTGTTTCATTTTATAAGTTATATTTTTTTTGTCGTTTTATACAAACCAAGCACAATTAATAATATCACTTTTTTTGTATTTTATTGATTCATATAATTTTATATATTTCATATATTATACTTTTTTGCTGAAATATACATTTCAGGATTTTCCAAAAATTTTAATAAATCTTTATATGTATTTTCATCTTTTTATAGATTATATTTTTTTACAGTTTCTCTTCAATTTCTTCTAACTGTGAAGGATCTAATGATGTTATATTTCCTTTGTTAGCCCATGTAATTGGCGTTGGTTCATAATTAGTACCAAAATTATTAATAAGTTTTATCTTATAAGTTGGATTTGAGATTGTATTTATTGCTATAATTTTTGCAAATATTTTTTCACGAAAATCAGATATATATAAGACATATTGACCAAGTTTAAATGGAAGTTGATCTAATATCATAGTTTGACGTTTTGTTAGATTTTTAACCTCAAAGCCTTCTTCTTCTACTACAGATTTATCATAAACTATTGTTTCATATGTTTTTATATATTTCATAAATTATATTTATCTGCTGATTTTTTTAAATAATACATTTCTATATCTTCTGGTGTTACTTTAACTTCGCCTTGATATTCAGGTTCATCAATCCATTTACCTCTATGATTTTCTGCATTTACTCGTGACCATTGCCAATTTATTCCATTATAATAATATAAAACATTTTTATAATCACCGGGCTTAATAGTTTCAATCCAAAATTGAATATCATTATCTGACATTCCGATTTTATCTAATGCAACTATATATTCTTCTTTATCGACAGTTCGAACTTTCCAACTTTTCTCAGTTCCTAATGCCGATATTTTTTCAAAGAGGCTTTTTAATCATAATTGTTAGAAGTTTCATTTCATCAATTCATTGAGAGCTTTGGCAGTTCTTTTAATTGCATTGATGTCCTTGAATTTAAGTTTACCATCAGCAATTTTGTTCTTTAACATTGATACAATTTCTTCTGCATCTTTGTCTTTAATGATAGACATGATACCTTTAAGATTTTCACCAACACCATTCCACATTTTATCGTGTTTAGTTAGTTCAACCTCTTCTTTTTTAGATTCTTTCTTTTTTTTGGTCTTTGGTTCTTTTTCTTCATCTTCCAATTCTTCATCTTCAGATTTTTTCTTTTCAGTATATTGAATCCAATTATTTAAAGTTTTCATTTTTTGTATAATTTTTTTTATAAGTCAGCAAGTACTTTTTCTAATTCTTCTATTCTATGTTCTATTTCTCCAATTAAATAATAATCAGCATCACCGAATGCTAATTCTGAACCTATTGCCTCAAGAAAGTTTATTTCATCTTTTTGGATTTTTCATATCTATTTCTCTTAATCGTTTTCTAACGATTTTCTCTCTTTCTCGATTTTCTGGAGTATCAGCATATTCATTAAGGAAGTCTGAACATTTTTTTATTTTCATATCTTAGATTATTTTTTATATAACTATATATTAATTTTTTTAATCAAAAATTTTTAGTAATTTTATTGAAAATATAGAAGCATGAAAACACGGCATTATTCTAAAGAAAAAATTGAACAACTTAATATTGAGGCATATAAAAATATAATTGAAGATTCATATAAGGATTTTCTTGAATGTCAGACTGTTGTGTTTGCTCGGGAAATTGCAAGAACAGCATATGGTTTTAACAAAAATCACAATCTACCTTATTCAGAATGGATTGAAAAATTTGAAGATTATCCTATTGTAATTGAAGAAATTAAAAAACTAGATAATTATGGACATAGCATGTAAATTATGGTTGTTTATTTGGATGAAAATGAACGATTTATAAATATGGATATTTTATTAGAAAAAATTAAATGAAAATTCAAAAGGGTGATTATGTGGCATTAGCCTGGTCGAGTTTGGGTTTGAATTGGACACGAAGAGTAAGGACAAATAAAGCGTATAAAGTTATTGATATTTATCCTATGTTTATTATGGAACCGAGTTCACCTTCTAAGATAGAACGATATTTAATTATCGAAGATGAAGAGCATACAATAACAGGTTATAGAGAAAGTAAATTTACTTTATCACCTAACAACTTAAAATTAAAAAGATTAGAAAAATTAAAAAAATTGAAATTATGTTAAAATTTATAGTTCCATTTATAATACTAATGTTGTTTTTATTTCTATCTAGTACATATTTACTATATGCTTCTTTGCGAAAAAATACATTTAACACAGAAACATTAATAGATAGAATATTTATTAATTTATTTTTAGGTTTTGTTATGAGTACTAGTGGTTATATTTTAATAAATATCTTATTTTTATTTTTTCGTTGATCTGGTCAAAATAGCCATAAAGGCCCGAAAATTCATCCTGTTTCCCTGTCCTGATAAAAGAGGTGGTCAGGATCTCACGGCAGACCATCTATCATAAAATGAAAAAGTATGGTGATGTTGAGGTAGTTTAAAAAAGTGACTTCGGTCCCTTTTTTTATTAAAAAACTTTTCGTAGTTTTGTAAAAGATATAACGAATTATTATAAACAATTAAAACAAAAATTTTATGAATTGGTATTCAATTTTTTACGCGCTTACAGTATCTGATGGAGTAAAATCATTTTTTGATGTCTCATCAAATATTTTTTCTTGGTTTGCAGTTCTTTCATTTCTTGCACTTATCGGTGTATCAATTGCAAAGTCTATAATGGTTTCTGAGAATATGCTCAAAAACGAAGAAGAAGAAAAGGTAGATCCTGATACAAGGAGCCTTGTGACGGCTCGGGTTTATGCGAAGTCGCCCACGCGCACCACGGCCGGCAACGGGATCAAAGGGATCCGAAACTTCTTTTATTTGATGCTTGGTTTGGCATTGGTTACTTGGACAGGTTGGGTTTTGACACCAACAAAAAAGGATTGTGTTATGATTATCGCTGGAGGTGGAATTGCTACCTTCTTGACTTCTGATACATGTGCCCGAAAGATTCCCTCAGAATTGATGAAACTTGGTGTTGTTGCAATTCAGTCTTGGCAGGATCAGATAAAAGATATGAAACCTGAGGAAAAAGTAGCACTCGGTATTCAGACACCAGAAGAAAAAGCAGTTGCAAAGAAAAAGGACGATTTAGTATCTAAAGTCGGTAAAATGACAAAAGAGGAAATTGTAAATTGGCTTAAAAGTGATACAACTATCTTGAAGTGATAAAACTAAGAGTAAAAAACTCGCCCTAGCAAGGCGAGTTTTTTATTTTAAAAAATCTTCCTAAAATTTTTTTTATATAAAAAGTTGCCGTATATTTGTATTGTCATTATGATGATAGTCTCAAAATGTACTTAACATTTTGACCCTAGTCAACGGGTTAATCTTGATAGGTTTATTAGAGTAATCCTTAAATATTCTAACGCAACGCACAAGTGTAAAGAGGCGAGGTTATCATTATCCTTTTAAAAATGATCGTTAGCATAAAGCGTAACTAATGTGGTTTGTAGTTGGGGTTAAACCTTAAAACTAGACAGGTCTTGTCATAACCAAATGATGGCAGGTTTCGTCAACCAAATGACGCAAAAAAGCCAGATTTTATCTGGCTTTTTTGTTTTAAATAAATTTTCATTTTTTTCTTCCGAATTATATTCGTATATTTGTATCAGGATAAATTTTAATTTTAAAAACACACAATTATATGTATATCAAATATTTAGACAATATTCACAATTTAAACAATTATCATTCCATAGTGAAGGGTGGAGTAAAAGATAACTGCATACATCTATTAGAAGAGGGACATTTTATCGCGATAGAATTTCTTAATACTGATTCTAGAGATTATATTTTAAGTCAAATTTGGTATGAAATAACAGAGAATAAAAAATTTTTTGATATAGATGATATTATCGAGACATATTACGAAGCAAAGAAATATAATTTGTGATTTTTTTTCTTTAAAAAATTTTTGTAATTTTGCATTATAACTTAATAAATACTTAAAATTATGTCAAATTATGTCCCTTTATCTATCCGAATCACAGAGGCTACAAATAAACTCAAAGATGCTGGATATACCGTATTTAATACTAATGATGAAACCTTTGCAATTTTAAAAGAAAGAAAAAAAATCGTTTGTAAAGGTTATAATAATTTTTTTAAACAAGTATTAAAACTCACAAAATGAAAACAAAAATTAAAATTTTAATTATTAGCATTTTTGCTGTTTGTTATTGTGTGTTAATATTTGGTATTATTGGCACTAAATATTTCTCTACAACAACTACATCAACAACATCAGAAAATAAATATTTGAAAAATGAATATACACCAGTAACAAATGATTTTGTTTTAAATACAAAAGATTCTCTGTTAAGTATAAAAATTATCTTCTAATATTTAATTATGATTCTAATGATGTGGAAATTCCTATGACAAATCCTGCTGGTTGTCCGCATTACAAAGCACAGGTGAGTATTTATAAAAATGGTAAACTTCTTGGTGAGCCATTTGATTGTGTATATACACATGGTTTGTGTTACGAAGATAAACCTATTGATTTAATTAAAAAAACAAAATAATTTATGATTTGGAGATATGATCTTTGGAGTACGATGTTAGTTTTTTTATTATCGTTTATTGCTATTATAGTGAGTTTTATAAGTTTTTGGATTATATCAATTGTATAAAAAAGGATTGTCTTTAATTTATAATGAATTGAACAAAATTCATATTTAAACATTTAATGTTTTTCGTCACTTCTAACATCGTAATAATAGGGTGTGAAACAACCCAATTTTTTTCATCTGCACTAAAACCAATCTTTTCAGTGGTTTTAATTTCTTCAAATTTTTCTTTACTCATTAATCCTATATTAAACTTTGTGTGTCCAAATCTGTCATTTTGACGAGAAATAAAATTATTAACAGATGTTTCTAAAGCCGAGCCATTAAAAATGCCATTATACCCTTCTATTTCAAAGCTGTCATTTTTTCTACTTAATTCATAAATAAATTTTTTAAGATCCTCAATATTTAAAACAGACGACCATTCAGGTTTGGACACAACAACTGATTTATTATTCATATTTTTAATTGGATTAGGCGAAATTTGGTGTTGATCCTAATAGTGAGAGTGCCATCATAACCGTGGATACCCAGGATTTTATACCTTCATCTATTTGATTATACTCAGAATAAGATTTTATTTTTTTCATAAGATTTTATTTTTTTTTATTTTTTAATGTTGTTTTCTATTTTTGTTATATAATAAACCACCACCTTGACATCTATCACAAGATTTTGATTTGCCATTTTTATCTTTTACATATCCACTACCATCACAATCTGGACATACCATAGAATGAGATTTTTCTACATTTATAAATTTAGTTTCTTTCATATATTGCGTAAATTTTTTTAGTTTCATTATAAATTATATTTTTTTGCAATTCTATATTTCAATTCGTAATTTTCATAGTTTTCTATGGACCAAACTATATGATTTCTACTATCAAAAATTTCTCTAAATAATTCTACATATTTTTCTGCATCCTTTCTATTTGTAAAAATTCTTTCCATAGAATCATCACTTATTTCTTTATCTATTTTTCTCATTGTTATTCCACCTTCTTCATTTGCAATATAAATTGCCTTTGGTATTAAGTAAGATTTACCAACAATAATATATCGTTTATCATTATTTTCAAATAATTTTATATATTTCATAAATTATACTATTTTCAAATAATTTTAAGTATTTCATAAATTATATTTTTTCGCATCTAATTTTATTAAGGCGTCTTTCATATCTTCATCTGCTATTGGTATAAAATATTGATAAGCAATTCCATCTTCGTCGTAATCTTGTAAAAGAAATTCAAAATAACCATCCATTGCTGCAACTTCAATTAATGCTAAATTTTCAAATTTATTTTTAGTTGGTGTGTCACCTTGTTCTGGTATATATCGTCTATCTTCTGCCAATCGTAAATATTCTTCAAGAACGATAGGTTTAACATATATGAGAAATTTATTAAAATCTTCTACAAGGTTTCTAATAGATTGTATAGATTTATTTTCAAACAATTTTAAGTGCTTCATATATTATACTTTTTTGCCTCTTTATCAATAATTTCATCTTCTCTTTTTCTCAATGCTGTAAATGTTGCAATTTTCTTTTTATCCTTACATTCTTTCTTTCTATTTTTACTATCGTCATTGTCTAAAGATTCTAATTTATCAAAAAGATTCTTTATTTTATCTTCAGATACATCTAATTTATCACCTGCAGTTATCCAACATTTATAAATATCCGGTATTTGACGATCTAAAATATTTTTTAATGGGTTAGTTATTTTTTCTATTTCAAAGTATCGCTCCGCTATTTTTTTTCCTTCACTATCTTCCAACTTTAAAGGTTCTTGATTTTTCCATTTGATATGAAATCCATCTTGTCTGCTATCGGAATCTCTTCTCCAATAATTTTTAGAATCCTGTTGCCAAGTTATATTTGTTCCAAGTTGAGCCACAAGTTCATCAAATAAATCATCATCTTCATGTATTGTTGGTCTATCAAAACCATAATCTTCATATATTTTTAAGTGTTTCATTTTATAAATTTTTTTTAGAGGTTATATTTTTTTGCATCTAAATATGTTCTATAATCAGCAATATCTTCTTTAGTTACCCTTATCTCACCCATGAATTTAAATTTTTCATCTTTATATCTTTCAATAGGATTTATTTTAAAATCGTCCCAACTCCATATATTATGAATTAAATTTTTATCTTTATTTTTATATATCCATATAAATTCAAAATCCCTCATCTTCATAATATTTACTTTATGTTCATTAAAGAATTCTAAGCAATCAACTCCTATTTTATATAAAGCAATTTCAGTTATTCTACCAACATATTTTGTGTAAACTTTCCAACATAAGGTTATTTCATCATTTTCAATAGATTCGGTTAAAGACAAAAAATTTAGTATTTTCATAAATTATATTTATTTGCGTTATATTTCATATCTAATTTTTCTGTTTCTTTCTTAGGTATTTTAATTTTACCTTCATTTTTACCAAAAAATAAAATTAAATACTCATTTTCAAAGTAGTAATAAATGTTCATTTTTTTCAAATCTTTTTCAAGCAATTCTAAAAAATTAATATCATTAGAATTTTTGTATCTCTCTAATAAAGAAAAAAATAATTTCAAATGAATTATTAATGCTGTAAATCCGTTTTCTTTTTTAATGACAGAACACATATCTGGTATATGTAAAACATCTGAATTTCCTATATTAGTCAAACTATTTTGAAATTCACTTCTGATTTCACTGCTGATAAGGATACTTGAAATAAAGCATTCAGCAGTCTCATTGAAATAATCTTCTAAAGATTTATAACTTTGTAATATGTATTCTTTTCCGAGATCATATTTATACCAACCATATTCATATTTTATAACATGCTCATCTTTATCATTATCTTTTAATAATATGGCACATAGAGGATACTTCTCGTCGAAATAATAAAGAAAAAAATCCATAAAATAACCATCATTATAAAATTTTTGATCATTAAGTATTTGATTTTTATAATCTTGGAAAAAAATTTGAAAATCTAAATTATTTTTTCTTATTTCTTCTATCAATCTATGTATTTGAATATAAGTGTCTTCTATTGATGATTTAAAATGGTTAAAGAAAGAACCTTTTAAGGTATTATCTTCTATAAAATTATAAATAATATTTAAATATTTATTTGATAATTCTTTATAAGAAAAATCTTTTTGTTTTACTATCATAAAAGTATATATAAAAATTAAAGATTATATTTTTTTGAATTTCTATATAAATCTGGGTCTTCAATGAACTTTATTAATTCTTTGACATCTTTATCTTTTAAACACACTTTTAATTGAATATCTCTATTATCTTGAAACCAAATAGTGATAATATTAGCAAGATCATCATTAGCCCAAAAAGAATAAGTTGTAACCTTGATTATACTTGTTATGTTAAAATCACCAATTGTTAATTTAGAGTTCACTAATTGTAAATCTAATTTAAATTCTTTTAGAAAATTTTTAATTAAATTATATATTCTATTTTGCTCTTTTAAAAAATCCAAGAGTGACATATTTCCATAATTTTCAAATAATTTTAAGTGATTCATAAATTAAGGTTATTTAATCGATTGTGAAAGCCTAGATAGATAACTCGTTAAATTAAAACTTGCATCTTTTAACCAGGTAGTACCAACCAATTTCCATTTTTCTAACGCATCACCACCTTGTTGACTATCTATGAATTTATTAACTGTTTGTTGTGCAAAATCAGCAGTCCTTTTGGTTGCATCTGACCAATTATAATCAATTTTACCGTCTTTTAAATCTTGCAAATATGCACCAGCAGTCTTCATTAAATTTTCTATATTTCCATCAGCTTTTTGCTGTTGACATCTCTCTGAAATCCAACCTATTGCGGCATTTATTTTATCTGTATTTTCTTGAATTTTTGCTGCTTTGTCTGCCACTTTTGCTAATCCTCTTGCTGTTACACTAGGCTTACCTGCTGTTGCATTTTGTGAAGTTAAATAAATAAATATTCCTACCAAAATTACTATTACAATTGCTAATAAAATATATTAATTGCGAGAATTTCTAATTTTTCGCAGGTATTATCATAATCATCTGATTCATATTTTGTATATGTTTCATAGATTGTATTTTTTTGCTGCTAATCTCAATTCTAATTCTTCTCTTTCTTTGAGGCTTTTTTATTTTAATCGTATTGTTTATCTTTTTCAATTAATTCATTAATTTCTTTTTGAAACTCTTCACGAATACCATCTTTACCACTATAAATATTTAATATTCTTGTACGATCTTTTAATGATGTAATTTCAACCTGACCATAACAAGAACTAGCAATACCACCACAACACAATTCATCAAAACAATGTCTCCAAAAATACGAATCTACATCATATGATGAATTAAAAACTTCATAAGTGAATTTATGATCATAATAATCATTATGCTTTTGATTACAAAAATAACGAAGCCATAATAATATCATTTTATCCTTCTTATTCATTGCTAATTTTTGTCTAGGAATATAATCCTTATCCTTATCAGGATTTAATTTCATTAATTTAACATATCTCTTAAATTTTAAATTCTTTGAATTTAAGAGATATTTTTCAAGAAGATCATCACAATATTCAAATCTCATAGTCAATTCAACACCAAAAATAAATTTTGCTAAAAGAGTTATTTCAGTATGTGTTTGAGGTTTAGGTAAATTCATTTTTCCACGATAACAATTTTTATCAATAAGAGTTTTAAAGAACTCAGAATGAATTCCTAAACCTTTGCCTTTAGCGTTATATCTAAAACTCTTTTTCATAAACTGTTTATTTTATTCAGTTTTTTAACTCTTAATTTTCTTAATTTTCTTTGTTTTCTTGTTTTATTTTTTTGATTAAATTCATTTGCTTTTTGAATCCAAAATGAATTCAAATTCATATAACATTCAGAACAATTATCATCATAATGCTGGATTAATCTTCCGCAAGACGGACAATATTCTTTTAAGTTTCTTCATAAATTTCATTTAATCTTTGTAACTTAATTTTTCTCCATTGTTGTTTAGTTGGAATAATAAGTAATTTTTGGTCCAATAATGCCTCCAATTCACAAACAGTTTCAAGATCAAGTTCATCAGGATCATTCCTAAATTCATATAGAATATTAACAACTTTTTCCCGTTTCTGTTGATCCATTTCTGGTCTCATTGCTAAATAAAACGCAAATGCTGATAGTCTTTCACCTAAACTACGATTATCCTTCATTTTCAATTATTGATTTTAATTGATTTAATTTATTTTTTCTAACATCTTTTATAGATTGCTCACTTTCCAACCATTCAATTTCAGAGGTATTTTTTACCGAGACAAAAGAACTTGTAATAAAATTTTCAATAGACTTATGTGATACTTTGGAATTTGAAACTCCAACATCAATTTTATCAATTTTAATTTGACTTTCACCGTTCGTAAATCTATCAATTTCAGTTACATATATAACACTTTCAAAATCAGCCCCGAGAAATCGGGATTCATCATGATAACACAATGATACCTTATAATATCCTTTTCGTAAAGGTTTAGATTCTTCTAGTATATTTTCGACTTTTTTACTAAATTTACTAAATTTACTATATAATTTCTGATATAAGATACACATTATTACCAATAATGAGATTAAAAATATATTTGCTATCATAAAGTTTAATTTTATTTATTCATTTTTTTTATATAATTCATTCACAAAATCTTTGAAATCTAAGTCGATATGACGATAATCTTTAGAATAAGGTTCAAAATCAAATTTTATTTCTTTATATTCAACTCTATATAATTCGACATCAGAACCTCCATATTCTTCATCGAATATTGACTCCAAAGAATAGTTTTTTAGAACCCTTAATAAATTCAAATATCCACCAATCACCTAAAATATCATCACCTATATACCTAAGATATTTTTTAAAACACGGTTCACCAAATGATTTTACCAGTTGTTCTCTCTTTATCTTATATGGATTGTATGACTGATTCTTCCAATCATAAGATTTAATATCATCCACATCAATAGCCCATATCCAGTGATGTTCTTTATCATCGAAATAATTATCGAATCTTTCATCAAATTCTTTCTCCGTAATTTCTATTTTCTTCACCATCTTTAATTTTTTCTGTAATTCCTATTTTTGAATCGCTGAACAAAAAGATCTTCATAGACAACGCTAAAGACCTACGATAACCAGACCGGCAACAGAATGGTAATGGTAATAACACTTGCAATAAGAAGTAACAATGTGAACATTAAAAATTGCGAAGCATACACTGCAGGTATTCCTTTAGTTGCCATCATTTGTTTGCCATTTTCATCATAACACAATTTACCATTTATGGATAATGGCATTTCCTCACTTTGAAATCCCTTACTATCCGTGATAATCTTAGTGTGTATTTTCATATACCATTTCATCAATGGACTAATAAACAACATCAACATCAAACCTACAATAGAATAATGTATTAATCCTAATACTAATAATTCTTTCCAATATTTCTTATACATAATATAGTCTTTTAATTTTTACAAAATTACAACCTTTTTCTTAGATAAAAAATTAATTTTTTTTAATTTACTCCTTCGCATTTCTTTTAATGAACCATAGAAATGTTTTTGAAAATATTTCTTATTTTTATTATCATCACTATTCCAACAAATGCCCTATTCCATTGTCCTTTTGCACCATATCACAAATTATTCCTGTTTTATCATAATCTTTACCGGGAATATTAATAATGGTATATTCCTTACCAACAGTTAAATATTCTTCAGAATGATCATTGTTGATACAAATTATTTTGTCGCCTTCTATCAAAGTATTCATTTGAAAATAGCATTAACAACACCTAAAATAACGGCAATCAAAATTGCAAGAGGAAAACTTGTAATAACAAATCCGGACAAAAACAAAGTAACCAACCAAATCAAAAGTGCTTCATAAAGTACAAGTCCAATCCATCCAAAAATTGCAAAGGGAAGAATAATAAGTATACCAAAAATATTCAATACACCAAAAATAAGTGCAGCAAATATCGCAGTTGTAAAACTATCAACATGTAATCCTATTCCGAAATAGGACAAAAGAAAAAATGCTACCGAATTGATTATCAAAGATCTTAACATAAGTTTATTTGTTTAAATTGTTTATACTAATTTTACCGTTTATTATATAATGACATCATTAAATTATCTATTGCAATATTTGTTAATTTTTGCATTTCTTTCTTTGAATAATGATACTCAGGAATTTCTTTCATTTCACTTAATCCTGTTGTCAAATCTCTCACCGTTACTCTGCGAGAAGTTAATTTTTCTTTCCTTGAATGACGAGAGACAGAACTCAAGTGTTTACCAGAAACACTTCCAGTAATACCCCAAACAAATTCATTCTCATTTATCTTATTTTCTTTTTTTGTCTTCATTTTCAAATTATTTTCATATTCTAATTATTTCTACAAATATACAAAAATTTATTGAAATAAAAAATCCAAAACTTTTATCAAAAATTGACTTATATTAAAATAAACAATTTATGAGAAAAATAGCACTTGCTCTATTACTTGTCTTTGTGTGCATTATTATTTCGTCGTGTGCTACACAGACTTGTTCAGCATATGGAGAAAAACAAAGATATCAACGAAATCCAAAATCTTGGTCCAAATAATATGGAATAACCTAATAAACAATAAAATAAAAAAGGAAGAAAATGAAAATTTTACGAAGAAATGATGAATTTAAAAAAGCACCAGATAAAAGTGTACAAGATATTTTAACAATAAACGCTTTTATTAGAAATGGTTGGAAACATTGTTCTAAAAAGGAATATAAAGATTACTATAAAGTTGAAGAAACACCCATTACAGAAAAACCAGAAAAACTTACAAAAGAAAATAAAAATAAAAATAAACATGTTTAATGTAGGTGATAGAGTTTTTTTACTGCATAGTCAAGGCGTACATACATTAGAAGTACATAAATCATATAAAATCACTGAATTAGATATTTATAATGGAAATCAATATGTTAGAATATTTGACGATTTTTATAATTCAAAAAGATTTATAAAAGATATTAAATATGTCAGACGAAAGAAAATCGAAAAAATGAATTGGAAAAAATAAGTTGAATGGAACTATTCGTTGTTAAATATCGGTGATATTCTGGTTTGTGTTAAATCTTATGTAGAAACAGAATTTACTCAGGGATATAAAGGCACTGGAAGATTTATTTCAGGTGATGGTAGAAGAGTGACTCGTTTTACTACTAGGTAAACATTATAAAATATATGATAAATCACCAAATCAAATATTGATTTACGATGAAACCGGCGACTACTTTTGGTTTGATTCAGATAGATTTGATACAATAAAAGACTGGCGTAAAGAAAAATTAAAAAAATTAAATTTAATTAATAAAAAATAATATTAAAAAATGAAAAAATTATTACTAATCATCATTCTCATACTAAGCACATCATTACTTTTTTCACAAGAAAAATTAAATTTGCCTGGTGATAACCTTAACCTTTATAGTGTCTTAGATCTATTTCAAAAATGTAAAACCTTACAAGAATTTGAAAAGAAACTAAATGATGAAGATTCTAGAATCAATAACATGGATCTTAACGAAGATGGTAAAATCGACTATATCCAAGTTGTTGATAATACTCAAGGTTCATCACACGCAATTGCACTTAGAGTGGCAATAAGTGAAAATGAAACACAAGATATTGCCATTATAGAAGTTGAAAAAAATGGTGATAATGTAAGCATCCAAATTATTGGAGACGAAGCACTTTATGGTAAAGATTATATCATAGAACCACCCTATACAGAAATTTCTAATCCTGGTTATTCTGGTGATAATTCTGTTACTGTGTCAACAACATATACAAATATTGCAAATTGGGCAATTGTTAGTTATATGTATAATCCATATTATTCTGTTTATAGTTCGCCTTATTATTGGGGATACTATCCAGGTTATTGGAATCCTTGGCATCCTTACTACTATGATATTTATTACNGTTATCATCATAGTAATCCATACTATAACTATTATAGAAGAGGATATTATTATCGTTCACCTGGTATACATTCATACTATGCACCAAGACGAGTATATTCTCCAACTATCAATAATAGATACCCAAGAAACTATCAACCAAATTATGGACATCCTCAACATCCAAATAATCCAAACTACTATAGACCTCAACAGAATTATAATCATACATCTCCTCAAAGAACACAACCTCAACAACAAAATTATAATAGACAACCACAACCTCAACAACAACAAAACTCACAACACGCTCAACCTCAACAAAATTATAATAGACCACAACATACTCAACCACAACATACTCAACCTGGAAGGAGATAAAAATAAATTTAAAAATGAAAAAATTTGAATTATACGGAATCATACTATACCTTGTATTTTTTTACTTTTTATTACTAGGATTTTTAACTTGGAATTTGCAATTAGGACTTATTTTCTTAACTATACTAGGATTTTTTTATGTAAAATATATGACTAAATATATTGACAAATGAATAAATTTATATGTAACGGTATTTCTGTATGTACATCATACAGAAATTGCTCACATGGCAATTCACATGAACATGGAGTATATTGTGATAGGATATGTTTAGATCAAAAAGATAAAGGAAATTTTCATTGTAAAAATTATACTATTGTAATGCGTAAAATAAAATTAAATAAACTAAAAAATAAATAAAACCTATGAAAAATTTAAAAACAATCATTAATGTAGGAACCGATGTTATTTTTTACATCTCTCTATCAATGTTATTCTTTATGACTATCTTTTTCGCAACCTCTAAATGGATAATTCCAACGCATCATACTAAAACAACAACAACTTTTATAAAATTATATGATGTTGATGGTAAATATCGTGGCAATTGCCCAATAGACTCAGTGGTTATAAATAATAAAACCAAAATTATTGAAGCTTATAATTTTGGTAATATTGCATATAAATGGAAAATTGATAGCTCAATAGTAAAGTAGAAGTAAGAAACTGACGGATTAACAATTAATGAAGCATGATTAAAGACTTTATTCTAAAATATAAAAATGTAGCATTTCTTTGCAGTTCTAAACAAGAATTCATAGACTTCGTAGACTGTGCTACGAATGAAATTGTTTTTTCTAAAGTTGGATATGAAGAAGATAGAGAATATATTTTAAAAAATTATCTATATGAAAGTGAACATATGATTGGACATGATAAATTGTTTGCTTTAATTTGTTATGTGGATCTAAGAAAATATACTTTCAGTTCTCCCTATGATCATTCTGAGAAAAAATATTAGACGAAGGTAATGAATTTCAATTCTATGCAAGAAATTATGAACATTGGACAGACCCAGATAAATATGGTGGTAAAGGACTCAACTGGGATAAGTATAAAATTATAGATGCAAATAAATTTTTAAGAAAACAAAAACTAAAAAAACTAAATGTCACAATTAAAGATTGATAAATTATATCAAGATATTCTTAATATCTGCCTGCTATATGTATGTGATACTTGGAGCAATGGATGGCACTATGACAATAAAGGTGCATTAGGTGTTGATAATAAACTAGCATATCATTATCTGATTTATCGAGAAAGTGATGGTACATTCCATTATCAAGATATTGATGGCGTAATAGTAGATATAGAATTCGATAGATGGCAAAATAAATATAGAATAGATATAAAAATTGGGTGTGTAGATACACACAATTTCTGGTTATTTGATGATAAAGATTGGATATTAGTGGAAGCATATGTTAAAGAATTAATTACACATCAATATAATTCAATAGAAAAATTACATAATATAATAGAATTGACAAATGATGCTTATTTTGAAATTAACCCTCAAAAAATGTATCAAGCAATGAATATAAAAATAAGAAAAAATAAATTACAAAAAATAAATGATTCAAAATAATAGAATACTTCATCCCACTAATTCAGGACCTTATTCAACTGACTCTGAATTTTATTATAAAAAATGTTATGCTGGCTTACTCTATGACGAATGGATGAAAATATTTTTGGAAAATGGACTAATTTATGAAAATGAACCAAGTATAATCAGATTTGAAGATTATGGTATTTATACACCATTCACATATAAATTTAATTTTAATTTTCCACTAGATTCAAGTAACCACATTTTTCCTATGAGTAATTATAAACATTCTGATTATGAATTGTTTGCCAACCTATTCTTTACCAAAGGATGGGAAAATGAATTAAAATATGAATTAACACAATACCCTGATAGAAATTTTCAAAAACCAAATCCAAAATATAGTGATTATTACGGTGATATACTTGTGCATATTAAACCTTGGATAGATTATCTAACATTTCAAGGTTCAAGAACTATAATACAATTTAGACTTGATAAATATATCACGACAGAACTAAGAAAAGAAAAATTAAAAAAATTATGTCAATATCAAGAAAATTAAAAATTAAATGAGAGTAATTTGTAATAATGCACAATTTTGTAAAGAAAAAAAATTTATATGTGTTCATGCTTCATCACATATTCATATAGACTTAGCATGTGAAATGATTTGTCCTCATGAT